>Ga0183099_1000212_pt1 | contig 50888 bp, 45 predicted proteins | sample Biomet1_FD_127788 | JGI IMG/M metagenome (GOLD analysis project Ga0183099, IMG submission 127788) | Microbial communities from bioreactor (seeded with anoxic lake sediment) at LBNL, California, USA - Biofuel metagenome 1 | ecosystem: Engineered > Bioreactor > Anaerobic > Unclassified ... | reverse complement strand
GCATAAACCTCCGTCTGGCTGTAAATCGGAACATACATGTATTTGCCACCGGGCAATGTATCGGTGCTGCAACCAGCTGGCTGCTTGTTTTTATACACCCAAGTAGCTACAGCAACCTCGGCTTGGCTAAGGAGCATTTTTTCCAAATTTTTATTGATGACACCCTGTTCTGGATCATAACTGAATTCATTTTTTATCCGCATTTTTTCATCCGCCAATAAAACCAATACCTTGCGTTCAATAGTTTCACCAGCTTGCCTGGCTAAGCTTTCAGCAATGACGCCCCGGTCCGTTACCGCAACGATATCACGGCTGAACTCGTACAGTGCCCTTGTGCTTTTTTCTTGTTGACGAGCTTGCTTGCTCTCTTTTTTTAACTCATCCGTCCTTCCACCAATCAACGCAGATAAAAGCAAGAAAATTACCAAACTCCATATGTAGCGCACATCGCCAATCGAAAAAGTCATGATTGGTTCAATAAAATAAAAATCCAAGGCAAGCATGCCGCTTATCGCACAAAGATATGATGCCCAGCGCCCCCACCAAATCGCACTAAAAAGGACCGGCAGGATATACAAAAAAGCAATATTGATGACTTGAAGCTCTTCTTTTAACCACCAACCAAAAGCTGTAATAAAAAACACCATTCCTACGCTCAGTAAAACTTGCCAGTAAGTCAGCGCAGATTCCGTTCGCTTCATTTTGTTTCCAGCAAAGTTCTCACCTGTTTCATCTTTCCCCTGGACAACATATACATTGATATCCCCGCAATTGCGAATGATGGTATCAACGATCGACCCTCGAAAAAAATCCACCAGTTTCCTATGTTTAGGTTTGCCGATAACGATTGCCGTAATATTTTGTTTACGAGCAAGCGACAGCATTTCATCAGTTATGTTTTCGCCAATGACCGTCATCGTTTTCGCCCCGAGATCTTCCGCCAACCTCATGTTTTTTGCAATAGAATCCCGCTCTTTATCACCTGTAGGAAAATTCATTTTCTCCGCTTCGATATGAACGGCAAGCCATTCAGAACGCAGCCCTGTCGCCAATCGATTTGCCGCACGGATCAACTGCGCCGAAAACGGGCTGCCACTCAAACAAACCATCACCCGCCCAGCAGCCGGCCATGGCCCTTTAATTTGATGGTCTTGCATGTATTCGCTTAAATCTTTATCCACCCGTTGTGCGGTGAACCGCAAAGCCATCTCTCGCAAGGCACTGATATTGCCCTGACGGAAAAATTGCTGTAAAGCAAGCTTTGCCTGTTCAGGAATATAAATTTTCCCATCGCGCAAGCGCTGTATGAGTACTTCGGGAGAAATATCAATCAATTGCACCGTATCAGCTTTTTCAATGACGTAGTCCGGAACCGTTTCACGAATCGTAATTCCGGTTATCTGAGCAACAATATCATTGAGACTTTCTATATGCTGTATATTGACCGTCGTATAAACATCGATGCCCGCATCGAGCAATTCTTCGACGTCTTGATAACGTCTTACATGTCTTGCCCCTTCGACATTCGTATGCGCGAGTTCATCGACCAGGACGATTTGGGGATGCTTTGTTAAAATCGCATCCAAGTTGAGCTCTTTCATTATTTTCCCATTATACGGCAAAGACAGAGGCTCGATTGCTGGCAAGCCAGCAACCAATGCCTCCGTTTCTTTTCTGCCATGTGTTTCAATCCAGCCAATGACAATATTACAGTCTTTATCAAATTGCTCATGAGCAGCCTTGAGCATCGAGAACGTCTTGCCTACACCAGCAATAGCTCCTAAAAATACCGTTAGCTTCCCGCGATTTTCTTTTTGTATTTTTTTTAAAATAAATTCTGCATGATCAGAGCCATTTTCCAACAGATATTCCTCCTCACACCGACAGCAGCTTCCTATATTTTACTGCAAAGAATGGTCAAGATCCAAATTCAATTGCAATACATTGACTCTTTTTTCGCCAATAAACCCTAACTGCGGGTCTTCTGTATTTTTTTCAATCAAAGCCAAAAGACGACTTTCGCTGATTCCGCGCGTTATGGCAATCCGCTTCGCTTGCAATGCTGCAGCCGCCGGGCTGATATGCGGATCGAGTCCACTGCCTGAAGCGGTAACCAGATCACTTGGAACCATCGCTTCTGAGTCAAGATCATTCTCCTCCCGGATTTGCTGGGCACGTTCTTGGATTTGCTCCATTAGTTTCTGACTTGTAGGCCCAAGGTTAGAACCACTCGATCCTGCCGCATCATAACCATCATCGCCGGCAGCCGATGGACGCCCATGGAAATATTCATCACTGGTGAAACTTTGCCCAATGAGGCTAGATCCAACCGGCGTTCCATCTACGATAAGCAAAGATCCATTTGCCTGCTTAGCCAAGAAAAGTTGAGCACCACCCGTCATCAACAAAGGATAGGCAAGACCTAGAACAAGGGTTAGAAACAAAAACATACGAACTGCACTACTGAATTCTTTCAACATTTATTTTACAACTCCTCTTTTAACCCATGATATGGAAACTAGTCAAAATCATATCAATGATCTTTATACCGAGAAAAGGGGCGATTATGCCGCCGACTCCATAAATCAACAAATTCTGTTTTAAGATCAGATCGGCGCCTAATGGCTTATACTTGACCCCCTTCAACGCCAAAGGAATGAGCGCTATAATAATGAGCGCATTGAAAATCACAGCACTTAGTACGGCACTATCCGGGGTTTGTAGCTGCATGATATTGAATATTCCCAGAGATGGATACATCCCGGCAAAAATCGCTGGAATAATCGCAAAGTATTTTGCTATATCATTGGCTATACTGAAGGTGGTCAACGAGCCCCTTGTCATCAGTAACTGCTTGCCAATTTCCACAATTTCAATGAGTTTCGTTGGATTTGAATCCAAATCCACCATATTTCCCGCTTCTTTGGCCGCTTGGGTCCCGCTATTCATCGCAACACCTACATCAGCTTGCGCCAATGCCGGAGCATCGTTGGTTCCATCACCAGTCATCGCCACAAGCATACCGCCTTCCTGATAGGTCCGTATCATCTTTAGCTTGGCTTCCGGCGTAGCTTCTGCCAGAAAATCATCCACGCCGGCTTCCGCGGCAATAGCAGCTGCCGTCAGCGGATTGTCGCCCGTAATCATTACCGTACGGATGCCCATTTTCCTAAGATCACGAAAACGTTCCTTTATTCCGCCTTTTACGATATCTTTTAGATGAATCGTACCGATTATTTTTTTATCTTTGGCTACGACTAAAGGTGTTCCTCCACTTTTAGCGATTTTTTCACTAGCGAGCTTCACGTCTTCGGGAAAATCTTCGTTACTATCTGCTGCGTATTGCCGCATAGCCTCTGCTGAGCCCTTGCGGATTTCTATGCCATTTATATTCACTCCACTCATGCGAGTCTGCGCAGTGAAGGGAACAAATTCAGCCTGCAAGGAATGAAGATCTCTTTCTCTGAGCCCATAACGCTCTTTAGCCAATACAACAATGCTTCGACCTTCTGGCGTTTCATCTGCCAAAGAAGACAACTGAGCGATATCTGCCATTTCTTCAGCGGTAATGCCGCTATGTGGAATAAATTCAGTCGCCATGCGGTTTCCGATGGTAATCGTTCCCGTTTTGTCGAGCAATAAAACATTGACATCCCCAGCAGCCTCGACAGCCCGGCCCGACATCGCCAAAACATTCCGTTTAAACAAACGATCCATGCCCGCAATGCCAATAGAGCTCAGTAACCCGCCAATTGTCGTTGGAATCAGACACACTAAAAGTGCCACTAACGTAACCGGTGAAATCACCGTGCCTGAATAGACTGCAAAAGGCTCTATGGTAACGACTGCGGCCAAAAATATCAAAGAAAGGCTCACTAATAAAATAGTCAACGCAATCTCATTTGGCGTTTTCTGCCTTTTAGCCCCTTCCACCAAACTGATCATTCGGTCGAGGAAGGTTTCTCCCGGGTTTGCCATTACTTTGACTTTGATCCAATCCGATAAAACCTTCGTTCCACCTGTCACCGAGGATTTATCGCCGCCTGCTTCGCGTATCACCGGAGCGGATTCACCAGTAACAGCACTTTCATCAACCGTTGCCATGCCCTCGATGATTTCTCCATCGCTTGGAATAAGCTCTCCCGCCTCAACAAAAATCACATCGCCTTTTTTCAAATGTCCAGCATCGACAATATCGAGCTTATCTCCATGGAATCTCTTAGCTTTGACATCCTGCCTAGTGCTGCGCAGTGCCTGTGCCTGCGCTTTGCCACGCCCTTCGGCAATCGCTTCGGCAAAATTGGCAAATAACACTGTAAACCATAACCAAATACTGATCTGTATCGCCAAAAAGGCAGAGGCATCATCTATCAAAAAATCATTTATTGCTACATAGCTCGTGAAAATCGCCCCAACATAAACGATGAACATCACCGGGCTTTTTATTTGTACGACAGGATCCAGTTTTTTAAAAGCTTCTTTTATCGCTGTCCTTACGATTTTCATATCAAAATTATTCTTTTGCCCACTCATTTTTTTCACCTGCTCCTTTAAAATGTCATGCCTTGAAACATCAGCAATTGTTCAACAATCGGTCCAATCGACAGTGCCGGCAAAAACGTCAAGGCACCAACAACGAGGATAATACCCGATAACAACACCATAAACAAAGGACTTGTCGTCGCAAAGGTTCCAAGTCCCTGCGGCGCTGTCTTTTTTTGTGACAAACTTCCCGCAACTGCCAAGAGCGGGATGATGATGCCAAACCGGCCTAAAAGCATTGCTGCCCCCAGCATAAGATCATAAAACAGCGTGTTGGCCGTGAGTCCGGCAAAAGCGCTTCCATTGTTCCCTACAGCTGAAGTAAACGCATATAAAATCTCACTCAAGCCATGAGGTCCATTATTATTTAAGGCACTTGTTCCCGCCTCTAAGACAGATGCAATCCCACTAAACAATAGAATCGTAATCGATGGAATCAACAAGGCGAGCATGACCAGTTTCATTTCTCTGGCCTCTACCTTCTTTCCTAGATACTCCGGTGTTCGGCCAACCATCAAGCCAACAATAAACACCGTAATCAGAACATAAATCATGATGCCGTAAAATCCAGAACCAACACCGCCAAATACGATTTCCCCGAGCATCATTTGCAGCATCGGGACTAGCCCCCCCACAGGTGTCAGACTATCATGCATATTATTGACCGCTCCACAAGAAGCCGCTGTGGTCACCGTAGTAAACAAAGAGGAGCTGCCTAGCCCAAAGCGAACTTCCTTACCTTCAAAGGACGTCGGCTCGCTGATATTCATTTGCGCCAGCATTGGATTGCCTTGGACTTCACTGTAATAGTTTATTCCGAGCATAATCGCAAACAGCAAAAACATAGCTCCGGCGATTGCATACCCCTGTTTTTTATTTGTTGTAACCTTACCAAACATAAAAACAATCGCTAGCGGTAACAAAAACATCGCTAACATCTGGGCAAAATTCGTAAGTGGGGTTGGATTTTCAAATGGATGCGCTGAATTCGCATTGAAAAATCCTCCCCCATTGGTCCCAAGCATCTTGATTGCTTCCTGTGAAGCCACCGGCCCCATGGCAAGTGTCTGTATGCCGCCATCGAGAGTTTGGACATTTTGGTACGCCGCTAAGTTTTGTGGTACGCCTTGGAGGACAAAGAAAATTGTCAATACAATCGATATCGGCAGCAAAACACGAACGGTGCAGCGAACCATATCCGACCAAAAATTCCCAATCAAAGACGTTGTCTTTCTCGTCAAACCACGAATGAAAGCTACCGCTACGGCGCAGCCCGTTGCCGCTGACAAGAAATTCTGTACAGTCATGCCTGCCATTTGCGTAAAATAGCTTAATGTAGATTCCCCGGCATAGGCCTGCCAATTCGTGTTTGTCACAAAACTGATTGCTGTATTTAATGCTAGATGCCAGCTTTCAACCGCGCCAAATCCTTGAGGATTCCATGGCAGAAAAGCTTGCAGCAACTGAATTAAAAAGAGGCCAAATATGCCTACTATATTGAAAAAAAGCAACGCTGCTGCATATTGTTTCCAATTCATTTCTCTCTTTTCATCTACGCCAGCAATCCGATATATACGCCTTTCTATTGGCGAAAAAATTCCTGTATTTTTATCGTCCTCTTTGTAAAAGATCTTCGCCATGTAACTTCCAAGCGGCAAAGCCAACCCGATGAGCACTACCGCAAAAACAAAAAATAACATTCCATCACTCAACATATTAAAATTCCTCCGGTTTCATCAAAACATAGACTAGATACATGCAAATTCCTCCAGCCAAAGCGGCTCCAAGCCATAAATACCCCATATGCCTATACCCCTTTCTCTTCGCTGGATTCATTATAACGCCAGTGCGCGTAAAGATGTCGTCAAGAATCCATAGCAGCATGTAAAGATAGTGTAAAGAAAAAAACAGGCCATAACATATAAATGCTATTGCCTGTTTTTCCATTCTGCTTATTTCATTTTCAGCCGTTATTCAAGTTCGGATGCGATCACATTAGCCGCAGTGTCATCTTTACCATCGTTTTTACTGTGCTTAAAAGAATCATATAACATGCGCCCGCCCGTATAGATAATGATGCAGACGACAATCCATTTGAGCGTAGTCAAAGGCAGTGATTTTACAATGTAGGCGGCAATCAATACGCCCGCTGCACCTGTGAGTGTTATCCATAAACTAGCTTTCCGATCATAAGCTCCCTCACTGATGAATTTAAAGCTGGCTATCGGCTGTAAAAAAGCACACGATCCCATCATAATCGGAAAGGCTACCCTTGGGCTAAGTCCCAGCAAATATACCAAAGCCATGCATGGGGCAAAAAGACCGATACCGATCGTCATAAGGGCACCCAAAACAAAGTTCCCCACAATTCCTGCAAGAAGGCTGTGTCCTTCAAGCGAAATCGCCTCACCGCCAACCGGCATGATATTGAGAAGTCCCGCCAAAATAAGCAATGCCACGACCAAAAGCGCAATGCCCATATAGAGCTGTACCTTTTTCTCCGGCAATTTCGCCACAACGCCCGCGCCGATAAACGCCCCAGCAGTAGCCGAAACAATCATCGCCGTTAAAGTGAGCGGATCGACTTCAATAATCGTCATGAAAATCAACGCTTCAAGAATCACTGGTATACAACAGCTCACATTGAGAGTCCCCGGTATAATACGATCCGGCACCATCTTAAAAAACTTAAAAAGTGCCGCCAACTGGGCAAAGCTGCCAATGCCAAGCGCATCGAAAAAATTTGTTACAAAACCAACGACCATAAACCGCCAAGGGCTCACTGCAGAAAAATCCTTTCGATTCTTATAAAGATCACGGCCCAAAGCGACCGAAAAAGCCCCACTAACGGTGACTAATATTCCAAAAACAACTGACAGCACTGACATACCCCTCTCCCTTAGCAAAACAGAAAGCAAACATCCCATTTTGCAGATGTTACTAATATATCATTATTTTTAGTCAGTCTGCAATATTTTTCGCCGCAACAAGCATTTATTTTATAGCTTATGACAGAATTTCCTTTAGCATCCCGTCTAAACCCTGCTCGTTGAATACTCTTCTATAATAAACGACTTCCTCTTGAATCAGTTCATCAATGACACGCATGCCTAAAAGTTCAACCGGAGCTTTATCGTCAGTGAGCAAATACGCCCCTCTCTCATAACGCTTCATACCGGAAGCTGTTTTCAGCATCAGATTTTTTAGATCCTGATTTTTTACCGTTTCCACTTCCTTCAAAAAATCTGAAGAAGTTTCTCTTTGTTTCATGGCAAACAATTCGCGATTACTCGAGCCATCTACATTGACTGTATAAACGGTGTGAAAGACGCTGGCAATCGTATCTGCCAGATACTGGTTGATATTCCCCTCTTTTTCCGTATGCATATTCATATTTACAACCATGACTCCATTGTCCGTCAAATGATTTTTGACCAAATCAAAAAATTCCGTTGACGACATCTGAAAGGGAATCGTTATATCCTGATACGCATCGACCATGATTACATCATATTTTTGGTCCGTGGCGTTCAAATACGCCCTGCCATCATAGGTGGTAACCTTTATGTTCGCCGGAAGTTTAAAATATGTACTTGCCAAATCCGTTATCTTCTGGTCAATTTCAACACCCTCCACGGAAGTTTCGGTAAAATATTTTTGGCACTCTCTGGCATACGTTCCCGTCCCCATGCCTAAAACCAGAATCTTGCTGTTTTCCTTTTGCGAAAGCCCGGCCATCACTGGTGCAGCCAATGCATAATCATAGTACATTCCCGTCAAACTATCATCTTTTTTCATAATGGACTGTACACCAAAAAGAACATTCGTTGAAAGAATGACACTGCTGTCTGTCTCTTTGACTTGCAAATAATTGTAAAGTGATTCGCCTTCATATAAAATATTCTTTTCCCAAAAGGCCAGTGAACCTGAATTAGCGGCTGCCATGCATCCGCAAAAGAAAATCAAGCTGAAAAAACAAGCTTTTCGCCTAACTTTCTTATGAACAAAATACGCGAGGCCAATCAAGAGCAAAAGCCCGGAAAAAATGAAAAAGGTAATTGCCGTGCCAACAGCCGGAATGGTAACAAAAGTCGGCAAAAAAGTTCCAATGATGCTTCCAATCGTATTGATTGCGACCAAATTCCCCACCGTTTTCCCATTGGCATCGAGGCTCGTCACTGTGTACTTAACCAAAGAAGGCGTTACCGTACCGAGCAAAAAAAGCGGGAAGACAAATATCGCTAAACAAGAAAAAAATGCAGCTAATGTCAAAAAATCCGTATTTACTGTAAAAACCAAGGCGGCCGATATCGCCAAAATCACATATTTTCCAATAACAGGAATCGCTGCAATCCATAAAGCAGCAACGATGATCCTTCTATATAATATATCCGGATTCGGATCTTTATCTGCCCAGCGCCCTCCCCACACATTGCCAAGCGCCATGGCAATCATAATCGTCCCAATGATAATCGTCCAAACGATTTGCGAGGAGCTAAAATACGGCGCCAACAAACGGCTCGCGCCAAGCTCTACAGCCATCACCGAAACCCCGGCAAAAAACTCTGTCAAATAAAGATAATATGTACGATTCAATATAGGCTCTGCTTTCATCATATTCCTCCTCAAAAAGCCGAAAATCCAATCGAATTTCCGGCTTTTATCTCCATCACTTAAGCGTTCGACTTATTTTCCACCAAGACCAACCATCAATTTAAAGTATTTATTTCGCCTTGCTCATTTCTTCCTGCCAATAAATTTAATGCATTCTCTTCCGATACCGGTCGGCTGAAAACATAGCCTTGGATATAATCACAACGACAGTTTTCCAGTTTTTTGAGCTGCTCATCATTTTCTACTCCTTCGGCAATGATTTCAATGCCAAGCGTATGGCCTAACTTAATGATGGACTCAACAAATTGGAGCTGTAAATCTTCAAAACCAATCTTGTCGATAAAAGATTTATCGATTTTTAGATAATTCACCGGCAATCGTCTCAAATAGGTCAAAGACGAAAATCCTGTGCCAAAATCATCAAGTGCCAGTGTAACTCCATATTTTTGGAGCTGTTTGAGTTTTAAAATGCTATCCTCCAAATTATCAATAAATACATTTTCTGTGACTTCTATCTCAATCTGCCCCGGCTTGACCCCATATTCAGCAATAATGCTTTGAATCATCGTGACGAAATTTACATCCTTGATTTGTCTTGGCGATACATTCACCGCAACACGCACATCGAATATTTTCCGTTTTGCCAGTGTTTGAGCAAATTGACAAGCTTTCCTAAATACCATCTGCCCGATTTCGACAATCAATTTCCCCCGCTCTGCCAACGCGATGAAATTGGCTGGCGGCACCAGACCAAACTCTTTGCTTTGCCATCGCAGCAAGGATTCTACGCCGACAATGCGCCGTCCATCCGTCGTCAACTGCGGCTGATATTGGAGAAAAAACTCTTTTTGCGTGACAAGTGCATGCCGCAGAGCATTTATCATGAGCATGTCTGCCGCCGTCTTATCCAGTAAAGACGGCTCAAAAAAGCGCCAGCAATTACGACCCGCATCTTTGGCAGAATACATGGCAGCATCCGCTTTTTTCAAGATTTCATCCGGTTGATCGCCCTGCTTCGGATAAATCACTACCCCAATGCTCGCCGACATCTGTACCTGCGCTTCTTGTAAATCATATTCCTGGCAAACCTGAGACAACGCCCGGCCAGCTACCTGTGATGCTCTGGAGATACTCGCCTCACCCGGAACAATGACAACAAATTCATCACCACTTATGCGAGAAACAAAACCCGTTTCGGAAAAAGCCTCCCTAAGATAGTTCGCCGCTTTTACGATTACCTTATCTCCAGCAGAATGACCAAAGGTATCATTAATTGCTTTAAAATCATCAAGATCGATGAATAATACGATTCCCTGCCCTTCGCCTTGTCTTGCTTTCTCAAGTTCTTCCGCGAGGCGTTGATTCAGACTTACCCGATTCGGTAAATCCGTCAGCATATCATAAAAAGCCATATGTCTGACCTGTTTTTGTATGCGCGTTCGTTCCATTGCCAAAAAAGCCAAATCGGCAAACTGGCATAAGACCTCGATATCTTCTTGGCATACTTCTTCGATTTCATCGACCCAAGTAGCAGCAAGTATTCCCTTGACTTGATTGTCCTGTTTCAAGGGAACAAAAACAATCCTCGTTTCCTTATCGACCCCATGGTCTTTTCTCAAATGGCGATGCCACCAATAATCTTTAGACTGAAATACCTGCCCGCTCTGATAGACTTCATGTAAAGGCCCATCCGCAAGCACCGGCAATTCATGCATGATCATCGTTTCACCTATGCCGATTCCATAATGAATTGTAAAATCACTGCCATCAACATCGTATCTGCCAATAAACCCATACGACGCTTTTACCAACTGCATAGCATTATTTAAGACCATCTCCGCCAGTTGCCCTGCCTCATAATAGTCCGGTCGAGTCAGCAGGTTTGTTGTCGCTCTGTACTGGCGTTCTCTTAGCAGCAATTTATCTTCTGTGGCCTGCCGCATGTAGTTTTCCTGATGAAGCGACTCATTGGTGTTTTCAAGCTCTTCATTGATTGCAATCATTTCCTGATTCATTGCTGTAAGTTCTTGATTGGCCGCAAATAATTCCTGGGTTCTCATCTCTACAGTTTGCTCCATTTCCTCATAAGCTTTTTTCAACGCAATTTCTGCTGCTTTCTGCTCTGTGATATCATGCCAAATGAACACCGCACAAATTTCTTTGCCCATTTCAACTACATCCGCTGAAAATATACCAGTGCGTAAACGTCCATCTCTAGTCAGCCAAACGGTCTCAAAATTATATATACTCTTATGTTCCTTCATATGATTATATAATTTGCATTTTTCATTTTTTGCCCATAGACCAAATTCTTCCGAGGTATGTCCTATAACCTCATCTCTGCCATAGCCAAGAATTTTAAAAAATGCATCATTTGCTTCAATAAAGCACTCTGTCTCAAGATTTACAATGCCGATTACATCTGCGACATAACGAAACGCTTTCAAATATTTTTCTTCTGGCCGGGCAAATCTCGTACTGATGAGCAAAACCACAGCAATTCCCAATACAATACAAAAAATAGCGGCTGCCATCAATATCTTATTTAAGTCAACGACCTCTTGATTCACTTCTATTAGAGGAGCTGAAACAGCAACCAGCCAATGTGAACCATCGCGGAGATAAATCGGCGTAAATATCGTAAACATGGTAGTATCTGAAAGTTTATAGCTTCCTACCGTTTGCCCCGTGGTATGCATCACCTTATCAAAAAGTTCAGGCAGCTTCTCATTTTCTTCTGGTTTAACTTTAAAAAATATGTTATCTTCTGCATTTTTCTCAACCAAACACATTTTCCCATTTAATTCTGGCTTTGTCGCATGTGCGATAATGACGCCAGATTGATCCAAAATAAACCCATAGCCACTGCTTTTGAATTTTATATCTTTTACAATTGCATCCAGGCTTTCGAGCGGAATCGTCGCCTGGATAATGCCTGTCATCTGCCCTTGCGTAATCACCGGCACAGCAATCGCCAGAGACAACCTGCCTGACCCCTTCGATATAAGAGGCTCTGATATCGCCATCTTTTCTGTCCGCACTGCTTTTTGATAATATTCTCTATCGCCTAAATAAGCAGTATCTCCCTGGGCTCGAATCACATTTCCATCCAAGTCACCATAATTGATACCGGTAAATTTATCATTGCGCTGCAAAGCAGACGCCAAAGTTTCAACAATTTGCTGCCGTCCCGTTGGAGCTACAATATGTGGATTGAGTGCTATATTTTGAACATATATTCCCATTTCATCGATAAAGCTGCTGACACGATTCGAATAATCCAATCCAATTGCAGCCGCCGTCTCATTGACACTTTTACTAAGCGCTCTGTTCGAAAAATAATAGCTAAGTCCAGTAAGTAAACTAAGTGAAACAAACATCAGCACAAGCATGATCAATAATAAACGTATCCGTATATTTCCCACACTAAAAATCTTACGTGAAGCTTTTCCCGACTTTAAGATTTGCATCATCTTCATCTCCACCTTACCTATGTAGTCATATGATTTTTACTGCTGATAAGAAAGCTGTTTTCCTCGATAGCTGCAGGAGTTTACGTATGTAATCTTAAGATTCTCCCTCTATTGCAAAAATCCCTGTATGATTGCTTCGATAAACTCACTATCGTGAATATTTTATGATACTATCATTTTCGTCCGTAGAAAAACCACGTTGCTTGCTTTTTTATTTGTAAAGTTGTATACTTCATATCATTATCCTGTACTAGAGAAACTTACATATCATTGGAGGCCTTTTTATGAGCTATAATACATTTTTCCCAAGCTATACGATTGGAACTGACGCCTACCGCCAGATTCCTACTATTTGCCAGATATACGGTAAAAAAATTGCAGTAATTGGCGGCAAAACTGCACTTGCAGCAGCCCGGCCCCAAATAGAAGCCGCTATTAAAGGCTCTTCTTTGGAAATTCTTGATTTCATTTGGTATGGTGGAGACTCCACCCTTGAACATGTCGAAGAAATGAAAAACCATCCGGCAGTCAAAGAAGCCGATATGCTGTTCGGCGTCGGCGGCGGCCGTGCCATCGATACCTGTAAAATGACTGCCCACGATCTAAAAAAACCGTTTTTTACCTTTCCAACGATTGCCAGCACCTGTGCTGCCTGCACAGGTGTAGCCGTAGAATACGAAGCAAACGGCATTTTCAAGGGGCTCTACCTCTCTGACATTCCCACCGTCCATATGTTCATCTCCACGACAATCATTGCTAAGGCGCCTACTACCTACCTTTGGGCTGGAATCGGTGACACTTTGGCAAAGTATTATGAGTCGACTTTTTCCTCGCGTGGTGATGAACTGGAGCATTTCAATGCCCTAGGCGTCAACATAAGCAAGATGAGCGCTGAACCGCTCGTGCAGTATGGAGCCGAAGCCATCAAAGAATGTGATGAAAACAAGGCCGGTTACGCTCTAGAACAAACCATACTCGCCATCATCGTCAGCACCGGCCTTGTTTCTAATCTTGTCATCAACGATTACAATAGTTGTCTAGCTCATTCCATCTACTATGGCGTGACGGCCCTCGGCAAAGCTGCCGAAGAACATTTACATGGAGAAATCGTCTCCTATGGCGTGTTAGTATTGCTCACGTTGGATAAACAAACGAATGAACTCGACCGCATTTTTAATTTCAATAAAAGCATTGGCTTGCCAACCTGCCTCGCTGATCTCGATATCACAACAAAAACGCAGCTTGAAGCCGTCATTAAAAAAGCCGTATCGACGCCCGACCTACTGCATGTTCCTTATAAAATCACGGATAAAATGATTCGTGGAGCAATCTTACAACTCGAAAAATATAACGAACAATTAAAATCTGCCAGTTGATGCCAAATTTTATATAAAACTCCAAAATAAAAAGCTCAAGAAACATTTACCCACAATGTTTCTTGAGCTTTTATTTTCTTCTGCCTTGTTGAAGCATTCAGAACCGTGCTTGCGCAGCAGCAATTTCTCTTGTTTTGTACAACTTATATCAGATTATTTTTCCAGTTTATACTTTAAAGGCATCAGCATCAAGCATAGTGAAATATGCTATACCATACGATATTTGACTCTCAGCTCCCATGTTCCTATTGACGCCGTCTTTCGTAATTCCATCAAAGCAGCCACCTGTAACCTCATCGATCAAAGAACAGTTTTCGCTATTATCCCCCTCGTACCAGGCAAAACATTGCTCGGCTCTTTTCTTATAACTTGCTTGATGTGTAATCTGAAAAGCTTCTTTAAGCATCAGCAATGTTTCACAAGCTTCAATAGGTTGTTGATCGAATACAGCTGCCACTCCACCTTTTTTCAACCATCCTTGACAACCAATGGGCTGAAAATACTCCTCCGAAAAAGTTTGGCGAATCAAAAAATCCAGACTCTCTTCTGCTGCCAATAAGAATTCCGATTTTTTCGTAACCCGATACGCCGCAAACATCGCCCAGGGCAAAACACTATTGCTATAAGCCAAAATATTTTCAAACCAATGCCAATCCGAATCACTACATTCCCGATAAGAACGTAGCAGTGTTTCGCCAAGCTTCGCCACAACCTCTTTTGCTACATCGCTTTCCACTAAGGAAAGCCCAATAAGCGCATAGGCCTTTGCCCTTAAAAATTCTAAAGACTCAATCGTTAGCAATGCTTTATCAAGCATTGTATAAAGCGCAAGTTTTAAATCTCTGGGTACATGATCCGCTGCGATAAGCGTCCCTATAGCCCATATACAACGGCCTTGGCAATCATCAGACCCTTCATCTTCCAACCAAGCCCGCCCATACGACATGAAATTCTTGAATTTTCCTCGATCGTTTTGTGCATTGAGCAAAAAGGAGGCATATCTATATAAAATTTTCTCATAATTTTCGCCAGGATAGTTTTTTATCAAAAGAATTGCTAAGATCAAAGCTCTTCCATTATCATCGGTTGTATACCCATGTCGAGGATCAGGCAGAGAATATTTACTATGCTGTAAAATCCCCGTATCATCCGTCAATAAAAACAAATAATTATTTTTCCATTCTTGCATTAAACCACCAAACTTTCCTTATTCACACCAGCTGCTATTTCTTCGAATAATTTCGCATATACAGCCGCCACATTTTCCCACATCATCGACTGCCCTAATAACGATGTCTTTTCTTCCATAGATTTCTTTTTTTCTGGATGCATCAAAACATCGTCAATCTGCTTTGCTAAAGCTTCTGCATCAGCAAATTCTGCCAACAAGCCTCTTCCTTCAGCCAAAATTTCCTGTGCATATTTATACGGGGTAGAAATAATTACTTTCCCATAGCCAGCAGCATAAGCAAGCGTTCCGCTAACAGCCTGGTTACGATCAAGATAGGGCGTCATGTATATGTCAGAAAGGCACAGATACTGCACAATTTCTTTTTTGGACAAATATCGATTAACAAATCTAACTTGCTTTTCGACATGAAGTTTCTTTACCAGTTTTTCCAATCCTTCTCGATATCCTTCCCCTGCGGACTCTTTTACACAGGGATGCGTTTGCCCTAAAATCAGATACAACACCTCTGGATGCTTTTCGGCGATTATCGCTATCGCTTTTATGCCATATTCCAGTCCTTTGCCAGGACTTAGCAAGCCAAACGTACTTATTACGCTGCGCCCCGCATAACCAAAGGATGCCTTCAATTCTTTTCGAGACAACAGTTGTGGGATTGCAGGCACTCCGTGTGGAATGACTACAATTTTATTTCCAGGAATATCATATATATCTTCCAGCATTTTTTTTGTAACATGTGCCATCGTAACAATTTTTGTACTTTTATTTCCCAGCTCCTTTAAAATATATGCTTGCTTAGGCAACGGAGTAGGCAAAACAGTATGCAGTGTTGTCACTAATGGCACCTGCAAATGATCAACGAAATCAAGAATAAATTCGCCATTTTCGCCGCCAAAAATACCATACTCATGCTCTAAAACAACAAGATCTAAAGAAGATTCATTGAGCGCATACGCTGCTTTTCGATAACTATCCCTATCGGATTGGTCTATTTCTAAAATTACCCGCTTACTATAGTCCATAGCTACGTTACTAACTGCAATAACTGGCGGCTGCGCACCAATAAAGCAAGTATCTAATGCACGAACCAAATCCTGCGTAAACGTTGCGATTCCACATGCACGCGGTGGATAGGTGCTAACGAAAGCAATCTGCTGTTTTCCTTTGAACTTTATAACTTTTTCCTCTACACAATCATCATGCCCATTCATCCTGCAACACGCTCCGGACTTGGTCCAGCGACTATATCAGGACTATGCTTCCGCTTTACGTCCATAACACAATCAGACAAAATGATTGCATCCGTTATTTTTGCATTTTCGCCAATCACCGTATCTGCCCACACAACGCAATGATTGAGCACTGCAGCCTTACCTATAAACGTGCCCTGTCCAATCACAGCATAAGGGCCTATTATGCTATTGGCTTCAATCGTCACCCCATGCCCTATATATACAGGTCTAATGATTTTTACCGTCTCATCTATATGTGCTCCAGCTCCAACAAAATAACTATCCTTTAAAAAGTCATGAATTGGCATCTGCATTTTTCCACTAAGAATGTCCTCATGAAATACAAGATAATCTTTTGGCGTCCCTAAGTCACGCCAATAAGAACATTTATTATACAATGCCATTTTATAGTTTTTTTGCAATAGTAAAGGATACGTCTGTTTTTCTATTGAAACGCAACAGTCTTTTTTTATTTCCCGAAGAACTTCCGGTTCAAAAATATAGATTCCTGCATTGATGAGATGGGACAAAGTTTCTCCCATCTTTGGTTTTTCTTTAAATGCAGTAATGTACCCATCCTTATCATATTCAATCACTCCATAAGCAGAGGGGTTTTCTACAGAAGTCACAGCAATCGTTACAGAAGCTTTTTTCATTTGGTGAAGTCGTAGCATCGCACTAAAATCAATATCGCTTACAATATCCGCATTAAATACAAAAAAAGTTTCCGAAAAAAACTGTTCGGCTGCTTTAATTGCCCCCGCAGTTCCCAAAGGTGTCTTTTCATTAAGATACGAGATTTTCACGTCTTGACGTTTTCCATTGCCAAAATATTCTTTAATTTTTTCTGGTAAATAGAATGTGCTCAATATGAATTCATCAATCCCATATTTTTTTAATTTTTCGATATTTCCAGCCAGCAAAGGTATATCCAATATTGGAATCATTGGTTTCGGTAAATTTTTTGTCATTTCTTTTAGTCTGCTCCCAAAACCGCCTGCCAAAAATAATGCTTTCATGATTATGCTCCTTCTTTATTACAACTTGCTATCGGCCTCATCTGGTTTCGGACATTGCCGCAAATAATCAAGCAATTCGCGCTGCGTCGTCACCGCAACAGCAATGGATGTATCCGCAGCACCATAGTATACCTTAATTTCATCGCTCTCCTTATCATAAATCCAACCACAAGGGAATACGACATCATCGACATCCCCCTCTTTTTCATAAATCTCTTGCGGACCTAATATCCATTCCTCACTCCTCCGTAAAACATGCAAAGGATTCTCTAGTTCTAGTAATGCCAACCCCAAACGATAAATACTGCCTGCTGCTGTTTTTTTGACCCCATGATACAGAAGCAGCCACCCTTCTTCTGTTTCCATTGGCGGCGTATTCAAACCTATTTTATTCGCATCCCACCAGGCACCATCTCTTGCCGACAATAAAATATGGTGTTTGCCCCAAAAAACCAAGTCATCTGATTGTGAAACCCAGATATGGGCCCCCTGTCCATAATGAGGCGTAATCGGGCGATGTATCAGCCACCATTTGCCCTGAATTTTCCGGGAAAACAATGCTGCATCCTTATCATCTGGCAGCATCACTGCCCCCAGTCGATTGAAATCGCAAAAATTTTCTGTCAATGCAATAGACACCAATGGACCACCAACCGAATATGCAGTATAAACAATTGCATATTTTTTTATTTCATCGAGCCAAGTAATTCTTGGATCTTCTATACCCCATTTTTCTTCTGGATAATTTTTTGCATCTGCTTCAAAAGTTGGTTTCTGGTCAATTTGCCAATCATGCATACCATCTGCGCTGACCGCTTTCGTTAAATGAGATAGTCCTCTTCTATCCTCGACTCTTACCAAAAGAAGTACATTCCCCTTATAACGAATAGCTGCCGGATTAAACACCGTATTGACCGGATACGTCCAGTCATGAGAAGACAATATAGGATTTCCTTTCGGACGTCGAAAAAGTTCATGATAGAGACTTTTATTTGATCCTGATAACGTGGTTACCAATTTGCTGATCATAGCTTTGTGCCTCCTATAAAAAAAAACGCCCCAGCACCATTTTTATTTTTTGGTGGTTACAGATAACGGAGAATCCAGTATCCATAACATCCCAAAGAAAAAAATCATCCAGGCGTTCGCTACACTCATTTCAATTTGAGTGTTATCTTCATTTTAGTCAACTTACATACATCTGTCAAGTTGACAAATCAATATAAAAAGAAATCCATTGCTGCTTTCTTTTACCGGTTTCATCAAGTCTAAAAAAGCGCAAAAGACCGTCACTTTTTAAAGGATTTTACCTGAAGGAGAGCGAAAATAGTCCTATCAGAACTTCTTGATTTCAAGTCATTTCAACTTCATCACCAAGCCTTACGTATAAAGCCCGGATATCGTATTTATATATAACGGTAGACTGAGTGTCATCTAGTTTACCAATATATTTTGATATAAATTTATCCCCAAAACTTATACAAGGAGCGATGTAAAATGAATTGGTTTAGTAATCTGAAAGTTAAAGAGAAATTATATCTTTTGATTACCGTTTTTACAATAGCTGTCATCGGCGTCGGAGTCCTTGGCTATGTAAACTTGAAGAGAAGCAGCCAGAACATGGACACCCTTTATAACGTTGATGTAAAAGCGATGTCCTTAGCCTATGAAAACCGCATATTGATGCGGCAGATCCAAAGCGATATATTCGCTTTGATGGCGACGAGCCTCGAGAGCGAAAATTCACGTCTATCAAATGAAATCGATTCTTTGCGCAAGACCTTCAATCAGAACCTCGAAGAATATAAAAAACTGCCGCTCGATAAGACGCAACTGACAGAGCTTGATGAATTAAATACTCTAATTGGTCAATACCGCACAGCCACCAAAGATGTCATTGATTTGGCCATGCAAAACAAAAACGACGCGGCCTATGACCTGTTCCAAGAAAAAGCTGCAAAAAGCTCTGATCAAGTCTTCAAAAAACTCGGCACTATATCCGAGCACGCAAATAAATCCGCTGAACAAATGAACCAATCGGGTAAAGACGACCTCTCCTCAACGACTATGTTGTCGATGACCATCACTGTAGTGGCCGTATTGATCGGTTTGATTTTAGGCCTATTCATCATCAGACAGATCAGCACTCGCCTTGGTGATGCTATGCATTTTTTAGAAGATATTGCCAATGGTGATTTCTCGCAAAATGTTCCAGCGCATAGCATGGCGGATAAAAGTGAATTTGGTGACTTATCCCATTCCGTCGACCGCATGAATCGACATATTCGCGAGCTCATCAAGCAATTATCCAATACCGCCTCACAGCTGGCAGCTTCTTCAGAACAACTGACTGCAAGTTCTGAACAATCTGCCCAGGCTTCCGCTCAAGTAGCAGAATCCATAACCGAAGTAGCCCAAGGTGCCGAGACGCAGCTGCAAATGTCCGTTACCACCAAAGATATCGTCGACGAGATGGTAAAAGGAATCCATCAAGTCAGCAAAAATACAGTAGAAGCAGCCAAATCAACGAATAAAACAGCTACAGCGGCCACCGATGGCGGCAAAGCCATCGAAAAAACCATCGGGCAGATGACGACTATTGAAAAAAGAACCGATGATGCTTCCAATGTCATCAGTGAACTCGAAGAAAAATCACAAAAAATCGATGATATCGTCGGCCTCATTTCAGGAATTGCTCAACAAACAAACCTTCTAGCACTTAATGCCGCAATCGAAGCAGCTAGAGCCGGCACAGCTGGACGTGGTTTTGCCGTTGTAGCTGAAGAGGTCCGAAAGCTTGCCGAACAATCTGCTTCTGCTACAAAGGACATCACAGAGCTCATCGTCGAAGTTCAAGCCAAAACCAATGCTGCTGTCGCCTTTATGTCCGAGAGCAAAAAAGAAGTTCGAACCGGTGCAGAACTAGTCAGTGCTGCCGGGACCAATTTCAACGAAATCCTTTCTATGATCAAAGGAATATCCTCCCAGATCAATGAAATATCCGCTGCTACCCAGGAACTCACTAGCGGCACGGAAGATGTCGTAGCCGCAACAGACTCCATCAATAATGAGGCAAAAAAAGCCGCTGAATCCACGCAAACCGTTTCAGCAGCCACAGAAGAACAGTCTGCTTCCATGGAGGAAATCGCCTCCGCCAGCACACATTTATCGACATTAGCGACAAATCTGCAAAATGAGATACAAAAATTCAGAGTATAAAGCACATGCTTTCAGCAAAAATAATATCCATTAGACAATAAATAGAAGGAACCCTGTGACTTAAGGCAACAAACCTTATTCCACGGGGTTCCTTCTATTTATCTGACAGTATCTCCGCCAAATAATTAAATCCGATAATCATCTTTTACCGTATCCATAAGTCCATATTCCATAAGGATTTCTTCAAGTCGTTCCTGCGACATAGGCTTAGGCACGACAAAAAGCTGATTGTCCTCTATTTCTTGCGCGAGATTGCGATATTCATCAGCCTGTTTATCTTTAGGGCTGTATTCAATAACTGTCTTGCGGCGAATTTCTGCGTGCTGGACGATATTGTCACGCGGCACGAAATGGATGAGCTGCGTGCCAAGCTCAGCAGAAAATGCCCGTAAAAGCTCCACTTCCCGATCAACATTACGACTGTTGCAAATGATGCCACCGAGACGAACCCCGCCTTTTTTCGCGTATTTTTGAATGCCCTTGGCGATATTGTTCGCCGCATAAAGTGACATCATTTCACCGCTGGCAACGATGTAAATCTCTTTTGCCTTGCCTTCGCGTATCGGCATGGCAAAACCACCGCAAACGACATCACCTAGTACATCATAAAAAACATAATCAAGATCTTCTGTATAAGCACCCAGCCGCTCTAAAAGACCAATAGACGTGATGATTCCCCTGCCGGCGCAGCCAACGCCCGGTTCTGGGCCACCGGACTCAACACAGCGCGTTCCTTGATACCCGGCCTTTAAAATACGGTCAAGATCAATATCTTCTCCCTCTTCTCGCAGCGTATCAAGTACTGTTTTTTGAGCGAGCCCGCCCAGCAGCAACCTCGTAGAATCCGCTTTCGGATCGCAGCCAACGACCAGGACCTGTTTGCCTCGCTCAGCAAGACCTGCCGTCAAATTCTGCGTCGTCGTCGATTTTCCGATACCGCCTTTTCCATAAATTGCAATTTGTCTCAATGTTTTTTCTGCCATTATTTTTCACCCTTATCTTGTTTTTCTATTTGTACTCAACCATGCGAGAAGGTTTCCTTGACTGATAGCTGCCCGGCAAAAACTTCCTTGCTGAAATTATTCTTTCCCGGAACCCCCACAGCATCCGCCCGGCAATGCTGGCAATGCCGAAAGACATCCATGTATTTTCCTGCTTCCCGGCGAACGCGTTCGATATCATTACAAGTCGGTGCGCTGCACTCTTTGAGTTCGTGCTGAGGAATGAGCGGAATGATGTTATAGATCGAAGCTCCGGCTTCCTTGACTGCTTTAGCGACTTCCTTGATATGAAATGCATTGATTTCATTGATCAATACCGTATTGATTTTCACGACCATTCCCGCAGCAGTCGCTAGGCGAACCCCGGCCAACTGGTTTTCGATGAGAATCGAAGCGGCTTCCTCGCCTTCATAACGCTTGCCATGATACGTAATCCCGTTGATGATCTTGGCCTGTATCGAAGGATCCACTGCGTTTATCGTAACGGTAAGCGTATCGAGCCCTAAGTCAATCAATTCTTGCGCCTTTTCCTTTAGCAATAGACCATTCGTACTCATGCATTTTAACAGCGTAGGAAACTTCTGCCCGATTTGGCGAAACGTCTCGATAGCCCGACCCGTTGCCAGCGTATCTCCCGGACCGGCAATCCCGATCACACTTATATCGGGGCAAATACCAAGTGCACGTTCTACATACGCAACAGCCTGTTCAGGCTCAATCACAGATGCCGTAACTCCTGGCCGATCTTCTGTATCATTGATCTTTCGATCGCAAAAGCGGCATTCAATATTGCATCCCGGGCAAACCGGCAAATGCATTCTCCCTTTATTTTGTCGTGCTCCAAAGCACGGATGCAGTTCCTTAACCCGTACGATATCCATGATTCACCCTCCCCTTTAAATCAACGATTTTTCTTTTCTCTCTAGTCCATGCGCCCGGCGGTCATAACGAATGACCTGTTTTACTGCCGCCTCAATCGATTCATCTGTCTCAAATGCTGAAACCCCGACTGTTGCAAGCTTGGCCGCTGCTCCCGGACCGATTGCCTCACAAAGGACATAACGGCAATCAGCCAGATTTTTTGCCGCATTGAGCAAAGCATCTTCATCATGCGAGCCATGCTGACATGGTGATTTTAGCTCTCTTTTTTCTTTCGTTTCATAAGTCCCACTTTCATCTACCTCAACAATATAGAACACTTCGCTATGACCAAAGTGGCGATCTACATGAAGGCCATCACTTGATGCAACGGCTATATCATATGCCATCTTCATCATCCTTCCTCATCAAAAAGCTTTGTCGATAAATAACGCAGTCCCGTATCGGGAAATATCACGACAATCCGTTTTCCTTTGTTTTCGGTTTTTTTCGCCAAAAGCAATGCGGCATGAAGCGCCGCACCGGACGACGTTCCCACCAATATTCCATCGCTTTTTGCCACAGCCCGCACTGCGATTGCGGCCTCCTTGCTTTCAACCGTAATGACCTCATCGTAAATATCCCGATTCAGTGCCCCCGGCATATGATCTTCTGGAATCCCATAAAAAGGATGTGTCCCGGTGATTTCTAAAGCAGGGTTTGTTTTGCCCGGTGCTGGCAAAGAGCCCGGTCCCGGCTGAACTCCGACCACTTTTATCTTTGGGTTTTGAAATTTTAAGTATTCTCCTATTCCCGAAAGCGTTCCACCAGTCCCGACCGCCGCAACAAAAATGTCGACGTTCCCATCGGTATCATCCCAAATTTCCGGACCGGTTGTCTTCCTATGAGCACCCGTATTTTCCGGATTTGCCACCTGGTCGAGAAAATATCGACCACTATTGTGGCGCAGGTTATTTTCTTTCAAATATTTCACCGCAGCCATAAAATCTCCATTTGTTTCCGTTAGGATCTTTTCGACCTCGGGAACCGTAGACAACTTTATCGTCTCTGCCCCAAGCGCTTCAATCACTTGGAATCGTTCTCGACTGACCTGATCTTGGATATATACCTGATATTTATAACCTTTCGCCGCGGCTAAAGCTGCCTCAGCAATACCGGTATTGCCGCTTGTAACCTCGACAAGCGTATCCCCCGGATGTATTTTGCCTTCTTTTTCAGCCGCCTCGATCATATTTTTGGCAATCCGGTCTTTGATGCTTTGATTCGGATTGAAATATTCTAGTTTTGCAACAATTTCTGCCTCTAATCCATGCTGCTTTTCATAGTTTGTCAGCTCTAATAAAGGGGTATGTCCCACCAATTCAGCAATCGAACGATGGATTTTTGCCATAAATATCTCTCCTCAGTTAAATCTAGTCCGCACGACAGAATATATGTCTTCTAAAAGCCGAAGCCCGCCATCATAACCCACATAAAAACCATTCATGACAAGGCGTTCATTCACCGGCCAGGAAACATTGAGAAAATGAGCATCGGTTGCCTCGACCAATTCTTTTTCCCAATAACTGCCCAGGATAAGTGGATAACCATGATAATCCGTTTTCTTGATATCTTCATGGATTTTATAGCCATCGACCTCAAAATCAATTTCAGCCTCAATTCCATAATTAAGATCCTTAAAATACCCACGAATTGCCTCTTGATATTCCTTTGGCGTATCATCGACAATATATTGTTTGGCAGGGAACCTACCGAGATCATTGACCAAAAACTTCGTGAGGCCTAACGTATACTGCGCATCAGCTACAATCGAGAATTTTTTGGACATCGATCTCGTCTCCAAGAAGATATCCGCATACCGTTCAACATAATAGTAATAATACGCCTCTTTTTCCGTAATGATCGCATCCACCTTGGCTTCATCTATCCCGGCAAACTTTGCCACGGCTTTTAAAAAGCGGCTTGTTTCAAAAGCACCGATTGGCAGTGTCGGCCAATGAAGATACGGTGTCCCAAATTTATCTTGCATATGCTTTACATTTGACAGTCCCACCCAAGGCGAAACCAATAAATTAAATCCCGCCTTAGGAATTTTCTTTATGTTTTCAATGCCCCGGCCAAAACCAAAAATCGTATTGGGCTTGAGACCAATCGACTCGATGAGACTTTCAAGCGCTCGCAGATTCCCCAGCCAAAACTCGTCTTGATAGGGAACATCTGCCCAAATATTTACGAGCCCTGCTTCTTTTTCCTCTTCTGGAACAGCTTCGAGCAGCTGATCGACAATCGCGTCGACAACCCATTCATGCCCTTTATACGTATTGCCCTTAAAACCTGGGGTCGGCGCGAAAATCACCGGCTTTTTTGCCGTTTGGAAATCATTTACGATCTCCTCTACATCATCGCCGACAATCTCTGGTGTACAGCCTGTCAATACGACAAACAAGTCGGCATCGACGATTTCAAGCGCCGCCTCGATCGTTGAATGCAATTTTTTTTCACCACCAAACACGACATCCTGCTCATTGATGCTCGTGCAAGGGAAAATATTCGGCGAAAAAAATCCACTGCTGCCAGCTGAATTCGAAAGCTTTTGCGCACACCCCGGGCCTGAATGCAATATTGGAATTGCCCGTTCAATCGCTTGAACCGTCGACATCGCGCTCATCGCGCATTTATATCTTTGTTTATCTAGTATTTTGGTCATCCTATGTGCCTCCAATTATATGCTTTGCAAGAATTTATCCACCGGCTGTTTATACCACCAATCGGTATAAGGAAGTTTTACCCGCTTAGCGAGATTTTGTTCAAAACTGCGATTTTTGATGGTGTCGAGCACGGTATGCGCGAAATCAAGCGTTCCCTTATAGCCGAAGATCATATACTCATCGGCGACAAAAAGTGCCGGGAAACCTTGCTTGATTGCCCATACCGTCGACCCAGGATGGCGGGAAAGGTACAGATCCGGCTTGTGCGTATTCAAGATGTTAAGGATTTCAAAATTCTGCTGATCCGCCACACTCACCTTGAAATTTGGATTGTTTTTCAATAAATAATCCATCGCTGGTGGAATTTTCCCGTCCTCATATTGCTTGTCATAATGCCAAGCAGCCGCCCAGGCGACTTCCATGCCAAGCTCCTGCAATACGCGGGAAACCTCAAACGTATAGCCAGGCCCCATGCCAAGCACGCAGCGAAGGCCTTTGAGCTCTTTTTTTACCGCTTCGATTTGCGGCAAGTAAATAGCTCGTTCTCTTTCAATATAGCCTTCAACCTCAGTTGATTTTCCGATAGCTCCGCCGATAGCCCGCAGCCAAGTCTCAAAACCGACAATGCCCAACGGATTGATCGTACGGATATAAGGAACCCCGTATTCCTGTTCAAGACCATTGCCCAGGTAATTCCCCAGCGTGCCGCAAATGCAGACCGTCGCCATCGCTTCCGATAAATGCGATAATTCTTCGACCGTCGCATTGGCATATAAAAATACGGGCTCTACGCCAAATTCACTGAAAATCTTAATGATTTCCGGTCTGGCGGATTCATAGAAATTTTTAAAATTAATCGTGTTTCGTTTTTTCTCCGGTTTCTTAACGATGCTCGTCAATACCGCATGATCCGAAAGATCGAACCCGGATGCCCAAATTCTCGACTTGAACCCCTCGCAATGTACAGCCGCGATCGGCACATCGATTTCTTCTCTCAGGTCATCGACAATGCTATCGATGTCTTCCCCAATGACCCCAGAGGCGCAGGAACTTGAAATAAAAATTGCTTTAGGCTGATAACGCCGGTAGGTCTCGCGAACGATATCGGCAAGCTTGTCGCCGGCACCAAAGATCGTATCGTTTTCATCCATATCGGTCCCTATGTAAACCGAATGATTCACTATGCCGCGTTTAGCTGCAACCTGCTTGGTTACACGATACGTCTGCGTTCCGGTTGTCGAGCAGCCAGACGGCCCATGATGGATCACCGCAATGTCTCGTATCCCCGCAAGCTGCCCTAACGCACAGCCAGAAAGGCAGCTGCTCGACTGAGAAAAGCAGCGGGCACAGCCCCGCAGCGTCCCGCAAGCACTCTGCTCGGAAAGCTCCTTTAGATCACCTATATACCCAGTAATAGATCCCAGCCTTGACTCACGCGTTCCTATATCTGAAAGATTCAACTGTACTGCCATATTTATTCCTTCTTCCCTTTAAATGAAATACATATTTTCAGCGGCAATGATACGCGCCAGAAATTTTTTCGTACGTTCCTCTTTTGGCTGCCGAAAAATTTCCTGTGGCGTTCCTGCCTCAACGACCACGCCGCCATCCATGAAAACGACTTTTTTCGCTACTTCCTGGGCAAAGCTCATTTCATGGGTTACGACCAGCATCGTTATCCCTTTTTTTGCTACCTTGCGAATGATCTCCAAGGTCTCACCCACAAGTTCCGGGTCGAGCGCCGACGTCGGTTCATCGAAGAGAATGACCTCCGGATCGAGAGCCACTGCTCTGGCGATGCGACGCGCTGCTGCTGCCCGCCCGATAATTGACATGGATACGAATTTTCCTTATCCGAAAGCCCCACCCACTCAAGTACCTCCAATGCTTTCTTTCTTGCGGCAGCTTTCGGTATCGACTGAGCGATTACTAGACCTTCCATAATATTTTCTAACGCTGTTTTGTTTTGGAACAGATTGTAATTTTGAAAAACAAATGCCGTTTTTCTTCTGACCTCCAATATCTCCCGTTTACTCGCTTTAGCCAACTCAATGGTTTTCCCGGCAATCGTGAGCTCCCCGCCATCTGCCTGTTCAAGAAAATTGATACAACGCAGAAACGTTGTCTTGCCGCTGCCACTTGGCCCTAAGATTACAACTACATCGCCATCGTCGACTTGCAAAGAAACATCTTTTAGTACAGGACGCCCCTCAAATTCTTTTTTGACATTCTTCAATTCAATCATGTCAGCTGCCTCCTATACTTATGACCTCGTCTTTCTATTCGCTGCAGCATGTATTCAACTAAAGCGGTAAGCGCCCAATAGATAAGTGCTGCTGCTATATAGCTTTCCAAAAAGCTATATGTTTTGGATGCCGGTATACTAGCCCCGCCCAAAACTTCGGTAATTCCGATTGCCACGACAATGGACGAATTTTTAATAAGTCCAATGATATTGTTCGTAAGTGCCGGCAACGCCACCGGCAGCATCTGCGGCAAAATGATTCGACGAAGAGTCTGGCAGGTAGTCAGCCCAACCGAAGCGGCTGCTTCATACTGCCCGTGGTCAATTGCATAAAAAGCACCGCGAAATACTTCACTCATATTGGCTGCCCCCTGCAAGGACAAAACAATAATACCGATCCAAATCACATCCACATTGCTCACAGTAAGCCCCAGATGAAAAAACCGGCTTATGTCATTGAACTTGACCATAAACAATAGATTGAATAATAGCAAGGCGACAACCGTGGGCAGCCCTTGATAGACCACTACAAAAACGGCTCCAAATCTTCCTATCAGAGGGATTTTATAGACTCTGCTCACCGCTATGAACAGGCCCAAAATAATGCCGAGCAAAATAGGAATCCCCGTAAGCTCCAAGGTCCTTGGCAAATATGCCGCTGCACTTATCAAGCTGTCAAAAAAATTCTGTGGATCAAAACCCATTTCGCCAGCACCTCCTTAGCGATGCGATAATTTTCTATCCAAAAGATGAAATCCACCACGCAGCAAAGCACTTAACAAAATAAAAACCAATGCTACAAAAATATAAGCTTCCAAAGCATGTTTGCTGCTAACACCAATCGTCTTCGCCCGCCCCATGATATCGACGACCCCGATCATGAACGCCAATGATGTCCCATGGAACAGACCGACAAAATTAGAACCAAAGCTCGGTAAACCTATTTTGGCAGCCTGCGGCAAAACAATGCGCCGATAAGCTTGCCATCTCGTCATGCCCACAGACAAGGCCGCTTCCGTCTGCCCGGCTGGTACGGCAAGGATTGCACTGCGAAAGATCTCCGATAAAAACGCTGCTTCATTTAGTGCAAAGGCAACATAAAGAAACCATATCTTATCCCATCGGCTTGCCTCGATTCCCAAAAGATGCAAGAAAATCGGCAAACCGAAAAACACAATGAGAATCTGTACCAGCATTGGCGTTCCCCGCATAAAAGAGACATACAGCCGAAAAACAGGTTCGAGAAAGCTTTGCCGCTTGCTGCGCAAAATCGCTATGGCGAGTCCCAAACTGCCGCCTGCCAATGTCGCATAGATTACAATGCGAAATGTTACAGCAAGATACGGCAGAAGCCTTGGGATGTTTTCAAAAAATCTGTCCCAGCTGAAAAAGCTCTCCATTTTACCTCACTCACTTTCCGTGTAATCATCACCGAGAACCTTCTTTGAAATCTCTGCCAGTTTACCTGATTCCTTGAGCTTTTTGAGTGCTCCATCGACTGCTTCCTGAAGTTCTGGATTGTCTTTTCTATACACCCAGTACGTATGCGATGTCGCTATCGGATCGCCAACCTGTTTTAATATCTGACTGCCATTGCCAAAGGCGCGATTTCTTTTAGCGGCATCACGTTTGGTCATGACCGTTGCATCCCAAGCATGATTTTTTATCCCCACGACGATTTCTTCATCGGTACTGTGATCTACATACACGAGTTCAATTGGATGATCTGCATGCTCAGCATTATATTTTTCCAGCAAATACGTCGTGTTGCTTCCTGTCGAAGTCATCACTTTCTTCCCCTGTAAATCCGCCAGTGAATGGATGGAATCATTATCTGATGCTACGGTAATATAGGTGGTGTATGTCGTATAGCTCTCTTTGCCAAAAAGATATTTTTTCTGCCGCTCTTCATTGATTTCATATTGATGAGCACCAATATCGATTTTACCGGCATCCAATGACAAAAGCACATTGGCGAAATCATACGTTTGATACTCAAATTTATACTGCGGCAAAAGCTCGTTGACCGCTTTTAAGACTTCATATTCATATCCAGCCAGATTGCCATCGCTATCTAGATAGCAATACGGCTCATACCCATTGCCCGTTCCAACGACCACAGTCTTAGCCTCCGGCTTACCATTCTTTGCCCCGGCATCGCCTTGACTGCCACAGCCCGCGAGCAGCCCCATACTTAAAACAGCGATCGTGACTACGCTCAAAATCCGAAGTACTCTTTGCCCGCCTTTGACTCTGAAAAAAAGTCGAATCCATCTCTTTGCCATTTTCTCTACCCCTTTTCTGCGAAAAAAAGCCTGCTGCATATCGGCCGTCATAGCCAAAAATGCAGCAGGCTTCAGTTTTCTGATGACCCGCAGTTCATTAATTTGTTTTCATATATGTTTACTTTTAATATATTATATACTAGCCATATCAACTGCTTTTGTCAAGCAATTTATTTTGAAAAAAGTTTTCCGTCTGACAAGATCAACATTTTATCCGAACGACTTGCAAGTTTTTCATCATGCGTAACCACAAGGATTCCCGATCCAGCAGCTTTGGCTTCCCTAAACACCTGCCACACAGACTCCGCATTTTTTGCATCAAGGTCATTACTGGGCTCATCTGCCAATATCAGCGGTGGCTGCAGCAAAGCTGCTCGGGCCACGGCAACTCGCCGCAACTGGCCCAGACTCAATTGGTACGGATAAAAATCTTTCACCTCGGAAATTGCCAGCAGCTCCATCAAATACATGACCCTTTTCTGGTAGAACTTTACTTGTCCGCAAAGCAGAGCTGGCAATAGGATATTCTCCTTTACCGTAAGTGAAGAAACCACTCGCGTCCTTTGAAATACCATACCGATTTTTTGCCGTAAACAACTCAGCTTCTGTATTGGCAATGAAGAGGCCGCCCTGCCATCGATTTCAACCACACCATCATCCGGCAACTGCAAAAGGCCCAAAATAGAAAGCAATGTGCTCTTGCCGCTTCCAGACTCCCCCATAATCGAAACACAAGTACCCGACTCGACAACCAACGTTGCATTTTTCAATATCAAGTTTCCATCATAATGCTTTACTATATTCTCCGCTTTAAACAACATAGTTTTTCTCCCTACTCAAAATCACTTTGACGAAATATATCCTCTGCTGACAAATAACTGCAGCGAAGTGCTGGATAAAGTGCCGACAAACCGCCAAGAATCAGCATTGCCCCCCAGATCATAAAGGCCCATAAAACTTCATTTTCTACCGCTAACGGCAAGAAAGGGAAGGATTGATAATTTCCGATAAATGCCCATATTCCTTGATAACCAGCAAAGCCTAAAACCAAGCCCAGTGCTCCTCCCAAAGCACAAACCATCAAAGACTCACCTACGATCAAGCCCGTCAATCGCAAAGGCGTAAGCCCTAAAGCGATATAAAGCCCCCATTCGCCGCGTCTGCTTTGTACCTGTTCATAGGCTCTTGTCAACAATTGAAAAAGTGCCGCAAAAATGACCATAACACTCATAAAGAAAAAGAGCTGCATAAGCATCGTCAATTCTTGTTCCATCTGTTTTTTGCCTTCCACTGCAGAGAAAACCTGTACACCTGGAATTGCCTGCAATTGAGCCTGCACTTCCTTAGCCGAAGCTTCTGGTGAAACCTCGACCAGTACTGCTGAAATCAAATCTTCTTTTGCTGACATCCCTGAAAACAAGGCTTGCAAACTTTGTGACTCAGCTGCCAATTTACGTGCTGTATCAATATTGAGGAAAATCGACCGATCGATGCCGGTCCCGCTCGGCGCTAAAACCCCGGCCACACGAAACATTTTTCCCAATAAAAAGAATTGTTTCGATTGTCTCGCCGCTACCTGACTGCCAAGCAGTACCTCATCTGCTGCCAACATTTGCCCGCCATTTCACTGCCGCCACGAGGCAGTGATCCAATCAGAATCTGCGTCTATACCAACCAAGCGTAAAGCCTCACCAACGTCACAACAATCTTCTGTCAATGTTTGCGTAAAAAACTGCGCGGTTGAACGCTTGACCCCAGGAACTTGCCCAATGCTTTCAGCTACAGACTGCGGCATGTAAATATTTTGCGGAGCTCCTCCATAAAATATCTCCCCCGGTGCCACCTGAGGGCCTGCCGGAATGACCAAAAGATCTGCTCCTAAGCGATCTTTTGCCTGTTCACTGCCATTTTTTATACCTTGATTCAAAAGAGTGACTGCAAAAATGGCAGCCACAGCTAAAGTTACCAGCGAAATAATACCACTAGTCTGCCAACACCTATACCTCAATGCTTTTAAAATCAATATTACCATTTCAACGACGCTCACTTTTCCCGCCGCGGTTGAACCAAATGCTGACAATACTGCTCAGCGCCAAAAGTGCACTGACGAGGCGAACCCACAAAGTCGTCACATGGCAAGGGCTGTCACTATGAGCGCAGATTCCAAGGACAAAGGAATATGGCAAGAACCATAAAATAATGGCAGTGAACAACAATAAAATGCTGACAGCCTTTTTTGTCTCTTGCTGCTGTGCCCAAAACAGCAGCAAGGACTGTACGATTGCCAAAAGCGCAAACAAAAATTCAGTTCGATACGTGAAAAAGCAACGCATTGGCTTTCCCATTACGGGGCATATCGGAAAAACATATGGCAAAAAAAGCAATACTATACTGCTAAAAAGCAAGATCCACCGACTCAATCGTTCACCTTTCATAACAAATTCCCCCATCTGATTTAGCGAATTCCTTCTTTTTCATCAAAAAGCAAAAAACTATTTTTTTGCAGGCTTTCCACATCGACTTTATCATCCAGCATGCCAACTTGCTGCAGTTGCCTAGCTGTGATGCTAAAGGCATCATAGGCTCCTTTAGCCGACGGGATATAGTTATACGTTTTTAATATCGATGCGTTAAAAACCGGATCGCCCGGCACCCATTTTTTCTCCACCTGAATTTTTGCTGCTTCATCTTGATTAGCTGCAATCCAAGCACTAGCGGCTTGCATGGCGCGCGTGTATTTAGCAGCAATTTCTGGATGCTCCGCTGCAATATTATCCCGCACATAAGCGGTGCAGCAATACTGCGTGTTGTAAGGAGGCGTTACGGCTGAATCGACCAACGTGACCAAATTATTTTCCTTCATCGCAACCGATGCGGAAGGGTCATTCATCGCCAGTGCATCCACTGCGCCTCTTTGCAGTGCCAAAGCAAGTTCTGCTTGACCAAATACGACAAACTCCACCTCTGGATTTTTTTCAGTCACATTGATTCCCGCATCTGCAAGTGCCCGCTTAGCAAAAATAATCGGACTGCTGTTCATGCTCGGAACACCGATTCGCTTGCCCTTTAAGTCAGCAAGCGTTTTTATTGCACTGCCGTTAGGCACTAAGACTTTATCGCAGCCCGTATGGAGCCCTGATGTGATTTTGATTGGCAGTCCATTAGACAACGGCTGAATGAGGCTTGATAAAAGCCCAAAACCAGCATCGACTTGACCTGCAGTAACTGCCTCAAATGCAGTTCCCGGTGCCAGTTTGATCAAATCCACCTTCAAACCTTCCTTTTCAAAAAATCCTTTTTCTAAAGCAATATGCACGGGCGCTTCGCATAAACTTCCACTGTATCCAATCTTCAAAACAGTATCCTCTGCTTTTTCCGCTTGCGGCTGCCCACATGCCGCCGTGAGAAATAGCCCCACTATCCCCAAGACCATCCATATATATTTCTTTTTCATTTTTACCTGCACTCTCCTATAAATAATATTCCGGTTCTTGTCCCCGTCCGGCGAAATCGAGAATTTTCAATATTTCTGAACGTAATTTCAAAAAATCACCAGCTCCGCGATCTCTGGGCCGTGGAATAGTGACCTCGATGCACCGTTTCACTTTGGCTGGACGAGGCGTCATTACGACGATTCGATCTGAAAGATAAATCGCCTCATCCACATCATGCGTAACCATGATCATGGTCGTCTTGCGTTCTCGCCAAATCCGCAGCAATTCATCTTGCATCTGCATTCGTGTAAATGCATCAAGCGCACCTAATGGTTCATCGAGCAATAATACTTTAGGATGATTGACGAGCGCTCTCGCCAGTGAAGCCCTTTGCGCCATTCCGCCAGAGAGTTGATGCGGATACGAATGATGAAAATCATCGAGCCCTACCAACGATAAAAATCTTTGTATATCGTCCTTTTTCTCCTTATAAATGCCTCTTGCCTTAAGGCCAAAAGCCACATTATGATAAATATCCAGCCAGGGAAAAAGCATCGGATTTTGAAATACCAAGCCGCGCTCATATGATGGAGCATTTATTTCATCCTCATCAATATACAACTTTCCAGCATCCGCTTGGTTCAAACCAGCAATTAAACGCAACAGCGTTGATTTACCACAGCCAGAAGCCCCAATAAAAGACACAAATTCGCCCGCTTCGATTTTCAAGTCAATTCCCGACAAAGCAGTGACTTCATCCCCATTTTGCTGTAAAAATCGCTTTTCCACGCCTTCGATACGAATTTCCCCTACCACTTAATGACCCCCTTTTGCCAAACAAGCAAATGATCCCTCAATTTAAATAAAATCGTAATAATGACAAAAAACGTCACGGCAATAATGATGAGCCCGGCATATACATTGGCATAGGCCATCATATCTTTCTGCCAATTGATGTACCAGCCGATTCCATTTTTTACGCCCAGCATTTCTGCCGTCATCAAAGTAATGAATGAAGCACAAGCTCCATTGAAAAGTCCAATGAATACATGTGGCATTGCCGCTGGTATTCCCACCTTGAAAATCTGATAAAACCTTCCGGCGCCCAAGGTGCTTGAAACCTCAAAATAGGCGTTTTGCACATTTAAGATACCACTGCTCGTCATGACCGCAGTAGGAAACCATACCGCTAAGGCAATGAGAAAACAACTCGCAGAAAAAGTCGTTGGAAAGCTCACCAAAACAATAGGAATCCACGCCGTAGCGGGGATCGGCCCCAAGATACGCACCAAAGGATTAACCCAATACGCCGCCTGCCGGCTAAAGCCAACAGCAATTCCCGTAAGAAAACCCACAGCGGCACCGAAAACAAACCCCGTAAACAAGAGCTTCGCCGAAGAAAATACACAGACAGCTAAGAAACTCCACTCTTCAAATAAAACGCCAAAAATCTTATCCGGAGCCGGGAAAAATATCACTGGCAAAAGAGCCAATTTTTTGGTCACAATATTGAACACATTCAAAAATAAAAGCACCGCTCCGGCAAACTGCCCTATATGCTGCGTCCAAAGCCTAACAGAATTCTTAAAAATAGACAAAATCATCGCAATCGCGAAAAAAACAGTTACCGCCAGCAAAACATATAAAAAATACGGCTGTTTTAAGGCTGCATAACGAAATGAGTTCGGTAAACAAATATCCAGCACCATTGCCAGCAAACCCGAGATTACCGGAAGCCAAATGTTTATTCTTTTCATTTTTCCACCTCTTTCTAATAAAAAAAGCCTGCCAAATATGTATTCACACATATCCGGCAGGCTTTAGTTGTCTAATGACCTGTTTGTCAATAATCGATTATATAGTTTTCTTATATGTTTACAGCAATATTTATAATATGTATTATATTACCATGATTTTAATTTTTGTCAACTGCGAAATCTGGATTGCTTCTTTATTTTTTAGACAAATAAATTCTTACAGCCCCCCTGTATGATCTACACAGGAGGCTGTAAATTTTAGGTCTTCAAGCTGAGATTCCGTGACCATATGAACTAAAGTGTTTGCTTTACATCCAGCACCGTTACTTCCAAAACGGCACGAGCCCAGTCGAACTTTTTCTTCATACGATCAAAGTCTTCGCCAGATGTTATGAAACGGGCATTGCCTTTGACGATAACCCCTGTTCCTTTTGCTCTGTATCCCTCGACTTCTCTATTGGCAATCGATAAAGTAATCGCATTATCAGTCCCAATATTTTTCTCCGTACGCAAAAAGCCATAAGCGGGGATCAGGAGTTTTTCCTCAGAGGTTACCTCAATATAACTATTCCAAGTATTGACCAAATGTGGTCCGTCAACCCCATTTGTCATAATAGAAACCGCTCCATCGACAGGATGAGACAATATTTCCAACAATTTTTCATTTAACATAACGATTACATCCTTTCCTTCAGACTCAAAATATACGTCCAAAATCACATAATCAAAATGCAGTTCAGACTCTACCAAAATATACTTCTTTTCATTAATTCTAAACGGCACAAACGATTTTGTCTACCAATATATTGTGACAGAGCAATCAAAAAAGGCCCTAGCAAAATGCCAGAGCCCTTGATTTTAAGCTTATTTATTCAGCCGTTCACTCAAAGCTTTTAATTCATTAAAATGCGTCGCAACTATTCTATTGCATATTTCTATAGAAACATCTTCTTTGTAAATATGCGAGGTTAAGTTTCTATCATTTAAAATCTGTACCCATATTTCATCATTTTTTATTAAGCCATAGCTAAAAGCTTCTTTCATTACAGCTTTTGGGCTATTAATTTCCAGGAATCCTTGATCTACTAAATATTCACGAACCGCTTTCCAAGCAAGTTCTGTAGTAAACTCAAAGCGCTGAATAACCCCATCACGAACAACACTGCTGCTAGAATTTTCAAGCTCAACCAGTGCTTCACCAAGCCGTTCAACTGCATTTTTAAAATTATGTAATTTATTTAATAATCGCTCCATAATCACAATACCCTCTTTATTTATATTATCCAGCAATTTTTCATCTGTATCGGGATCGATAAAGACAATATCAAACTTAAATAAAGTATCCAGCTTTTCTATGTCGTTCGTAAAATCAGCTGCTTCTAAGCTTGATTTGCACTTACTAAAAATCGCCAAATCAATATCACTACTATTTTTAAAATCGCCTCTCGCCCTTGATCCAAACAAAATTATTTTGTAAATATTAGGGTATTTAAAAGCAATCATTCTAATTTTGTCCATCAATTGCTCCATAACATATTCCCCTTTGCACATAATCCTTTTGAGTTATTATACCACAATCATAATAGCGGCATCAAAATACAAAAAAAGACCTCCAGTAAAAACTGAAAGTCTCTAATTCCAAATGGTGCGCCTGGGGCGATTCGAACGCTCGACAAACGGCTTAGAAGGCCGTTGCTCTATCCAACTGAGCTACAGGCGCGATTGATGGTCGGAGCAGCAGGATTCGAACCTGCGACCCCCTGGTCCCAAGCCAGGTACTCTACCAAACTGAGCCATGCCCCGTCAACCACAAAATATATTATACCTATAAACAGAGTGGATGTCAATCTTTTTGTTGAAAAGTGATATTTGCCCAAGGGACACACCGCTTTTTTCGTAAGCGGGCGAGAAAAACGGCTGGAATTCGCACGGCCTGTGGTGCCTGCCAGATAAGATTTGAAAAATAGGCGGATTCGCGGTATAGTAATAACATGGAGTTTTGCTGGTCATTTTCTTGATGCGGCAATTCAATTGAATTTTATTGGGGAGAATAAAATTATGTTAGAGTTAAGGGATGTTTCTTTTGAAGTTTTGCAAGAGGAAAAGCCAAAAAGGATTTTAAACGGAATCAATTTAAAACTGGATGACAATAAATTTAGTGTAATCACCGGTCCGAATGGCGGCGGCAAATCGACTTTAGCAAAAATTATTGCCGGCATTGAGAAACCGACTACGGGGAAAATTTATTTTAACGGGGAAGATATTACGGACTGGGGGATTACGGAGCGGGCCAAAGCCGGTATCAGTTTTGCCTTCCAGCATCCGGTCAGATTTAAGGGGATTACCGTGCGCGATCTGGTACAGCTGGCCGCTGGGCATATCGAACAGGACAGTGAACTTTGCACGTATTTAGCAGAAGTTGGTTTGTGCGCGAAGGACTATATAAATCGGGATGTGGATGGTTCGCTTTCGGGCGGTGAATTGAAGCGCATCGAGATCGCAACGATTCTGGCCAAAAAAAATACGACCTTGGCTGTGTTTGATGAACCGGAAGCGGGCATTGATTTATGGAGCTTTCATAAATTGATTGGCGTATTTGAAAAAATGCACCAGCGAAAAAATCTGGGGATTCTGATCATTTCACATCAGGAACGTATTTTGAATATTGCCGATGAGCTGATCCTGGTTTCCAATGGACAGATAAAGAAACAAGGGGCGCGGCAGGACGTTTTGCCGGAGCTGTTGGATATTGTCGACAGCTGTAAGTTTTTCCAAAGTGAGGATGGCGTAAAATGAATGATAATCAAAAAAATTTATTGGACAAAATAGCGGATCTTTCATCGGCCACCTTGGAAGCCTACAATATCCGGGCCAATGGGCAGAGCGTGGAGCGGGCTTCGACAGCCAATATACAGATCACTTCCAAGGAAGATGTTTCGGGCATTGATATCACGATCAAGCCGGGCACCAAAAATGAGACGGTGCATATACCGGTCATCATCGATGCCGCCGGCCTGGAAGAGCGGGTTTACAATGATTTCTTCGTAGGGGATGGCGCCGATGTCCTGATCGTTGCTGGCTGCGGTATCCACAACGATGGCAGCGAGTCGTCACGCCATGATGGCGTGCATACCTTTCATGTGGGCAAAAAAGCGCGGGTGCGTTACGTCGAGAAGCACTACGGCGAGGGCAGTGGCCAGGGGAAGCGCCATATGAATCCGGACACCATTATCGAAATCGATGATGGTGGGTATATGGAAATGGAGACGACGCAGATTAAAGGGGTCGACTCAACCAAGCGCATCACGAAAGCGAAACTGCATGATGATGCGGCGCTCATCATCAAGGAAAAGCTCTTTACGCACGGCGATCAGTCGGCAGAGACGAGTTTTGAGGTTGATCTCGACGGCAACGATTGCCGGACGAATGTGGTTTCCCGCTCGGTGGCCAAGGACACGTCCAAACAGCTGTTTTTGGCGAAGATTCATGGGAATAATAAATGCTATGGCCATTCCGAATGCGATGCGATTTTGATGGATCAGGCGGATATTTCGGCGATTCCGGAAATTCGGGCCCATCACTTAGAGGCCAATCTCGTTCATGAGGCGGCCATCGGCAAGATTGCCGGCGAACAGCTGATGAAGCTGATGACGCTGGGGCTCAGCGAGGCCGAAGCGGAAAAACAGATCATCAATGGTTTCTTAAAATAAAGTATCAAAAAATATGCCGGTCAATAACAAAGGAGCAGCGCACGAAAGTGGCGCTGCTCCTTTGTTATTGGTGAAACGGTACTACCTCAATTATGGAATCCAGATCAGCCGGGCTAAGCGTGGACTGTTGCCTTGCAACAGTTGCACCTTGATATTTTGCAGTGGGCTGAAGATTTGCGTGAATTTTAAGCGTAGGCGAAACCGCAGGAACGTATGGGAATTGCAGCCGAACACCGGGATGCGGTTTAACGCATAGCTGGAATCGCCGATCATGTCGCGACCGAAATTTACGGTGAAAGCGGCTTTATACCCGGCTGCCCTGGTCATGTCGATGATGTTTTGATTATAGGTTCCACAGGGATAGGCGATATACTCTACTTTTTGGCCGAGATGCCATTCGAGGGCTTCTTTTGATTTCGCCAGCTGTTTTTGCACTTCTTCAGGCGAAGGCGCTTCCGTCAGCACCATGTGGCTCAGCGTGTGACTGCCGAAGTTGATACCGGCTTGTTGCATTTCCTGGATTTGCTGCCAGGTCAGGTATTTTTCATAGGTGTTTACATAATCGGAAATCAGGAAGACCGTTGCTTTTTGTGCGTGCTTTTTTAAGATCGGCAGAGCGTTTTGGTAATTGTCCTTGTAGCCGTCATCGAAGGTGATCAATATCGGATTTTCGGGAAGCTGCTGGCCATTTTCCAGATAAGCCTGCAAGTCATCCGGTGAAATCGTCGTGTAGCCGCTGTCTGCCAGATATTGCATTTGGGCAGCAAATTCGCTGGTACTCACGGTCATTGGATTGTGGGCTTCATCGTTGATTTGGTGATAATTTAAAACGGGTATGCCTTTCGCTTGTGTAAAAAGGATAGTTATAACCGCTAAGACCAGCAAAATAGCAGTTATAACTATCCCTTTTACTAAAAATTTTCCATTAAAAATAGACAAGATAATACAACCCCTTTGTTGTGTATGACGGCAAAGTTTGCGCCTAAAAGAAGAATATATAGCAAAGCTGAGGGCTTGTCAAGTCTAAAGGGCGAGATGCGAACCTTGCTTTTTAGGCGAGGGTAGTTTTATAATAGAATTTAAGACAGTGAAAGGGAGTAAAAAGATGACGAGAAACGATTTGTGTTGGTGCGGCAGCGGCCGTAAATATAAGAAATGCCATTTGAATTTCGATGAAAGATTGAATAGCATAAAATTTGATGTGTTCAGGAGCCAGGCGCGCCCACCAAAAAAATCATAAAAATGAAAAAGATATTGAGGGCATTCGCAAGAGTGGTGTTATCAATGATGCGGCACTGGATCTCGTGGCTCAGCACATAAAAGCCGGCGTGGATACGGAAACGCTGAACCGATTGGCACATAATTTTATTATAGAACATGGTGGAATTCCTGCCTGCCTGAATTATGAGGGTTACCCGAAGAGCGTGTGCATTTCGATCAATGATGTGGTCTGTCATGGAATTCCTTCCTCCAAGACGATTTTAAAAGAAGGCGATATCGTCAATGTCGATATCACGACCATCCTCGACGGCTATTATGCCGATGCATCGCGCATGTTTCTGATCGGTGAGGTGGATCCGGAAGCGGAGAAACTCGTGCATGTAGCCAGAGAATGCATGGAACTTGGGATTCAGGCAATAAAACCATGGGGCTTTTTGGGTGATATCGGCTATGCAGTTGAAACCTATGCGCATGCCCACGGCTATTCCGTAGTGACAGAACTCGGCGGCCATGGCGTCGGCAAACATTTCCATGAAGAGCCTTTCGTAGCGCATGTCGGCGAAAAGGATACGGGCATGCTTCTGGTTCCGGGAATGGTCTTGACGGTGGAACCGATGATCAATGCCGGAAAATACAAGGTTGTCGTCGATGCCAAAGACAATTGGACGACGCGGACAAAGGATCATTCTCTGTCGGCTCAATGGGAAAAGACGGTTCTCATAACGGAGACTGGAACGGAAATTTTAGCGAAATAGAAAAATACTATTTTTTTAAGTCATAAGGATTTCCCTATTGACAAAACAGAACGTGTTTACTATAATATTAAAAGTAACGCGAAGGTATGACTCTGTAGCTCAGTTGGATTAGAGTATTTGACTACGAATCAAAGGGTCGCAGGTTCGAGTCCTGCCAGGGTCACCATTTCTTTTGTGTTGCATGTGTTACGGTGGCTGTGGTGAAGTGGAAACACGGCGGATTGTGGCTCCGTTATCGCGTGGGTTCGATCCCCACCAGTCACCCCATTTTTTAATAAGAGAATTTTTGATAGAACCGGAAAATTGTTTTCTGGTTCTATTTTTTTGTTTGAAAACGGCGGCATAACCTCTTGGCATATTATATATGCGGAGAAAGAATTTTGATATTTGAAAAAATTCTGCTATCCTATAGTAGAAGTGATTGATTTGGCGTCGAAAAATGACTTGCGATACGATAAAAAACACGAAGCTTTAGGTTGACAATGCTATGCATGGAGCTGTTGATGATTTTTATAATAAATTGCATGAATGGAATTATATTACATAAAAGAGATTAATTATAAAATGTTTACATGAAAACCATGTTTTGCAGGTATGTATACAGGACACTGGACAAAAATCCCGCATAGTAACAGGGCTGAAAATTCTAAAAATTCAACCATACATCTAGGTAATGGGAAATGAAAAATGATGCATTGTACATATGTACAGTTGCAGAGTAATATGTATATACAATAACCAGCGAGGTGATGATATTATGAATGATTTTGAAAAAATACTTTCTCCGGGACGCAATACTTTGTTGCGGCGGGTTGTACAGAAGTCGGACACAGCAGAAAATTATTCGAGTGAGTTGAATGGTTTATTGGCCACACCAGTCTGCGTCGGGTTGGCTATCAAGGCTTCGATCGAAGTCATCGACCCTTTTTTGCCGACTGGGTTTATCAGCGTGGGGTACGCTATTGATTTTCGGCATACGGCGCCGACCAGTCTCGGCATGACGCTGAGTGTCCAGGCTTCGATTTTGGCGGTGGAAGAAAACGAGGTTGTTTTGAAAATAAAAGCGTGGGATGAGCAAGGGGAGATCGGACACGGAATTCATCGGCGGATTATTGTCGATCAGAAAGAGCTTCTCGATAAAGCGAAAAAAAGAGCGCAGTTTATGACAAATCGTAAAATATAAAGGGGTGAAAAATATGAAATTACCGGATACAATGGAAGGGGCTTTGGTCTTAAGTGTTATCGATTTCTTGTTATGCTTTGTTTTTATTGGGGCCATCGGCGGCATATTGGCCTTGTTCCCCTGGCTGAACCGCTTGGGCGAAGTAAAAGAAGACAAATATTAAAGGATAAAAACTCTTTGGTTTTTTGGGGGTATAGGTATGTATGAGCAATTTATGAGCTTGATGTATGATTTACTGTTGCAGACGGGATTGATGCAGCTGTGGTGGGGCAATATCCTGATGATCGCTGTCGGCGGCATGCTGCTGTATTTGGGGATCTTCAAAAAATATGAACCTTTCTTGCTGGTCGGCATCGGCATGGCTTGCATTGTCGCCAATGTACCGGGTTCGGATCTTGTCAAACCGGGCGGCTTGTTTTATTATGCTTATGCCGGGGTACAGTCGTTAATCGTGCCGCCGTTGATCTTTTTGGGGGTAGGGGCGATGACCGATTTTGGCCCGATGATTGCCAATCCGAGTCTGGTTATTTTGGGGGCTGCGGCGCATTTGGGGATTTTTGTGGCCTTGATCGGCGCTAAAATGCTCGGCTTTACCTTGGCCGAGGCTGGTGCCATCGGCATTATTGGCGGGGCTGACGGCCCTATGGCCATCTATATGGCGATGAAGCTGGCTCCGGATCTGCTGCCGCAGATTTCCGTAGCGGCGTATTCCTACATGGCTCTGATGCCGTTGATTCAGCCACCGGTTATGCGCTTATTGACGACAAAAGAAGAACGAGGCATCATTATGGAGCAGCCGCGGTATGTTTCCCGATTGGAGAAAATTGTATTTCCGATCGTCATTGCTATTATCGTAAATCTTTTTCTACCACCGGTAGCTCCCTTGATCACCATGCTGATGCTGGGAAATCTGCTCCGGGAATGCCTTGTTGTTGACCGCTTGGCGGATACGGCGAGCGGTGCTTTGCTGAATATCATCACGCTGGTCTTGACGGTGGCGATCGGCTCGACGATGGGCGCGGAAAACTTCCTGAACATGAAGACGCTGCTGATCATCGCGCTGGGGTTAATTGCTTTTCTCGTCGGAACGGGTTCGGGCGTGGTCTGTGCGCGGATTATGAATAAAATCAGTGGCGGCAAGATCAATCCGTTGATTGGTTCTGCCGGCATTGCTTCTGTGCCGATTGCTGCAAGGGTATCCCATGTGGTTGGGTTAGAGGCGAACCGCAATAATTTTCTGATTATGCATGCGATGGGGCCGAATTTAGCCGGAGTTTTTGGAACGGCAATATCTGGCGGCATCATGTTGGCACTGTTGGGCGTTTAATAGGACATAGAACCTATAGGGATGATGTTGAGCCTGCTGTATTCCGTTGAGAGGGGATAGAGCAGGCTTCTTTTAATGGATAATTTTCTTGTTTTTGAAAAAACAGTACTTGTTTAATGGGAAGAAAAGTACTATCATTCTTTAATAGACGGTGCTTTGCGAGGGCTGTTTCGAGTTGTTGGCGATAATTTGCTGAGCGTGTGTTCGCAGGTTAAAAAAATAGAGACTATTGGGGGGGCTAGCCAAAGTTATTGCCCGCAGGAGATTGTTAAAGCCTATACATCCGTACGATACAAATACATATTCCGTGAATGTTTTTTGGGGGACGTTGACGGAACTGTTTGGGAGGAAAAGTTATGACAAGTATACTCGATAATGTGAAAATGGTTTATAAGATAGCCGTTTTGATAGCTGTTTCGGCAATTGCTCTGGTGGCAGTTGGCTATACGGGGTATGATTATCTACATAAGGCTAATGACGACATCAAGGTGATGTACAATCAGAAAATGCAGGTCGTACAGCTGCTCGATGAAAACCGGGTCAAAATTCGCCTGCTGCAAGTTGACTTGCAGGAAATGATGTCTACGCAGGACCGCAATCTGGAAAACAAAGCGAAAGTGGATTTGGAAAAACAAGTAGGGGAATTCGAAAAGAACTTGGCTGCTTATGATGATTTGAGTAAGAATATAGCGGAGGCGCAGTCCGGACTGACAAGTGTGCGGCAGTCGTGGCAGGTTTTTAAGCAGAATCAGGCAAAAGTGGTTGAACTGGCTACGCATGATAAGGATGCTGAGGCCTATGCCCTTTATAATGGGCAGCTGCGGGGTGAATTGGATAAAGCCAATGGAGATTTGGATGCTTTAGCGGATTTGGCTAATGCCAATGCGAAGAAACTCAGCGAGCAAAATGCGGCGGACTTCATCGTAGCTGACAGGATCATGCTGATCAAGATTGCTGTGGCGCTTTTTGTGCTGTTGTTGGTTGGTGCCTGGATTACGAGGATGATTACGAAATCTTTGCAGATGATGATTGATGTCTGCAATGAATTTGAAGCTGGCGATTTTCGCGATCACGAGCGGCGCCTGCATCGCCAGGATGAATTCGGTCACCTGTCGGATGCCTTATTTAACGCTCGCAGCAATATACGGAAACTCATGATGAGTATAAATGACGCAAGCGGACAGCTCGCATCATCTTCCGAAGAGCTGACGGCCAGTGTAGCACAATCAGCGGAAGCTTCAGCACAGACGGCGGAATCCATCAATAAGGTAGCCGGCCATGTAGAACGTCAGCAGGCAGCATTGTCGGACACGGCTAAATCGGTGCAGCAGGTGGAAGCATCTGTCGAAGGAATTGCGGTACATGCCACCGCGGTCGCAGAACGCTCGGCTGAGGCGGCGGCTAAAGCCGGCGAAGGCAATGAATCTGTAACGAAAGCCGTATCGCAAATGAAAAATGTAGAAAAAACGGTAGCGTCTACGGCGCAGCTTGTTGATAAATTGGGAGAACGTTCCCAGGAAATTGGCCAGATCGTTGATACAATCGCGGGCATTGCCGGACAGACAAATCTGTTGGCGCTGAATGCAGCGATTGAAGCCGCCAGAGCGGGGGAACAGGGCCGCGGCTTTGCCGTAGTCGCTGAAGAGGTGCGCAAGCTGGCAGAGCAGTCCCAAGAGGCCGCTAAGCAGATTGCAGAATTGATCGGGGCGATTCAGCAGGATACAGAAAAAGCTGTGGATGCCATGAAGGCTGGGCGCACGGAAGTTGGTTTGGGGGCGCAGGCAGTGAATTCTTCCGGCGCTGTATTCGAAAAGATCAGTGAACTGGTGCAGGCGGTGTCCGGTCAGGTACAGGAAATTTCTCAGGCCATTGCCAATACCGCGAAAGACAATGAGGCGGTGACGCTTTCTATTGAAAAAATTGATGAGTTCAGTAAAAAAGTATCTGGTGAAACGCAGTCTGTATCGGCAGTGACCGAAGAACAGTCAGCCGCCGCGGAAGAGATCGCTTCTGCCAGCGACTCCCTGGCGGGATTGGCGCAGAATTTGCGCAGTGCCGTAGAAAAATTCAAGTTATACCCAGCCGATAAGAGGGCGGGGCAAACGAAAAATGTTTGCCCCGCCTTTTTTGTTTTCTTGATAATATTTATCAATTGCCTTGACAAAGGCGACAAAGGAGTTTATGATAAAAACATGATATAAATAATCATTATCAATTATATATTTAATGGAGTGGAGGTAAGAAAGCATGACATTAAAAGATGCTAAGCCGGGAATGACGGTACGGGTGGAAAGTCTCGAACCTTCCGATCTAAAACAGCGTTTGATGAGTTTGGGGGTAATAAAGGGAACGGTTGTAAAAGTCCTTCGGTCGGCACCTCTGGGAGATCCGATGGCAATTTCTCTGCGATCCTATAGTTTATCTTTGCGGCTGGCCGATGCCGAAAAAATTAAAGTACAGATGGTTTAATAGAGGAGGAATAGAGAAATGACAGTACTAGCGGTTGCGTTGACGGGAAACCCCAATACGGGAAAGTCAACGCTTTTTAATGAATTGACAGGGGCCCAACAGAAAATCGGCAACTGGCCGGGGGTGACGGTTGACAAAAAAATCGGCTATCTAAAGCATCGGGAACGGGCGATTTCCATCGTTGATTTGCCGGGAACTTACAGTGTGGATGCGCGTTCGCCAGAAGAAAAGATCGTCATGGAATATCTGCTGGAGCAGCAGCCGGATATTGTTGTAGACGTGGTGGATGCTTCCAATATGGAGCGGAATCTATTTTTGACGATACAGCTTTTAGAACACAGAATCCCACTGGTCATCGATTTGAATATGATGGATGAGGCTGAAAAACGCGGCAGCCGTATCAGCACGAAGAAACTGGAAGAACTCATCGGCATGCCGGTCGTTGAAACCGTGGGGCGCAGCAAACAGAGTGCCAGGAAGTTGCTGGATGTATTTACGGCGACGGTAATGAGTGACTATCAAAATAGTGCATTGCTTGAAGCGCACATTGCAAAAATCGAGAGGATTCAGGCAGATAGTGTTAATCTGGAACAGGCCGAGGAGGAAATCATCGCCCAGCGCTATGAACTCATTGATCAAATTATGGAACAGGCCGTTGTCAAAACAGAAGCTGCGAGATCGGTTTCAGAGAAAATAGACAGCGTTCTCGCCAACGGTTTTTTCGCCCTGCCTTTGCTTCTGCTCATGATTTATGCTGTGTTTGAAATTACCTTTACCTGGATTGGTCAGCCGCTAGCTGATGGCCTTGAAGAATTGATCAGCGCTGGCCTGACACCTTGGGTGCACGACGGCTTGACAGCTCTTTCGGTGGAGCCTTGGCTGGAGTCTTTGCTTGTCGAGGGCATCATCGGCGGCGTCGGCAGCGTATTGACTTTTGTGCCGCTGATCTTCACCTTGTTTTTTTGTTTGAGTTTTCTCGATGGGACTGGTTATATGGCCAGGGTCGCTTTTATTATGGATCCGATTATGCGGCGGGCGGGGCTCACAGGCAAGGGCGTTATGCCGCTGATCATGGGCTTTGGCTGCGGAGTGCCGGCAATCATGGGCGCTAAAGCGCTTGATTCGGAAAAAGACCGCATGATCTCTATACTGGTCACGCCGTTTTTGACCTGCGGTGCCAAACTGCCCATTATGGCTTTGTTTGCTGCGATGTTTTTCCCAGAAAATGCTACGAATGTCGTATTTTCGATGTACGTGATCGGGGTCGTTATGGCGATCTGCATGGCTAAGTTATTAAATGTTACGACTTTTAAAGATGAAAAATCGACATTTTTGCTCGAACTGCCACCCTATCGCATGCCGGCAATGAAAAGCGTTTTAATGGAAACCTGGGATAAAGGCAAGGGCTATCTGATCAAAGCCGGGACGATTATATTTGCCATGTCGGTACTGATTTGGTTTTTGAGCAATTATAATATGGATGGGCCGACGGAGGCGATGAGCGAAAGCTTTTTGGCTGCCATCGGCGGTGCCATAGCGGTTCTCTTTAGCTTCCATGGATTTGCCAGTTGGGAAAACGGGGCAGCTATCGCCACAGGCATTTTGGCAAAGGAATCAGTTGTTGCGACCCTGGGCATACTTTACGGTGTGCCGGATATTTCAACGGAAGCGGAAGCCGCTGCAGAAACGGCTTCACAGATGGCTGGTTCTATGGGCGGCGGGTTTACCGCTTTGTCTGCGATCACGTTTATGGTATTTTCCCAGCTTTATACGCCATGTGTGACGGCACTGGGAACGATAAAAAAAGAGACGGGCAAATGGAAATGGGTGGCTTTTGCAGCGGCTTATACCTTTGGGGCTGCCTGGATTGTTTCACTGCTCGTGTATCAGATCGGCAGCCTGCTTGGTTATTGAGGTTAGGGTGCTAATAAAAAGGAGTTGATGTATGATGACGGGAGCAATTGCAACGTATGGCATTGCCACGATCATTCTGGTGCTGTTTGGCATCGGCGCGAGGAAAATGTATCGGACTTTTTTTCGAGGGGAATCAGAGTGTTGCGGCTCGGGCGGCTGTTCTGCCTGTAAAGGCTGCGGGGCGGTAAAACCCGCAGAAACTGTTGAGCATAAAAGCTGAAAAAAGATCCGGCCTTCTCATAAAAACGAGAAGGCCGGATCTTTTTTCATGAAGGTGTTTCATTTATCTGCCAGATGGGGAAATGGTGCATAGCCGCTTTTGCGCAGGATTGGCAGAATGCGCAGGGCGAGATAGGCGATGATCGCGCTTTGGAGAACATCAAATGTGATATACGGCAGGAAGCCGATGAGAATGGAATTCCAAAGCGAGACATCTTTGTCCAGGTAGAAATTTAAGACGGCATAAAGATGGGCTACCCCAAAAAGGTAGACGATCATGAGCCCGAGGACGATGCTGCCGAACAGAGACCCAAAGTGCAGTTTCTCTGTTTTATCGGCGAAGCGGCCGATGAAGAGGGAACAGAAGGCAAAACCGATCAGGTAGCCGAAGGTTGGTTGAAAGATATACATAGGTCCGCCGCCGCCGGTAAAAACAGGCAGGCCAATCAGTCCGATAAAGATATAGAGCAGTTGGGAATAGAAGGCGTTTTTGCCGCCGAGCAGGAGACCGGCAAAAGAGCAGAAGAAGAACTGCAACGTAAAAGGAACAACGGGCGTCGGTATTTTTATAAAGGCCCCCACAGCTGTCAGGGCAGCAAATAAAGAAATCAATACCATTGTGCGAAGTTTTGTATTTTGCAAAGGAATCCGTCCTTTCTATATTTTGTTACATTCATAGTATAGTAGTATGTATTCTAATTGTCAACCGATAAAAATAAACGAGTTGACAAGCTTGAGAAAAAGGATTACATTGTTTTTGGAACAAAATATTTTCCAATAAAAGGTGGGAGCTTATGAAGGGATTATTTGTTACGGCAACCGATACAAATGTCGGTAAGACTATGGTGACTGGAGCCATTGCAGCGGCTTGCCGGGAAAGAGGAATACATATCGGGGTCTTTAAGCCGTTGGCTTCAGGCGGGGTTTTAGATGAAGCTGGCCGGCTGGTATCGGAAGATGCGAGTTTTTTGATGAAGGCGGCGCAGATCGATGAGGCGAAAAGGCAGGACGTCAATGAAATCTGTCTGGAACCAGCGCTTACGCCGGCTGTCGCAGCGAAGCTGACCGGAGTGGCGATCGATATCGAGGCGCTAGCCGAGCATATTGAAAAACAGGCTGCTCAATACGATATGGTGCTGGTTGAAGGTGTCGGCGGCTTGGCAGCTCCGCTCTGGGAAGACTATCGCGTTGTCGATTTTATGGTGCGGCTCGGCTTGCCGGGGGTGTTGGTTGGCGATGCGGGACTTGGCTGCATCAATCATGTCGTACTCAGTGCGGCCTATGCTGAGCAGAATCAGGTTTCCTTGCATGGCGTTATTTTGAACCGCTGGCCGGCAGGAAATGCCGGTGTGCTGGAAACGAGTAATGCCGCGTATATTGAGCAAATGACGAAGCTGCCGATTTGGGGCAGGATGCCTTATACAGAGACACTGAATGTTGAAAGAAATTGCACGGATTTTTTGGCGCAAACAGCCGAAAAGAACTTGGCAGTCGATCAAATTATTGCATGCATGTCAGCAAATGGAGGCAAATGATGAATCCGATAGAAGAACTTGATAAGAAATATATTTGGCATCCGTTTACCCAAATGAAGCAGTGGCTGGATGCCCCACAGACCGTCATCACCGATGCCAAGGGCATCAAACTGTATGATGCGGCGGGAAAATCCTATTATGACGGGGTGTCGTCGTTATGGGTTAACATCCATGGGCATCGCCGCCCGGAAATTGATGCAGCTATTACGGAACAGTTGCAGCATGTGGCGCACAGTACGGCCTTGGGCCTGGCCAACGTTCCAGCAGCCAAGCTGGCTGAACGGCTGGTTGAGGTTTCACCGGCGGGACTGAAGAAGGTCTTCTATTCCGATGACGGGGCTACGGCGGTCGAAATTGCTTTAAAGATGGCTTTTCAGTATTGGCAGATCAAGGGAGCGGTCAAAAAAACGAAGTTTATTACCCTGCAAAGTGCGTACCATGGTGATACGATCGGCGCTGTCAGTGTCGGCGGAATTGATTTGTTTCACCATATTTATCAGCCGATGCTGTTTGAGACGTATCATGTGCCGTCCCCTTCTTGCTATCACTGTACTTTAGCGGAAAAAGGCAAGTGCCATATGGAGTGCATTGAAGCGCTGGAGACGGTTTTGCAGGAGCATGCGGACGAAATTGCCGCCATGATCATCGAACCTTTGGTACAGGCTGCTGCCGGAATGTTGATGGCGCCAAAAGGTTATTTGAAACGCGTGCGAGAACTGACGAAAAAATACAATGTCTTGTTGATTGCCGATGAGGTCGCTGTCGGCTTTGGTCGAACGGGTCGGATGTTTGCCTGTCAGCATGAGGGGGTGAGCCCTGACCTCATGTGCATATCGAAGGGGATCACCGGCGGCTACTTGCCACTGGCAGCAACGCTGACCACCGAAGAATTGTTCAATGCATTTCTCGGATCTGCCAGCGAAAAGCGGACGTTTTACCATGGACATTCCTATACGGCCAACCAGATCGGCTGTGCGGCGGGGCTTGCCAGCTTGGAGATCTTTCAGACGGATCGCGTTTTTGAAAAAATGCCGGGCAAAATTGCGACCGCAGCCGAAAAACTCGCAGAAATTGGTGTGATGCCGCATGTTGGTGAAGTGCGGCAGTGTGGCTTGATTGTCGGCATTGAAATCGTTGCTGACAAGGTGGGGAAAAAACCGTATGACGGGGAAAAAGCAATGGGCGGGGAAGTCTGCCTGAAAGCGCGGGAACACGGGCTGTTTATTCGACCGGTGGGCGACGTCATCGTATTCATGCCGCCGCTTTGCAGTACAGAAGCCGAAATCAAAGCGATGCTCGCTATTTTGCAGCAGTCCCTGCAGGAGGTCACAGAGCAGGGCCAGCGCAGCGGCAGCGATGGCGGACTTTTCTGACGGCAGTCTCTATTCTTTGTTTTATTTTGTGATATATGGCACAGTCAGTTACCGGGGGGAGCTGTTATAATAAAACAAAGGGGGATTTTTATGGAAAAGTGGTTGGTTCTTTATTCGTCCGTTAGCGGCAATACGGCAAGCGTTGCGGCGGCTATGCTGCAGGCGGGCCCGGCCGGCCCCGCTTGCCAAAAAATCCAAGACCTCCAAGG
>Ga0183099_1000211_pt1 | contig 50938 bp, 50 predicted proteins | sample Biomet1_FD_127788 | JGI IMG/M metagenome (GOLD analysis project Ga0183099, IMG submission 127788) | Microbial communities from bioreactor (seeded with anoxic lake sediment) at LBNL, California, USA - Biofuel metagenome 1 | ecosystem: Engineered > Bioreactor > Anaerobic > Unclassified ... | reverse complement strand
TGTCGACAAGCCTGTCCTTTCACGCAATTCTCTTAGCTTTCTTTCGCATTCAATTTCCCCAAGAGATAGTTTCTGGCATATCCTCTTACCCTACTCTAATTCATCTGTTTCATTAACATTATGTGATAAACTCCGGTGCTGCTTCTATCTCTTTTTTGTCGTGACACGATATACCGCCCTAGTGTAACTTTGTTATTGAGATTATATCATTTTTGCGACAAAAAGAACCGTCCCTTTTGTCTTTACAAATTAGCTCGAGTGTTTGTAAGAAACCATTTATATAGTTCTTTGTTTTTATATACTCCAGCTATGTTATGTCCCTTGTCAGACAAGATTGTGAATCGAGGTGCCCCGCCCTGATTACGTAGCGCAACAATCATAGCCTCATCATTTTTTAATGGAGCAACCGTATCTTTTTCACCATGAAAAGCCCAGATTGGCATAGCAACCATTTGTTTATTCCAAGTGTTTGGAATTATAGGATTAACCGCAGCTATAGGAGCTATTGCGGCAAAATATTCCGGATGCTTGCAAGCTAAATACCATGTTCCTTTGCCACCTATGCTTACCCCAGTCAAATAAACTCTATCCTTATCTATATGATATTTCTTTAAAATATCGTCAAGTAGTGCAGCCAAAAGATCTGCTTTATTCAACCAATCTTCTCCCCCAGGGCATTGCGGTGCAAGGACAACACATGGGAAATCTGTATTGCGTTCTGCAACCCATGTCGGTCCATATTCTTTTACTAAATCCAACTTTTCTCCTCGAAGTGAACTCCCATGTAAAAATAAAATAATTGGCCACCTATTGGTGGTTTTTGTATATTTAGCAGGGAAAATAAGCAAATATTGCATTTTTTGATTATTATATGTGAAAGTACTCTTTTTTTCTACAAAAGTATCTGATGGTTCAATATTTTCATTTGTATGTTTAAGTACAGGGGAGGGACCAGAAATAATGTCCTTCCGCTCATTACCATTAAAGTTTTTTTGATAAAAATAACAAAATAGCAAAAATAAAATGAACAAAAAAATGCTTACTACTCTTTTTCAAAACTGTCACTCCCCGTGAAAAAGCATCCTCAATTACAGCCATTCTTCCGGGTGATTTAAGGTGTTATTTAATTCTTCTAAAAACACCTTTATCTGATAACCATCAATCACAGCATGATTAACCGTAATAGACAATGGCATTGTAGTTACACCATTTTTTTCTGTAAATCCGCCTGATTCAAAAATCGGTGCATAATAGTTTTTCGCATTTTGCAAATGCATAGATAAACTATTAAAAGAAAACCACGGAATGGAAGCTATAATATAGTTATTGGAAGCCGCTTTTGAGAACACCTTACTATTACTCTTTTTACATTTTTCTATATCTGCAATACAATTTTCATAAAAAGTACTAAATTTATCATCATATTCAGTCCAAATAAACGATATTGTTTTGTCATCATGAAGCACTGGATAATACGGTGTCAAATTATCCCAACAACCTAATACGCCATCTTGAAGTGCCATCCTAAATTCCTGTTGTTTTCCTATAGCCCTTGTTATTAGATAGAGATAAGTAGGGAAAAATTTTATTTTTTTACCTTTTAATATACCTCTAAGTATCGTAACATCTAGCGTTATGGTAATAGAATATGTAGTCGTTGTGACCATTTCCGTAAAATAATTATATGTCTGCGCTCTTGGCCATGTTGCCATGTCAATTGCTTGAAAATCCGCTTTCATATGGATATTGATGCCTCCTAAATATACTAATTCCTGGAATTTCCTGTAAAAATAATTTACCTGAATTTATTACGACATGAAACAATAAAATCCTTTATTATTTTTACAATACACGTAAAGCCGCATCTCTTTCCATAAAATGCAAATCAATTTAGCAGACCAAAACCCACCACATCGCACAGCTATTTATCTAGCATGAAAACAAAAAAACCGTAGCACGAGGCTACAGCTGAGAGTATGTATGGTGACCCTGGGGCGATTCGAACGCTCGACACACGGCTTAGAAGGCCGTTGCTCTATCCAACTGAGCTACAGGGCCAAGACAAAAGGCCTAGGGATCTAGGGATATATTAATGGAGCGGGTGATGGGAATCGGACCCACGCGACTAGCTTGGAAGGCTAGGGCTCTACCATTGAGCTACACCCGCATTTTGTTATTGGTCGGAGCGACAGGATTTGAACCTACGACCCCCTGCTCCCAAGGCAGGTGCTCTACCAAGCTGAGCTACGCCCCGAATAATCTTCTTTTATGCGAAGAAGCTATCAAGATATGGGAAGGAAAACATTACTTAGGATTAAAAATTTAATGGTGGGCGATGACGGGATCGAACCGCCGACATCCTGCTTGTAAGGCAGGCGCTCTCCCAGCTGAGCTAATCGCCCGGTATTGGTGACCGGTGCGGGAATTGAACCCGCGATACCGCCGTGAAAGGGCGGTGTCTTAACCTCTTGACCAACCGGCCAAGTTTGGTGATCCGCCAGAGGCTCGAACTCTGGACACCCTGATTAAGAGTCAGGTGCTCTACCAACTGAGCTAGCGGACCATACTAGCAAACATGTTACTGATATATATTACATTATTTACAACCATTTGGCAAGAACTTTTTTACGATGTGTCCAATGGTAATTAATACTAGTTTTATCGTAATGCAGTTCTATGTAGAAAGAAGTCTCATTTTATGCTATTATATTATTGGTTTCTTATATTGTAATTGTACTAATGAAGGCTGGTTTTATTTTGGAAAAAAACAGTTTTACTTATCCTATTCAACTACACATAGAAAGTAAATCCTGTACTGTAATTGGTGGTGGCAAGGTAGCTTTGCGCAAAGTTAAAAGCCTTTTGCAGGCAGGCGCTAAGATTACTCTTGTGGCTCCGCAGCTAACCCCGGAATTACTTGACTATGCTAAAAACGGGCTTATCACAATATTGCAGCGTGACTTTATTCCCGGTGATACCAAAGGCGCCTTTCTGGTCATTGCTGCTACAAACAATGCCTCTGTTAACGAAGCCATAGCAAGTGAAGCCTCCTCACATAACCAATTAGTTAATGTTACTAGCAATCCCAACTTAGGAAACTTCACTGTACCCGGCACCTTACAAAAAGGCAACCTTGTTTTCACAGTAGCTACTGGTGGAACACCAGCTTTAACTAAACTAATAACGCGAGAATTGCATGATTCATACGGAGACAATTTCGCTGCTTTTGCGGATTTTCTTTTGGAAATCCGTAAAAATATAAAAAACATCCCATCAACATCTCAAGAACGAGAAACGCTTTGGCAAAACATGTTAACGCCAAAAATTATGCAGCTAGTACGCACCGGCAATATTGAAAAAGCAAAGGAGAGCATTACCAATGCAATTAATAGTTTTAGGTCTAAATCATAAAACAGCACCGGTTGAAGTTCGTGAACGCTTTAACTTTTCTGCTGAACGCACGGAAGCTATTTTGCGGCGTTTACGTGCTTCGGAGTTTCTTTCTGAGGCCGTACTTTTATCTACCTGCAATAGAACGGAAATTTACCTAGTATTAGAAAAACCAGAAGACGGATTATCTTTTATCCGCCATCTTCTAAAGCACATTGCCGGTGACCAATATAACCAAGAACATTTCTATAATCTAACTGGAGTAAACTGCGTAAAACACCTTTTTCGCGTTGTTTCCAGCTTAGATTCTCTAGTTATTGGTGAAGGGCAAATACTCAGCCAAATTAAAAATGCTTATAGTATTGCGCGGCGCCAAGGTATGACTTGTACCTTTCTTAACACACTTTTTCACCGTGCCATTGCCGTTGGTAAACGTGTTAGGACAGAAACCCGCATTGCTTATAACTCAGTATCAGTCTCTTCCGCCGCAGTGGATTTAGCCATTAACACCGTTGGGGATGTCACCACCGCCAATGTTCTCATCATTGGGGCCGGGCACATGGGAGAATTAACCGCACGCCACCTTTGCGATAAAGGTGCAAAAAATATTTTCGTTGCTAATCGTGACCCTTTAAAAGCCGCCGATTTAGCAGCAAAATACCACGGCATTCCCATTAAGTTTAAATCTTTCTGGGATAGTGTTGCCCAAGCTGATATTATCATAACTTCCACCGGGGCAACCCATTATATAATTACGCAAAAAGGCATGGAAAAAATCTTGCCCATGCGCGAAAATCGTCCTCTAATTTTGATTGATATAGCCGTTCCCCGAGATGTGGCTCCTGAAGTTGGTCAGATGGAAGGAGTATTCCTCTACAACATTGATGATTTAGAAGACGTTGTTGATACCAATAAAGCCATGAGAGCATTAGAGGCCGAAACTGCTGAAAAAATCATTGAAGAGGAAGTACAAGGGCTCAAAGAAAGATTACGTTATTTGTCAATGCGTCCGGTTATGCTACGTCTGGGGGATAAGATGGATCTTATGCGTCAACGTGTTCTTAAGCATGCTTTTGTTAAAATGCCGGAACTAACACACGACCAACGCCACATTATTGATTTAATGACCCAACGTTTAACCCACAAATTTCTAAGAGAGCCTATGACGGCAATGAACGCGGTTGCCGGTACTTGTGATGAAGAACGCTATCGCAAAATGATATGTGAGTTATTCTTGCTAGATAACAATGAAGGGGACGATCTAGGTAATGAAAAAGAATTTGATTATTGGAACTAGGAAAAGTCTTTTGGCTCTTTGGCAAAGCAACTATATCGCCGACTGCCTGAGAAAGCAATATCCACTTTGCACTGTTACCCTCCAACACATAATCACAAAAGGTGATCGTATTTTAGATGTTCCCTTAGCCCAGATTGGGGACAAAGGCCTTTTCACTAAAGAATTGGAAACAGCCCTTTTAGACGGCACAATTGATTTAGCAGTTCACAGTTTAAAAGATATGCCTACAAAGTTACCTAATGGTTTAATATTAACCGCTATAACTGAACGTGCTAAAGCTGGAGACGCTTTTGTCAGTAACAAATATAAGCGTATTGAAGATTTACCCAAAGGAGCTATTTTAGGTACCTCAAGTCTACGCCGCCGTGCACAAATCTTGGCTGCACGCCCGGACCTTGAAATTGTAGACCTAAGGGGCAACGTAGATACCCGCCTTAAAAAATTGGACACAGGCACTATGGACGCCATAATATTAGCCGCTGCCGGGCTAGAACGCCTCGGCTATAATGACCGTATTAGAGAAATTATCCCTGGAGAATTCTGTTTGCCGGCTGTAGGTCAAGGAGCACTAGCTATAGAGACTAGAAGAGATAATCCGGAAGTCCGCACTATGCTAAACTTTTTAAACCACAAAGAAACCAAACAGGCTACTGACGCTGAACGTGCCTTCCTTGGTCTTTTGGGTGGTGGTTGCCAAGTACCTATAGGTGTACACGCTCTTATAAAAAATGATGAAATAGAAATTACCGCTGTTATTGCCTCTTTAGACGGTACAACAGTTTTACGAGATAAAATTCAAGGCAAAGCCATAAACAGCATTGCACTTGGTGCAGAATTAGGGGAAAAAATGTTAGCTAACGGCGGAGCTAAAATACTGGCCGAAATCCTTTGAGGAGTGAAAAAAATGACAAAAAATGGAAAAGTTTATTTAATTGGTGCCGGCCCCGGAGATCCCGGACTTTTGAGCATTAAAGCGATGGAATGCTTGCAAATAGCCGATGCTGTCGTCTATGATCGCTTAGCTGACCCCCGTATTCTATCTTATGCCAAACCAAATGCGGAAATGGTTTACGTAGGAAAAGCCTCTTCTCAGCATACTATGCGTCAACCGGATATTAATAATCTCTTAGTAAAACTAGCAGCAGAAGGTAAAATAGTAGCACGTCTAAAAGGTGGCGACCCTCTTGTTTTTGGTCGTGGCGGTGAAGAAGCAATTGCTCTTTTAGAAGCTAAATTACCTTTTGAATTTGTTCCGGGTATTACTTCTGCCATTGCGGTAGCAGAATATGCCGGTATACCTGTTACACATCGCCATGTAGCAGCTTCTTTCGCAGTTATTACCGGCCATGAAGATCCTACCAAAGGAGCTTCCACTATTAATTGGTCAGGTCTAGCTACCGCCGTAGATACTTTAGTCTTCCTGATGGGTGTAGAAAACCTTACTAACATTACTCAACAACTCATTGCCCATGGCCGTAATGCTGAAACACCAGCCGCACTTATCCGTTGGGGAACCAAACCTGAGCAGCAAACCTTAGTCACCACCCTAGGCAAAGCTGCCGCTGACGTAGCAGCTGCCAATTTAAAACCACCAGCCATTTTTATTGTGGGTAACGTAGTTAAACTCCGTGACCAGTTAACTTGGTTTGATAATAAACCATTATTTGGCAAAACCGTTGTAGTAACTCGCGCTCGCGCTCAAGCCAGTGCCATAACCAAAAGTTTGGAAGCCGATGGTGCTAGAGTTATCGAAGTCCCAGCCATTAAAATTATTCCCCCTGCCAATTTTGCTTCTTTGGATAAAGCTATTGATGATTTAGTTATTTATAAATGGCTGGTTTTCACCAGTGTAAACGGTGTTGCTTACTTTTATGACCGCTTATTTAAAGCAGGTAAAGACGGCCGTGCTTTGGCTCATCTGAAAGTTGCAGCCATCGGTTCTGAAACAGCTTTGGCTTTAAATGCCAAAGGCATTTATGCTGATATCGTTCCATCTGCCTATAAAGCAGAAGATTTAGCAAAAGCCATGGCTCCGGAAATTAAGCAAGGTGACAGAATTCTTTTGGCAAGAGCCAAGGTTGCCAGAGAAATATTGCCGGAGACCCTGCGTTCCTTAGGCGCTATTGTAGATATTGTTACTGCCTATGAAACGGTAACTGACTGCCCTAACCGCGACAGCTTAGTAGAGGCGCTAAAAAATAATGAAGTTGATTTAGTGACTTTTACCAGTTCTTCAACAGTCACCAATCTTTTATCCGCTTTAGGTGATGATGCAGCTCTTCTACAAAAAGTAAAGACTGCCGTTATTGGACCGATTACCGCTGCTACTTGCGAAAAACATGGATTAACTGCAGATATTACCGCCACTGAATTTACTATTAATGGCTTAGTAGAAGCTATAAATACTTACTATAAGGAGTGATTTACTATGGGTTTTCCTATTTATCGTCCTCGCCGTTTACGTGCCACAGAAAATTTGCGCAGCATGATACGCGAGAATTCTTTATCCGTTAAAGACTTGATTTTCCCTTTGTTTGTTGTTCCGGGTACTAATTTTAAAAATGAAATTACAACCCTTCCCGGCAATTATCAATATTCTGTTGACAAAGCTGTTGATGCTGTTGCAGAAGTAGTAGCTCTTGGAATCCCCGCTATTTTACTTTTTGGCCTTCCCTCCTATAAAGACGCCATTGGCAGCAGTGCTTGGGATGATAATGAACCTGTACAAAAAGCAACAAAAGCCATTAAGGCAAAATATCCTGAGCTTGTGGTTATTACTGATGCCTGTCTCTGTGAATATACAACACATGGACATTGCGGAGTTTTGGAAAATGGCTGTACTGTTAATAACGACGCAACTTTGCCTCTATTAGCCAAAATTGCCGTAAGTCATGCCCGCTGTGGTGCAGATATTGTCGCTCCTTCTAACATGATGGATGGTCACATTAAAGTAATGCGCTTAGCTATGGATGAAGCCGGATACTCTAATGTAGCTCTTATGGCCTACTCCGCCAAATTTGCCTCTGCGTACTACGGTCCCTTCCGTGCTGCGGCGGACTCGGCTCCTTCCGCCGGCGATCGCAAAGGCTACCAAATGGATCCGGCTAACAGCAATGAAGCTTTGCGCGAAGTTGCCTTGGACATTGAAGAAGGGGCCGATATTGTTATGGTAAAACCTGCTATGGCCTATTTAGATGTAGTATCTAGAGTCGCCTCTACCTTTAACCGTCCACTATGCGTATATAATGTTAGCGGCGAATATGCTATGGTCAAAGCCGCTGCTCAAAATGGCTGGATTGACGAAAAACGTATTGTTTTGGAAACTCTTACCGGGTTTAAACGTGCCGGTGCTAAAATGATTATTACCTATCATGCCCTTGACGCAGCAAAATGGCTACAAGAATAACAGGAGAAAAATATGTTAAACCACACTAAATCAACCGCAGCCTTTGAGGCAGCTAAAAGAGTAATTCCCGGGGGTGTAAACAGTCCCGTCCGCTCATTCCGCAGTGTTGGCGGAAATCCGCCCTTTGTAGCCCGTGGAAGTGGCAGTAAATTGTATGATCTAGACGGCAATGAATATATTGACTATATTATGAGCTATGGCCCCTTACTTTTAGGGCATGCTCCTGCAGTAGTCATTGATGCTATTACTTCTGCCGCCGCAAGAGGAACCTCTTATGGTATTCCTACAGCAGCCGAAGTCACTTTAGCTGAAATGGTCTGCAAACTTGTCCCTTCCATGGATATGGTTCGCATGGTTAATTCCGGTACCGAGGCTACCATGAGTGCTATTCGCTTAGCCAGAGCTTATACAGGCCGGGATTATATTGTAAAATTTATCGGCTGTTATCATGGTCATTCCGACGGGCTTTTAGTCAAAGCCGGCTCTGCCGCTACGACTTTAGGAACACCTGACAGTCCCCGGGGGTTCCCAAGGGAACTGTAGCTACAACTTTGCTCGTACCTTTTAATGACCTACCTGCATTAGAGAAAATCTTTGCAGAAAAAGGCAATGAAATTGCCGCCGTTATTATAGAACCTACACCCGGTAACATGGGCTTAGTCCTTCCACAAAACAACTTTTTGCAAAATATATGTCAGCTTACCAAGAAATATGGTGCTTTACTTATCTGCGATGAAGTTATGTCAGGCTTTCGTAGTGCACAAGGAGGCTCGCAATCCTTGTATAATATTAACCCCGATATTACCTGCTTAGGCAAAGTTATAGGCGGTGGGCTCCCAGTGGCTGCCTACGGCGGCAAAAGAGATATTATGAGTATGGTGTCGCCCATGGGTCCTATGTATCAAGCAGGCACCCTTAGCGGCAATCCTTTGGCCATGGCCGCAGGTATCGTCAGCCTACAATACATGATAGAACATGATGTTTGTGCTAAGCTAACTGCACGTACTGCAATTCTTGTATCAGGGTTGCAAAACGCGGCAGAAAAAGCAGGCCTTAATTATCAATTCCATCTATTAGGCTCTATGTTTACTGTATTTTTTACCCAACAAGAAGTAACTGATTATGCTACGGCACTTACTTCTGATCAAGATGCCTTTAAAATTTACTTTCACTCTATGTTAGAGCAGGGCATTTATTTACCACCTTCACAATTTGAAACTAATTTTATATCTCTTGCTCACAGTGACGAAGATTTCGAAAGAACCCTGCAGGCTGCAGAAATTGCCTTTGGGGAAGTTGCTAAAAGAAAATAAAATACAGAAAGCGCTATTTATCATTATTCATGATAAACAGCGCTTTTTTATTGATCCCATTTCATTTTAACCACTTATGAGAAGCCTCTACTACTTGTGCAACATTTAATCTCTCCATGCACTGCATATCATCACAATGATGCTTCATTCCCCTAGCGCAGCCCTGACAAGGTGGCATTGCCGTAACTATTATAGCCTTTTTAGTATAAGGTCCATATAAAGCAGGACTACTAGGACCATACATAGCAACAATTGGCACTTTTTGACTAATAGCCACATGCATGGGACCGCTATCATTAGTTATAATAAGATTGCAACGGCCCATAGCCGCCGCCAATTGACCAATGGTAAACTTGCCGGTAGCAATAATTGGCTTAGACTGCATAAAGGCAACCGCCCCCGCCACCATGGGTTCATCCATGGAACCCCCAAAAAATACGGTTTTATATCCTTCTGCAGCTAAAATATCTGCTACCTGGGCAAAACGTTCCGGTGCCCAACGTTTTGTTGCTACGGCACTACCAATATTAAAACCAATTAATTTATCCTTTGTATCTAAACCCTGTTGCCGCCAAAAATCCTCCGCCACTTGCTTTTCTTCATATCCCGGAAAAATTTCCAGGCCATTATTTTTTAAATTCATAACTCCCAAACGGGCAAGTACATCAATATACATATCCGCTGCATGCAATTTACGATTGAGTTTTAAATGCGGATGAAAGAAAGGTCTAAACAAAAAGTGTGCCGCACCCACTTTACAGGGTACGTGGGCAAACGCCGTAATAAAAGAACATCTTTCATTGGGATGCAAATTTATCAAAACATCAAATTTGCCTGCCGAAATTCTTTGGCTCATAGAATATAGGGCCAGCAGATTATTATCCTTACCCTTTTTATCTATAGTCCAAACTTCATCTATGTTAGGATTGTTTAATACCACATCTTGGAGTTTTCCATCTACCAAATAAGTTATATAAGAACCCGGGGCCGCGTTTCTCAAAACCCGAAGAAAAGGCGTAGTCAAAGTCAAGTCACCCAAATGCATAAGAAAAGTGACTATGATTCTCTTACCTGCTAACTCAACCATGCCGCGCCCCCATTTTATTTTTATACGTTTGGTAAACCATTTCCGGAGTTACCTTATGCATGCAAATCCAATTATTGCATTGCTTTTTCAGACAACCGGCACATTCTACCGGAGCAACAAGCACTGTGGCTTCCTTATTTCCATAAGGGCCGGTTCTATCCGGTCTAGTGGACCCATAAATAGCCACCAAAGGTTTATGCAATGCTGTAGCAATGTGTAATGGCCCCGTGTCTCCACTAACATAAAAATGGCATTCCTTAATAAGCGACGCTAATTCACGCAAAGAGGTCCTGCCTGCAAGGTTTATTATTTCCTTAGGAAAATTAGCTAACTCTTTAATTACTTCACCCTGACGTTCATCGTCCTTGCTTCCTGCTAACACCACATACAGCCCGTCAGCAATAAACATCCCGGCTAACTTAGCAAAATATTCAGGTGGCCATTTCTTGGTTTCCCATCTAGCTCCCGGAACAAGAACAACATAAGGAGAAGGCTCGAAAGGCTCCTGATTATTAAAAACAGGAAAACTTAACTTATCTTGAACACTGCCACAAACAATTTTGCCTTGCAAATTTTTTTGCTTGCGCAGAAATTTCATCCCTGACTCTTCCAGCAAAGTATGAACTTTAGCTGTTTCTATTTTTAAATCCGGCATAGGGAAATTGATACCAGTGACTCTAGCTCCTAGATACCTAGCAACATCCAAATAACGTTCTATAACATGATCGCCATAATGTTCTCCACAAATGGGCTTACTAATAAAGCCACTGCCCTCACGCATCTGGCAGTAGCCTATTTTATCCTTTGTACCTGTCAAAAATGCCACTGCGGCACTTTTAAATAATCCTTGCAAATCAATTACCAAATCAAACTTTTTAGCATGTAGCTCCCGGCGAAAAGTTTTTGCGAAGTTCAAGCGCTCTATCCAACTCATTTTAGTAAAAGCTGACTTATCAAAATAAATAACTTCATCAATAAGTGGTGGATCCGGGACAAACCCCGCAAATTGAGGATGTACCAACCAAGATATTTTGGACTCAGGATAACGTTGTCGCAACGCTGCAGCGAAAGGTAAGGTATGCAAGATATCTCCTAGGGAGCTCATTTTAATAATTAAAATGTTTTTGTATTCCAAAACTTTCACCACCTATTACAAATCCTAGGGAAACACATCTCCCCCAACAATTTTATTCTAAAATTTTTTTTACAAAAGCCAATAAGTTACCCTCGGTAAATAGATATCCTTGTACTCCTGCCGCTGCTGCGGCCTCCACATCGGTTTCTTTGTCCCCTATAAGAAAACTCCTATCAGGATCAATATCATGCTCCCGAATAGCTTTTAATAACATTCCAGGTTTAGGCTTTCTACACTCACACTCACCGGAATATTCAGGAATTGTACCCTTGGTTGGATGATGAGGGCAATAGTAAAATTCAGTTACCTTCCCTCCAATTTTAGCAAACTCATTATTCATATAGTCATGGAGTTTGTGTACATCTTCATGGCTGTAATAGCCACGTGCTATACCGCTTTGATTTGTTACTACAAAAATTTCGTACCCTTTTTTAGTCAAATAGCCTATAGTCTCTTTGGCTCCATCTACCCATTCTATTTCTTCAATTCTAAATAAATACCCATTGTCAACGTTAATAACGCCATCTCGATCTAAAAATACTGCCTTATGCTTCATAAATGCTCTCCAATATCTCAGTGATTAGTGTAATATCCCTCAGTTTTTGCCAACACTTGGCAATATTCCATAATAGCTGTCTCAAAATCCGTAAATCCGCCATCATAGCCCACAGATAAAAGCTTTCCGGCATCGGCTTGAGTAAAGCTTTGATACTTGCCTTTCAATACTTCAGGAAAAGGAATATAGCTCAGCTCGCCTTTACCAAAAAACTTCAAAACAGCCTTAGCCATATCATTAAATTCATGAGCATGCCCGGTACCGCAATTATATACGCCTTTAAGTTCCGGATGATCCCAGAAGAATAAATTTACTTTAACTACATCCTTAACATAGACAAAATCACGAGTTTGCTCGCCCGGTCCATAGCCACCGTAAGCATCAAATAACTTAACCTTGCCTTCAGCCTTCCATTGATTAAACATCTGGAAAACCATGGATGCCATTTTACCCTTATGATTTTCTTGTGGTCCATACACATTAAAATAGCGTAGTCCTACCAATTGACTCTCAGCAGCATCGAAATACCGTCTGGCATAATTATCAAAAAAGAGTTTAGAAAACGCATACACATTCAAAGCTTCCTCGCACTCCGGTTTCTCAGTAAAACCATGAGCACCACTGCCATAAGTGGACGCAGAAGAAGCCCACAGAAATTGAATCTTGTGGGCCAACGCAAAATGCATGAGACTTTTAGTGTATGTGAAATTGTTTTCCATCATATATTTTCCATTATATTCCATAGTATCAGAGCAAGCACCCTCATGGAAAATAACATCAATTTTTGTTTTATCGAATTTACCGGCTTCAACAGCCTCCAGAAAATCCACTTTATCCATATAATCTAACGCTTTAAGACCTTGAATATTTTTAAACTTTACCATACTCGTTAAGTTATCAACTATAAGGATATCATCTCGTCCACGCTCATTTAAGCCCTTAACAATATTACTGCCGATAAACCCGGCACCACCGGTTACAATTATCATAGTTTGCCCTCCTTGGCCAGCTGTGCGATATGTTCAACCAAATTTGTAGTCGAATAACCTTCTTCAAATTCAATAATCTTAACTTCTCCAACACTTTCTCTGCCGGCTACTTCTTCAGGTTTATAGTCTCCGCCCTTAACAAGTATATCCGGTTTTATTTCAGCTATAAGCTCCGCCGGCGTTTCTTCCGGGAAAAGGACAACTGCATCAACACAGCCCAAAGCTGCCAGCACCCTAGCCCTATCGTTTTCGTGCACAAAAGGTCTATTGCAGCCTTTTAATTTACGTACAGAAGCATCTGTATTAATTCCTACGATTAGATGTTTACCTAGTTGGGCTGCTTTTTCCAAATAAGTTACATGACCTACATGCAGTAAATCGAAACAACCATTGGTAAAAACAACTTTTTCACCGGCGGCCCGCCAGATTTTAGCCAGACTCACCGCTTCGGCTCTGGATAAAGGCCTATAACCACTTCCCAATTTTCTCTCTGCCGCCAAAATTTCTTTCAACAACTCTTCGCGATGCACAGGATATGTACCAACTTTAGAAACCACAATCCCAGCTGCCTTGTTTGCTAAGTTAACAGCCTCTACAAGTGGCAGATTGCCTACCACAGCTGCCAAAAGCGTAGCCGCCACTGTATCTCCCGCACCTGATACATCAAACACCTCAATAGCCGTAGCAGGCTCATGAATTATTGTGTCTTTCCCTATCAGCGACATGCCCTTTTCTGAACGAGTTACAACCACGTTCTTTATCCCATATTGTTCTCGGGCAGAACTAGCAATAGCCTGCACTGCTAAATCTTCATTTTCAATTTTTTTCCCTGCTGCTTCGCACATTTCCTTCAAATTTGGAGTTATAAAAGCGCAACCGCGATATTTTTCCCAGTTTGCACCTTTAGGGTCTACTAATACCGGCACATTATAAGCATTGGCAGTCTTTATCACCTTTTGGCAAAAATCATCTGAACATACACCCTTAGCATAGTCCGAAAGAATAATACCATCAAGACCATTATCCAGCAAATCAGCCAGCCAACTATTTAACTGCATTGTTTCTGCCGGTTCTAAATCTCCGATTTCTTCGAAATCCAAGCGCAACATTTGTTGCATAGCTCCTACAATACGTAATTTTGTAATGGTCGAACGTTCTTTAGTTTTAACTAAACCCCTATAATTAACGCCTATATCATCAAACATCTTTTCCAAACGTTTGCGATTATTATCATCACCGGTGGCCCCGCCCACAAAAACCTGACATTCCAGATGGGCTAAATTAGCTGCCACATTAGCAGCACCACCTAACACAGATGTTATCCGACGAACTCGATTAACGGGTACAGGTGCTTCCGGTGAAATTCTCTTCACTTCCCCGTAAAAATATCTGTCCAACATCACATCGCCAATAACAGCAATTTTTAATTTTTTAATTTTTTCCGTTAGGAATTGAGCACAAAGAGAATTATGCATCCGGACCTCCTGAAAAGAATAACTATTTACAAATACGCTTTTATATTTCCACTATTTCACACAAAATATGTCCTATAACTTCATGAACTTCTTGTGCCCTAGCGGTTACTTTGGTGGGAATAACAAGGCACACATCACAAATTTCTGCCATTTCACCACCACCTATTGCAGTAAAACCTATGGTCTTAATGCCACGGTCCTTGGCTTCCGCAATGGCAGCCAGCACATTGGCACTATTTCCGGAAGTGGAAATTCCCACTAGAACGTCGCCTTCTCGCCCCAGGGCTTCTACCTGTCTGGCAAAAATTTTATTATAGCCATAATCATTGGCAATAGCCGTAATAATTGAAGTGTCCGTAGTTAAAGCAATAGCCGGCATACCTTCTCGCTCTTTTTGAAAACGCCCTACAATCTCTGCCGCCCAGTGCTGAGAATCAGCAGCACTGCCGCCATTTCCGCAAAACATAATTTTGTGCCCAGCTGCCAAAGCGATTTTCATCATGGCGGCCCCTTGGGCAATATTTTTCATGAGTTTTTTACTGCTCATAACTTTTTGCATTACTTTTACATGCTCTTCCATGCGCGTTAAAATTATATCCACTACAGGACCTCCCTATACTACAAATGCTCTCACAGTCAAAAGCTCGCGTTCTTTGTTTTTACCAGCGCACAAGATCATACCTGATATTCCATTCATGGTCATTCTTATACCTTTGATCAACATATTCAAGAACTAACCGCCAGCAACAGAAATTATGTGTATAGCGTACTGTATAATTATACAGACTGCTGTTTTCCTTATCGTAACGTGTTATTACAGCCAAGCTGTTATTCTCATCAAAAGTCTTTTTAAAACCAAATTGAACTTCTTCTGCCATATCTGAGGCATCATAATTAAAAATTTCATCTTGATTTCTTTGCCAATAATATCCTAGCCAAGTATCCCAACCATACTTAAACCCTTTACCCAAAGTTGCCTTATATAACATGGTACTCATAGTATTATCCGTTAAACTTTCATTTACCCATTTATGACCGATGCCCAAATCCAAGAAAGTAGTTTTATCTCCGCCAAAATGAATACGGTCATGGTTAATAAAGACGCCATAGGCAGTATGCCAGCTTTTTTGGGTATTGTCGCTCCACAAACCATGTTCATAATACATGCTATAATTTAATGGTAATTTATTGCTAAACTTATGGCTCTTATAGCCAACTAAAATATCTGTCTGCTTCTTAATCCAATTGTTATCATTATCCTCATCATAGCCGTTTTGTACCTTGACGTAAAAATTTTTCGCATCATGATTAAAGGAATACATAGGACGCCAGCCAATTTTAGTATAGTATCTCATATCGGCATTGGCAGTATCATTAGGGCTAAAAACATGCTCATAATTATATTCAAGCTCCATACCATGCTCACTTGTATAGCCAATATGAGGGATAATGACTCCCTGTTTTTCTTTTTCCGAAAGTTTGCTGATCAAACGATCTCTGGAATAAATATGTTTACCCTTAACATAGACTTTCACATCATAGGCAATTAACTTATCTCCCGGATAAATGACAACTTTCCCTGCTCTGATTTCCAAACAAGGAGAATGGTGTATTGCCGGGCAACGGGTGGTAACTGCACCCTTTTTCAATTCTATTCTATCTGGGTAAATAGTTCCTTCTTCAGAACGATAAATATCAGGGCCACTAGTTCCGCTAAGTTTTTTTATTTCCCCATTCTTATTAGTGAAATTATAATGAGCCCATTGCCCTGTAGTCGAGGTTTCTCCCTCTACCACGCGACCGCCCCTTTTTCATGTACACGTCGCCGGTTTTCATGTTGCCCTCTACCAAAGTAGTATAAAGCTCCTGTTTTCCTTGGTAAATACGTACATTACCATTGGCCGTGAATTCTCCTGAGTCTTGATGGTAAACAACATGATCACCATACAAAGTAATAGGAAGCGCAGCTTGAGCAGCATTCTCCCCACTTTCACCAGCTTTTATTCCCGTCTTTTTAGTTGTTGTAATCTCCTTGGCATTCTTTGTAACAATAGGTGATTTTTGATCATCAGGATATGCAGTAGCCACACTATTTTCCGCCACAAAATTCGGCCCATAATTATCACTGATTTTTTCGCCTTGATAATTCACTGCCGCAAAAGCAGTTGTGGACATTGTCAAAGATAAAGTTACTGCTAAAGCAAGTGCTCTATTTGTCATGAAAGTATTCTCCTGTCGATATTTAATCTATTGTATATTATAACACAAAAAAGCCTCCCATTTATTCAAAATGGGAGGCTTTTCACAGAAATTTATTATTTAGTTACATCAGTTGTTGTAGCATTATTAGAAGTTGCCACCGTAGAATTTGTAACTACAGGGATTTTAGCATCAGTAGCGGTTGTAGTTGCAGCAGTTTGCACAATACCATTAACAGTACAATTTTTAGCAACTTGTACAAAGGTGTTAGAACCGGCAGGAATCACTACCGACTGACCATTGACAAATGCTCCGCCAATAACTCCAATTGGTCCAAACAAAATCATCCCGCCAATAGAAGCACCAGCAGCACCGGCAGCGGTTTTAGCCTCTTGTTTAGCCAAATCACCAACATAAACAGGAATAATACTACCATCAATAGCAACCACATTGGAGAAATTTAAATCAATGCGGGCATCACGGCCAAAGCTCCTAGCCGGTACAATTTTTTTAATAGTTCCCGACCCTTTAGCTCCTTTGGGAAGTACCAATGTTTCACCCACATAAACATTATCAGCAACCACAAAATCTATATCATCACCTGCATGATTGACCTTGCTCTTAACATCTGCCATAAACTTTACTTTTATTAAAGAATCTTTGGGCAAAACAGCAGTACTACCCACAAGACTTCCGGCAGGAAAAGCTGCTTTAACCAAATTATCTACACGAGTAATCAAAGATTTTTGCGTACTACTCTGACCATTCAAAATCATTTCGTCTTCTTCTATTCTAGTTTTAGCAGGGCCCGCAGACATTCTATCAGCGAACTGCCATTCCACAGCATTTAGCTTAGTGGCAAAAGAAGGTGACCCATCAGTAGGTATTCCCTCTATATTAGTATAAAGATTATCAATACGAGTTAAAATCGCATCGCTTGTTCTGTGTCCATATACATCCGTTTCTAAATTATCAATGCGAGTAACCAAGGCCCCTGCCTGTTCGGTACCATACAAGTATTTTTCTACTTTTTGCAATTTTTCAGGTGCGGTTTGTGAACTTGCTTCTTCAGCAAATCCCGATACTACAAAGGTTAAACAAAATACAACTGTTAACATTAAGCTTAAAATCTTTTTCAAGAAAAACACCTCCGTTTGGTCTATCTTTACCCATATTTTAACATAAATAGAAAAAAGTATGTATGTTTTTTTTATAAACTATTACTTGTCCTTGCTTGCATTAAGGTATTGTGCCAGACTTGAAGCAATAGCAGCCGTAATCCCATCCATTAACTCATAACGTCTTCTGTGATTCGCCCGTTTAGACGGTTTTAATTCTGACATCTCTTTGCGGCTCTCCTCAATGGGTATAACATAAAAACGCTTGTCCGTGCAAGGTGTGCCACCACATTCTTCCCAGAAATCGCTAAAAGAAGTTTTTAGTTTGCGGTCAAGACGCACATGATTCATAGCGTAGTAACCATCATTAGTAACTGCATAAATATTCTTGCAACTCAATATTTCCGCTACGCTGCGCATTCCATAGAAAATTAAATTTTTAGTACGATAACCAAAATAATGCTTAGTTAGGGTCTTAATAATAGCATTACCCTGCTGAGTTCCCTGCAAAGCCCCAATCCATAATGCCGGTTCAGCGGCATTTAATCCCGGAGCCAACCAAAACATTATTTGGTATAAATCTTCTTTTCCCCAGCGCAACACCAAGGACAGGCAACCTTCCTTGCGCTGCCCACCGTGAAACCACAAAGCCAAGCTCAATTGTTGTTCTTGAAATTCATCTTTCCACAATTCAACCGGTTCGTGTGTGCAATAAAGTTTTTCTAAAAACTCAGCCGTGCCAATATTTTCCAAATATCTAATATGATTTTCAACCAAAGCAATACGCTCTGTCCAACTTGCTTCTTTATAGAAAAAAGCCCTGGTTACCTGCTCAACAAAAGAAGGATTCCCCACCAAAAGTTTTTGCCGTAAAGGAGTTTTAGCAAAAAAAGCAAAAAGCTCTGTAATTTCTTTTTGATGCAAGTAGCATCTACCCAAAAAAACCAAATAACGTTTCATCTCTTTGGGAATATGTGTTTGATATAAACTTTTTCCAATAACTTTTAATTTTTTGTAGTCCATATATCTGCTCCATTATTTCAATAAAAAAGCGGCCTTTTGGCCGCCTTTCTAAGTTTAAGTATTATTTAGCTGCCTTTTTTATTTCTAAACGCACACTGCGAGAGAACTCTTGGTGAGGGAAATCGTTACGAGGACTAATTGCTTCTGATTCCAGTTGCGTATCATTAACCCAATTCTCATGTTGATACTTACCTGTCAAACGATTCAAAGTAGCAAATTTACCACGGAAATCCAATATGGTCATAGGTGCTTGTCTCATACGGTCTTCTTTCCAGTCAAACTTATCTACGCTCATAGCCACAACAATATCAGCACCGGAAGCATCCATAATAGCCTGCATGCCGGCTTTGGAGAAAACATCTGTTTGTACCGCTGCTGCCTTTTTAACTAAGTCAGTATCTACGAAATCAAAATCCGGGTACTTAAATAACTTTGTACAAGCATCAGTATACAAAATTGCATTCATCCCGCCATCATCTTTTACATTAACAATCAAAGGTACCACTGCTATTTTTGCTGCCTCAACTTTTGCAGCTACCGGAGCAGTGAAGCACACTGCCATCACACCTAAAAGCAAATATTTAAATATTTTATTCATTCCTTATTACCTCCTAAGTTATTTATACCTAATATTAACATAAAGCTGCCAAAAAAGAAAGCGAAAGAATCCTTATTGTTCCTGACAGTAGGCCGAAGAAACCCAGCCAACAGTACCCCCGGAGCGTTTTACTTTTGTCCAATTCAAAGCACTGCCGGTTGCCGTGTCCAAAATAGTTACGGTTTCACCGTTGTTAAAGTAAGCCAAAACATCCGCATCAAGACTAGGCTCACTGCGCATTCTTACTTCTGTGCCCACAATTTTCCCCGTTTTCTCAACAGGAGTCTCCACCTCTGACACACTCTCGCCGTTAAGCCCGCAGTAATCTGCGGAAACCCAGCCGGTGGTCCCATCAGTACGGCGCACATTGTACCACTTAGCACCATTAACCATGTCACTCTTTAAAACTTGCACTACTTCTCCCTTAGTAAAATAACCTAAAATAGCAGAGGCAGTTCCGGCTCCATTGCGCATACGAACTTCCGTGCCTGTAATCGTACCTTGTCCAATGGTTCCCTCTGCAACTGTACTAGCAGCAGCAGTACTATCGATTACCGGAGTAGTGTCAGCAGCCGGAGTAGTGTCAGCAGCCGGAGTAGTATCAGCAGCCGGAGTAGTATCAGCTACAGGAGCGCTGTCAGTAACAGGAGCGGTATCAACAACCGGGAGGGAAGCCGCCACTGGAGTTGCCGTCGTTGCCGCGGATAAATCCACTTCTATTTCTCCCTCGCTTTTATCCAGTACAGCTCCAGCGTGATAAATGCCAATAACATTGCTGTCTTCATCAACATAGTAAGTATCAGGAGCCACATTGGCTTTAGCCGGAGCTACATTATAAAGATACTTCAGCCCATCAGCAGCTCTGCGCAACAATTCTTCTTTACCATAGTAATAACTTACAGGGCGTTTATCCCCGGTATTACGATCAAAAGTCAATCCCACGGTTTCTTCTACACCTTGTTTCGGTGTCATAATAATACTCATACTAATAAGCTCCGGGGCAACTCTATGCATATCATAATGCACTTTACCACCACCTAAAGTATTTGCTTCTCCCACCAAAGAATCTACCGTCTTGCCAATTTCCGAATTTATTTTTTCATTAATGCTTTTACTACCCTTTATGATAAAAGGATATTCCACAACAACCTTCTTTTCTGTTTTTTCAATAGTACGTACATCGCTCACACTGTCGGCGGCCCAAGCCATTGCCTGAGCACCTAACAACAATAAACAACATAGCAGTGAAAATATTTTTCTCATATTTTTCTTCGTCCTTTCACCATGTTGGTAAATAGTATTTTTTAACAATTGTTTATTTTCGACATATTTTCTTTTTATCCTGCCAACTTGTCTATGTTAAGCAGTTTATTTTCAACTTTAGTCATAAGTATTCTATTGACACTTTCATCAATACGCTCCATGGGAATTGTTCCATTTTTTACCGCAGCTACTATACTTTGATAAATTGTAATAGTATCCATCGGATCTTCTCCCCCTGAAAGCAACAAATCAGCACCGGCATTCACTGCCAGAACTCCCATCTCTGAGGTTGCGTACAAGTTTGCCAACCCACCACGAGACATATCATCAGTGATAATAATACCTTTATAATTCCATTTTCCCCGCAATAAATCAGTTAAAAGTACTTTAGAAACGCTGGCCGGAACATTTTCGTAATAGGGATAAATTAAATTGGAAACCATAATCATAAACTGCCTATTAGGTTTAGTATCCACCATGTATTTAAAAGGTACAATGTCCTCCTGTTCCAATTCTATTTTGCTTACAGACACTTGTGCCACATCATAGGAAAAATCCCCCATAGCGCTGCCTACTCCCGGAAAATGTTTTATAGCACTTATAATGCCACTTTGAGCATAACCATCGACGGCTGCAGCAACAAAGGGCACAACTTGTTCAGCCTCTGTTCCATAGGAACGACCTGCCCTAGAACCTAGGTCGGCAACAGGAGCTAGGTTAACATTAACACCCATTTTTTTAAGACTATTTGCGGTTTGTATAGCCCAATCTTTAGCTCGCACCGGGTCCGCCATAATACCAATGGAAGCTTGTGAAGGCGCTATGGGCAAATATTCTCTCATACCTGCGACCTGCCCTCCTTCTTGAGTTACACAAATAAATAATGGTATAGGACAAGGTTCTTCCTCTGCCTGACTTTTTAGTGCTAAAGTTAAAGCACTAACCTGCTGTGGTGAATCTAAATTTCTGCTAAAATAAATAATACCTGCAACATGATATTTCCTTATTAAATCTAAAGTATCTTTATCTGCAACTTTCCCTGGAATACCCACAATCATCATCTGTCCTACTTTTTCCTCTAACGTCATTTTAGCAACCAACCGCTTTACCTTATCTTCTGTAGATAAGGCTGGGTTACTATTAACAGCTTTCACAGTACCGCCATAACCACAGCCTGTCAGCAAAACGCACCAGAGCATAAGCATCAAACACCATCTCATAAGCTTCATCTATTAATTCCCCCCCCACTAACTACCCTCGTCTTCCATTCTCATCACCGGGCGCTCTTCCCCATAAGTTGCTTCTTCCTTTAATTCTATGACCCTGCTCAAATTTTCCGTGAGCCATTCTTCCACTTTTTGTTTATCAGCTGTTTCCAGAACCAAATTAACTTTTGCTCTGGCACCGTATTCCACACTCCCCAGCGAAAATAACTTTTGTTGATAAATAAGGTTAAGTACTTTGCCCACAGCATTTATCTCCCACCAAAAACTATAGCTCCCCATAGCTACAATTTGGGCCAACCCTGCCCCTTCCAAAGCTGTAACCACACTTCTGGCATAAGCACGAGCCAATCCACCTGTCCCCAGTTTTATCCCCCCAAAATAGCGAGTTACTACCGCCACTACATTATAAATTCCATTTTTACGCAAAACCTCTAACATTGGCATTCCCGCAGTCCCGGAAGGCTCTCCATCATCAGTGGAACGTTGCACCGCTAAATCTTTGCCAACAACATAAGCACTACAATTATGCGTAGCATCCCAATACTGTTTCTTCATTTCTTTTATATATTCTTGTGCCTCTGCCTCGCTAGTCACTTTTTGCAAATTACAAATAAAACGTGATTTTTCCACTCGCGTTTCATTCTTCCACGGACGGACAATTGTATAATAGTTCATAAGATTTTCCCCTCACACCTTAACATTATAACACAATATTGTTTTTGTTAACTTTACCATCGTCTAATAATTTGTTATAATGAATGGGTTTAATCTAGCTGTAAATAATGGAAAGAAAGGTGTTTTTATGAAAAAACTTTGTGCTGTTATTGGGAAGTATTTTGGTATCATCGCGGTTATTTTTCTAATATTGGGAATGACCATACCGGGGGAATTCAAATGGGTGCTAGGTAAAACTGCAGGCATCAGCACACTATCATTGCTTCTTGGAATAATTATGTTTGGGATGGGTATGACCATGAACATTAGTGATTTTACTCTAGTATTTAAACATCCCAAGGACTTAGCCATAGGTGCTTTTGCACAATTTATCATTATGCCATCATTAGCTTACAGCTTGGCTACCCTATTTAATCTTGATCCCGCCTTGACTGCCGGGGTAATTTTGGTCGGTACTTGTCCAGGTGGAACCGCTTCTAACGTTATTACCTTCATGGCCAAAGGTGACCTAGCTTTATCTGTAGCCATGACCACTGTTTCAACTATCCTAGCCCCTATTTTAACACCTTTTATTACCTATCAGCTAATTGGGCAAAAAATTTCTTTTGATCCTATTAGCATGTTCTGGAGTATCATCCAAATTGTTATTATCCCTATAGCTTTAGGCCTTATGATTAAAACTTTTTTACCAAAAGTTGCGGAAGTTTCTACAACCTACACACCCGCTATTTCTGCCATTGCTATTTCCCTCATTATTGCCGGGGTTATTGCTTCCAGCCGTGATAATATTTTGAAAACTCCCGGGACTATTATTTTAGTCGTTATGCTACATAACTGCTTGGGCTATTTATTGGGCTTCAGTGTTGCCCGCATGATAGGTATGTCCTGGAAAAAAGCCATTGCCCTTTCTATCGAAGTAGGAATGCAGAATTCCGGATTGGCAACAGGCCTTGCGAAAACTCATTTTGCCGCTATGCCTATGGCTACAGTTCCCGGTGCTATCTTTAGTGCTTGGCATAATATTTCAGGAGCCTTACTAGCCTTTATTTTTAGAAACTATATAACTCCCCGCTATGGAGATAAAGAAGCAAAAGAAGCTTTAGACAACTAGTATAATACAATCCGTTCATCACAAGGTGGGCGGTTTTTTTATCCTTGGTTAGCAAACATAGTGTTATTTTAACACAAAGACAGCCTAGGTGCAAAACTCTGTATATACTCTTCTTTGCAAAATTTTGTTGTATAATATATGTTGAGGTGAAAAATATGTATAAAATCTTCATACTTGTATGCTCAATGCTTTTGAGTACTAATCTAGCTTTAGCCAGCTCTACTCTTATGCCTAATACCACTCTCGCCATGCAAAATGTCCAATTTTGGCTTACCCCGGCAGGTGAAAAAACTGTTGCTACAGCGGAACGCATCACTGCTATGAATAAAGCCATGTTATCAGACACAATGTGTGACCTATCCGTCTTTCCCGCTACCGTTAGCGGCCTAAAGCTTAAAGAATATTTGGCTCATTACACAATAAATGATGCTCTCTATGTTAATGGTCTCCCCCTTTCGGAAACATCAGCTCTAGAAATAAAAAATGATGCTGTAGGTAATATTAGTACCACTAATCCTGTTAAATACGGAGTAGTTACCAGCCGCAGTAACTTGCGTAGTTTCCCTACCCTAGAAGGAGCTTTTGAAACTCTGGAAGATACCCATTTTGATATGTGGCAGGAAACAGCGGTAGACCCCGGTGAACCCGCACTAATCCTGCACCACAATGCAAAGGGCAATTTTGTTTTTGTACAATTAAAGAGCTATCGGGGGTGGCTGCCTAGAAACCAAGTGGCTGTTACGGGCAGAGCAACTTGGCTTAAGTATGTAGAACCTAGAGACTTTGCCGTAGTTACGGACAGATTAGTAAATATAAAAGGCCTAATCTATCAAATGGGAGCCAGGCTCCCTTTGGACAACGAGAAATTGCTTGTTCCCAGCCGCAACGGCCAAGGATATCTAGTCTCTGCAGAAGTTCCTGTAGCTTTTAACGATGCTGTGCACAAAGGCTATTTGCCCTTTACCCGCAATAATTTGCTCCGCATGGCTTTTAAACACTTAGGTGCACCATATGGCTGGGGTGGCATGGAAAACAGCGTAGACTGCTCAGCCTTCGTCCAGGATGTCTATAAAACCGTAGGTGTGCAGCTGCCACGCAATGGTGACGAACAAGCAAATGCTTTTCCCGGTGTAAATATGACCAATATGAACCGGGAAGAAAGAATCCAAACTATTAAAGCTTTAGAGCCCGGGAGCCTAATGTTTACTCCCTCTCACGTTATGTTATATCTAGGAGAAAAAAATGCCCGCCCCTATATGATACATGCAGCCGGATCCTATGGGGCAAAGGATGCAAATGGTACTCTCTCTAAAAATAGGATAATGCAAACAATAGTAAGCGATGTCTATCTTTTAGGCGGCAGCGGAACCAGCCTGCTCCTACAAATGACCAAAGCCAATAACTATAAATAAGCATTTTTTCTCTTGTTGACTTCATTAAGTAGCTATTTTAACAGTAAACAGCAAAATGACATACAAAAAGAGCAGTTCCCGTAGGAACTGCTCTTTTAAAGTTTCTAAAATTAGAAAGTAACGATAAGTTGAGACCACAAAGTTTTGTGTTTAGCATCGCCTAGGTCTTTATCTTTCAAGTCAAAGTATTGAACGCCAGCTACCATGTTTTTAGCAACAGTGTAGTCAACGCCAATGCCGTAGCCCTTCAAGCCGAATGAGCCAACATATGCACCATTCATTGTGTGAGCAATAATAGTGGAAGCGCCTTGGTTGTAGTATTTAGCCCATGCTCCAAAAGAACCAACTTTGTTAGCTGTAGCTGTGCCATAAGCCAAGGAAATTACATAGCCCTTGTCGCTCATGCCAAGAGCATCAGTGAAATCAGAAGAACCCTTTAAGTACATAGCACCAATAGTGGTTTTTCCTGTAGTGTAGTTAGCACCCAAAGTGTAAATCTTGTCGTCAGTACCGGCAAGAGTATATACTTCGTTAGCTTTTACATAGTTAGCTTCTAAAGCTACTTTGCCAACATTGCCACCTAAACCAACGCGGTAGTATTTACCAGCAGCTGGATCAGTAGAAGTGCTATCATAAGTAGCAGCAGAGGAAGACATTTTACCAACTTCAGCAGTAACCTTTAAAGTTTTGCCGAAATCTAATTTAACAGCGTCAACGCGGTTATCATAAATGTTACCTTCTGCGATAAAGCCTTCAAAACGACCTGCAGTTACGCCAACTTGGCCAATTTTGCCTGTTAAATAAGCGCGTTGGAAACGAGTAGCTTCATCGCCGGTACCGTTATTAAGGTTTTGCTCGTTTTGCAACATGGAAACATAATGCCAGTTGTCATTAACTTCGCCGGACAAGAACAAACGAGTACGAATCTTAGAAACAGAAGCAGGTTTAACTCCATCGCTGCCAGAATAATCAGCATACATAGCACGAATGTTACCTGTGATTTTTACGTTGTCAGAATTTTTTTCCAACTTAGCTACGCGAACGCCCAAGTTGTCTAATTCGTCAGCAAATTCGCCAACCAATTTGTCGTCAGAACCGATAGCGCCTTTTGCCAAAGCTTTAGCTACGATTTGAGCCATTTCATAACGAGTCATCAAGTTGTTGCCTTTGAAAGTGCCGTCAGGATAACCGTCAACCACGCCTGCTGCAGCTAATTTAGCTACGGAAGCATAAGCCCAATGACCTGCTGGTACATCGGAAAATGGGTTTGCTGCAAAAGCTGTAGCGCTAACGCCAAGAGCCATTGCCATTGCTAATACTAATGTCTTTTTCATGAAAATATCCCCCTTAAGGAATTTTATTTTTACAATGCCATAGGGGAAAGCAGCTTCATGTTCCACCGACTATTCGTGCGAGTAACCTTGTTTCCTCTACTCCTAGTTGGAATCCCAGTCCACGTCTTTCTCTGCGGGCACTATAAAGCAATATAAATAATTTACAAGCCTATTGTAACATCTGTTTGACGAATTTGCAACATTTTTTTGTGCAGCATTCTGGCTAATCAGATTTTTTTTGCAAATATCTTCTCACCAAAACTGCCGCAGCTAATCCGTCCAAATTCACCGGAGGCATCTGCATCCCCAAAGGAAATAATTTGCGCAGTCCCTTGGGTGGATTTAATTGCCAATAAAGGGTCCTTGCTTCCTCGGTACTATGGGCTTCATCAATCACGACAATTTCAGCAGAAGGCAAGCGCTTGTGCAAGGCAGCCTCCATAGAAGCAGATGTAGTGCCATTACCCATAACGCAAAGACTAACGGCTTGCTGCCCCAAAAACTCTTCCAAAGCTCCTGTGAAATCCGTCATAAGTAAAACATCTGTTTTTTTTATTTCTCCGCCCACGGTCAGTAAAGCCACCCCGGTTTTACTGCTGCCGGGATCAACACCCAAAAGCAGCTCGTTGTTATTCATAGCCGCTCACCTCCAAATTCAACAAAACAGGTCCGGCAACGGCAATATCCCCCTTAGCTTTAGCCGTAATCTCTACCTTACCTCCCAGCTTGCGAATAGCGGCGCTAACACTTTCCATTTCGGCAGCATCAATAGCTCCCACCTTACCTGTTAAAGGATCAGCCACAACGCCTTTAGCCACGGCAGTTTTATTAACATCTTTCAAAAAAGCCAGCAGTGCCATTTCTACTTGCTGGGAATCTACCGCTACATTAATTCTCTGACTGAGAATTTCCGTGTTATTTCCATATACTTTGTTGTTGGGTACCATTTCCAAACGGCTGACAGCCATTTCGCCGGACAAAATATTTCCTGCGGCGCAAACACGGACATAAATATTACCCTTCCCCTCTGCCAGTGCCTGCAAAGCATTCTTGACAGACTCCTTGGACAACCAAAGGATTTGCGTATCTTCTTTGGCTCCCGTACGTTCTAAAATATGCCCATTAGCCGCCGCCAGAAACACATCCATTTGTTTTTGATTCTCTTCGGTACTAAGCCCTGCCTTGAGTACGTTAGCATAAAGAATTTCCCCGGAGCGAAAAACTACATCACCTTCACGCATGGCTGCCATGTTTTCCCGCAGCTTCTGGGTCGCTGTTTCCAAAGAGCTTACCTCTTCCTTTAGTTTATCCCTAGATGCTTGCAGCTTATCCATTTGCCCTTGGGCCTGGCTTAATTTCTCCTCTGCGGCTTGGTAACTGCTTTCTAATTCTGCTACTTGAAGTTGAGCCTCTTCTTTTTGTTTGGTCGCAACGGCCAAATCTACAGAAGATTGTTTAATTTGTTTATCTAAATCTGCAACCCTAACTTTTTGAACGTCTAATTCCCGCAAAATATCTGTTTTATCTTTATTTAAAGTTACTATCTCCGTTCTTATTTTTTCCATCCCAAAAAGGGCTGTGCGCACACTGGTAGATGATACCATTAGAATGCCCATTGTAGCCCCAGCGACGACGACACCTGTAACTATAGTCATAAGAATAGATGTATAATGCGGCCTAAGGCCAAAAATTGTTAAGCGTTTTTTACCTATTTTACTCCCTAACTTATCACCCAAAAAAGCAATGGCGCCACCCATAATAACCAGTATTAAAATTAATTGTGCTCCAAACATTGCCCCACCTCCTAGGTAATAAAAAAATGCTAATTAATATATATCTACTGATCTTTTTTCCACATAAGCCATAACCCAAAAGCCCCACAAAGAGCATTAGGAACCAAAGCCGCTATAATAGGCGGCAAGGCGCCACCATTACCCAACCCGGTCATGAAAGTCATGACGGAATAGTAAACAAAAATAATAACTACGCTAATTCCAAGTCCCATAGAAGTTCCTGTACGCTGTCCCTGCATCCCTAACGGTACTCCAATAAGGGCAAAAAAGAAACTAGCCAAAGGGATAGAAAAGCGCATATACATTTCCATTACATATTTGCTGGTAGGCATATACTGTCTTTCTAGAATGCCAATATATGCTTTTAATTCACCAATAGTCATTTGCTCAGGTGTCTTTTGGTCTAGAGTAATAGCTGTAGGCGTGGCCGCAATAGGCAATACTTGTTTATCAAAAGTCATAGAGCGGCTAACCCCTGCGGCTCCTGTTAAATCAGTTATACTGCCGCCTTCCATAATCCAAGTTCCATTTGTCCACTTGGCCATCGGCGTCTTTTGAATACGAGCCAATTTACCGTCTTGAAATTCTTCAATGGTAATATCTTTAAGAACGCCCTGCTCTTCATCAAAGGTACGAGCATAAGTTAAACGGTCAAGTTTATCATTTTTAATAGTTTTAATAACAATATGATCCTGAGTTTTTGGCTTCGTATCATGTTTTATTTCATAATCTATGATACGAGCATACTCGGTTTTAGCCGGTGGCACTACCTTTTCTGCCCAAATAACCGAAAACATACTGACAACAAAGCCTGCTATTAGGATAGGCGCGGCAATGCGCTTAAAACTAATGCCCCCGGACCGCATAGCCGTTATTTCGCTGCTCCCTGAAAGCTTATCCATTGTTAACAAAGAAGCTAAGAGCATAGACATAGGAAAAGTGTAGTTAACGACTTCCGGCATGAGGCAAAAGAATAAACGAATCAAAGACGATGAGGAAGCACCATATTCAGTTAGATATTGAGCCACCCTGAAGAGGAAGGAACTAGCCACGAAAATCGTGGAAAAAGCTGCCACACCAAAACAGAAGGGTCCTAACATTTGTTTAAGGATATATTTGTCTAAAATGCGCATTAAGTTATCTTCCTCACATTTTGAATTTTTCGCCCAAATAAAATTTTCGGGCTGTGGAGTCATTGGCAACCATTTCGCTGTCGCCTGCTACTAAAATCTCACCATTGTTTAAAATGTAAGCATTATCCACAATGCTCAGAGTTTCGCGCACATTGTGATCTGTAATAAGTACCCCAATACCTCGCTGTGCTAAATGGGCAACCATAGTCTGTATATCGGCAACCGCAATAGGGTCAATGCCGGCAAAAGGCTCGTCCAACAAAATAAACGCAGGGTCCGTGGCTAATGATCTGGCTATTTCTACCCGCCTTCTCTCCCCACCGGAAAGTGCCGAACCCAAACTCTTTCTAATATGCTCAATATGAAATTCTGCAATTAACTCTTGCATTTTTGCCAGACGTTTTTCATGAGAAGGCTCTACCGCTTCTAAAATTGCCAATAAATTCTCTTCTACTGTCAAACTACGAAAAACAGACGCTTCCTGGGGTAAATACCCAATACCGGCCAAAGCTCTTTTGTACATGGGCATATGAGTAATATCTTTATCATCAATAAGTACTTGCCCAGCATCAGGTTTTTCCAAACCAACAATCATATAAAAGGTAGTTGTTTTGCCGGCACCGTTAGGACCTAAAAGGCCTACAATACTACCCTGTTCCACCTCAATAGACACGTTATCTACCACTTTACGTGAGCCATATTGTTTTACCAAGTTATTTGCTTGTATTTTCAATGGGTTCTCCTTTTAAGCTGCCAAAGGCAGTTACTACTGTAACTATCTTCTAGGCCTCTATATCTTGTGGTTTTTGTTGTTTGAGGCTTAGGTAAGTATACCATTTTAACTTTACCATCTGCTTGCGCAATGCTACCACCTGCACCCCTTAGGGTCAAGCTTTGACCGGAAACGGTATTTCCGTCTTGGGTTGCGGTAGCATTTCCTATAAGCTCTATAGTGCCGTCATCCTCATTTGTGTTATAAATAGCCTTATCTCCGCTGGCAGTTAGCTTGCGCACACTACTATTAATACGTACATTGCCATTGGCATTTGCTATGCCTGCATTCATGTCATAATTAATATATTCCGCATCTAAGCTACTCTGTCCATTGTCCATTGTAAGTTTGGCCCAATCCCCCACTGTTTCCATGTATTTCCTGCTTTGAAAATATTCCACTTGGTCAGCACGTAACGTCTTATCTTGCTTAGTTAAAACTGCGCTTCCTATAGCGGTGAGTTGGTCTCCACCGGCATGAATAACTAAAGTATTGCAAGTAATTCTCGCTTCACCTTGAACTCCCTCTACGCCGCCTGTTAATTTACCTGCTTCTGACTTTGTATTATATTCGGCATTAGCCGCTCTAACCGTACCTTCATTATTAGTAAGAACCACATTGCCCTTCGCTACTGTTTGACTGCTGCGAAAATCATATTCAACTGTATCGCCGGCAACACTGGAAGCGGCATATGTTACCCCCGCTAATGACAAACAAAGCAGAAAGCTTAAAATTGCGCCTATATTTTTTCTTTTCATTGTTCTACCCCTTTCTGCACGAGGGCTTCACCCTCAAGTTTTAAATGCTCCAGCACTGTTTCCATGGTTGCCTTTTGCGCCGTGGCCACAATATCGTCTTTTGTTATCTTAACATTACCTTCAGCCACTATCTTTTCATCCTTACTGAACCAACTAAGCTTGTCAGCAATTAATTCTCCACCTGTACTAAATATGCCTTTGGGGTGTCCTGTAAGTGTAATAGTTTTAGTCTTCATATCTATTTCACCGGCTTCAGATTCAATTGAAATATTACTGCCATCTGCTTGATAAAACTTTCCCTTGATGCCTTTGAGCACATTAACATCACGCTCTTTATCGTATATCAGTGAAGCTAGGGTAAGCTCCCAAACTTTCTTTCCCCCATCTTCTTCATGCAAAGAAGTATTCTTCAGCTCATGAGGCGCTACTTCCGGTCCCTTAGTCACAGACTCTTTGACGCCGCCTGTACCGGACATAAGCCAGCCGAAAATTACTGCCATAATAATCACGGCCCCTGTAATGTAGAGTATGGTTTTTTTGTTTTTCATTGCAAACCCTTCCTTATCAGAGGAACGTGCATTTCGTTCCCAGCATTTTCTAAAGTTTAGAATCGCCTTACGGCTGCTCCTCGCCTTCATACGGTGTATTCCAACGATGTTGGAACCAAATCCAGTTATCAGGATATTCTTTAATTACTTCCTCTACAATCTTGGTCATTTTCAAGGTTACTTTATAATCATCGGCTTTTCTATCACCGGTATCTTCATAGTAAAGAGGATCTTTAACAATAGCCAAATGGCCATAATCCCCAGGTTTGCGCACAATAAAGATAGGGATAATAGGTGCGTTAAACTTTCTGGCAAAGTATGCAGGTCCTGCCGGTGTTGAAGCCATTTTGCCCAAAAACGGTACAAAAATGCCATTATAGCCGCCATCTTGGTCAGCAATAAGGCCTAAAAGTCTGCCTTTTTTCATTGCTCGTGCGCAGCCTAAAATTTCTCCGGTTCCCCGAGAAAAAATTTCTTGCCCAGCTCCACGGCGCAGTTGATTCATAAAATCACTGTAAACTCTATTTGGTTGCGGTTTTTCTACCGCACTTATCGGAAATCCATTCAGGGCTAACGCAGCGCCCAACCATTCCCAATTATCCATGTGACAAGCAAGCATAACTACTCCGTTTCCCTGTTTCATGGCTTCCCACAAAACATCAGGTCGGTCGAAATTCACCAATCCACGAATATTATCTTTATTTAGCGCCGGCATATACATAATCTCTAAAAAAGTCATTCCTAGATTAAGGAAAAGTTTGTGAACATGCTTTTGAGCTTCTTCAGCGCTAATCCCCAAGTGCTCTTGCATTGTTTCCTCAGCCCTAATACGTTGCTTTTTGGCAATATACCAATACAATTTACCGCAACCACGGCCTAACCTTACCACAAATTTATAGGGCAAAGCGGAAATAATATTGCTGATCGTTTTGAGTACATAATAAAGCCACATTACTGGTTATCTCCCTGTCCTTTTGCAGTGTAGTCAGCCACTATTTTATCCCAAAGTCCTTGAGAACGTAAGATTATTTCGATAATTTCCCTTACTGCGCCGAAGCCTCCGGCATTTTGGGTTATATAGTGTGCAATTTTTTTTACATCAATAGCAGCATTAAATGGTGCCAGTGCTAACCCTGCTATACCCATTGCCGGCAAATCATTAAGATCGTCTCCCATAAAAGCCACTTGCTCTAGCTCTAGATTATTTTCTTTAACTAATTGCTCCAAAGCCGCTTTCTTGTCCGTCACTCTTTCACAGACAAGGGTAACACCTAATTCTTTAGCTCGGCGCAGAAGTATCTCACTATGTCTTCCTGTAATAAGAGCTATCTTTAAATCATTACGCAGGGCCAAAGTTATTCCTAACCCATCTTTCGCATCAAAACGTTTACAAAGCTCCCCTTTATGACCGATGATAATGCCGCCATCAGTAAGCACTCCATCTACGTCCAATACCAACATTTTAATATCTTGAAAATTTATGTTAGGATTTGTCATTATATAACCCCCTGATGAACCAAGTCCGTCATATGCAGCAAGCCAATAACATGTTTTTCTGCATCAATAACCGGTAATACCGTAATAGGACGCGGTTTATTACTTTCCATTATATGCAAGGCTTCTGCTGCTAATTTATCTTTTGTAATAGTTTTGGGAGACTTAGTCATCAATTCAACCACAGGTCTAGTTAAAAAGCCAAAACCCTTACTAAGGCCGCGACGAATGTCGCCATCGGTAAGTACCCCAATCATTTTTTTATCATTGTCGACAACAGAAACAGCCCCAAGACCTTTATCAGTAATAACAAAGAGAGCGTCTTCTACCATCATTTCTCCCGTTACAACAGGATTTTCATCCCCTTTATGCATAATGTTCTCCACGGTTAATAACAATTTGCGCCCCAAAGAGCCTCCTGGATGGAATACAGCAAATTGATCTGCTGTAAATTTGCGAGCAGAAAGAAGCTCTATGGCCAAGGCATCACCATAAGCTAAAGCCGCAGTAGTACTTGAAGTAGGAGCTAAACCCAAAGGGCAGGCCTCTTTTGTTACGCCTACATTTAGCACTACATCTGCCTGCCTTCCCAAAGTACACTCGCTCTTTCCTACCATAGCAATAATCTTTGCTCCAATACGTCGCAAAGAAGGAAGTATCTGCAACACCTCCCCCGTCTCGCCGCTATTAGATAGAGCAATAACAACGTCATCTGCCGTAACCATGCCTAAATCTCCATGAATACCCTCTGCAGGATGCAGATAAAAAGATGGCGTACCCGTACTTGCCAAAGTAGCAGCTAACTTCCGGCCGATAATACCTGATTTGCCCATACCCGTAATCACGGTACGACCATGACACGCTAAAATCATACTAACAGCTGCTGCAAAATTTTCATCTACCCGGGGTATAAGCTCCATAATAGCTTCTGCCTCCATTTGTAATACTGCTTTAGCTCGTTCTAGCAATGTTTACACCTTCTACCAATTTTATCTATTGCAATTACATCTTCTAATAATTCTTCCAATTGATCTAACCGCACCATATTTGCTCCATCTGACAAAGCCTCCGCCGGATTGTCATGCACTTCCAAAAACAAAGCATCTATGCCCACAGCTGCCGCCGCTCTAGCCATATGAGGAACAAACTGGCTTTGCCCACCGGAAGTGGTTCCCTGTCCTCCTGGCGTTTGCACGCTATGTGTGGCATCCATAACTACGGGATACCCCAACTCTCTCATAATTGGCAAAGAACGCATATCCGTTACAAGTGTATTATAACCGAAACTAACCCCACGCTCAGTAAGCATTAAATTATGGCTGCCAGCTTCTTCAACTTTTGTTACAACATTTTTCATATCCCAAGGCGCCAAGAATTGACCTTTTTTCACATTAACTACTTTACCGGTTTTGGCTGCCTGATAAACTAAATCAGTTTGTCGGCACAAAAAAGCGGGGATTTGTAAAATATCCAAAACTTCTGCGGCTTTTTCTACCTGAATAGTTTCATGTATGTCACTAACAATGGGCACACCTAAGTCTTTTTTTATTTGCGCCAAGATTTTTAGACCTTCTTCGATCCCAGGACCACGAAAAGATTTTACAGATGAACGATTAGCCTTATCATAAGAGGCCTTGAAAACATATGATAACCCTAGTTTAGTACAGATATTTTTAACTGCTTGCCCAATAGCTAAGCTATGCTCGTAACCTTCTAAAACACAAGGGCCTGCCATTAATAATAAAGGATGCCCTTGTCCAACTTCATAATTACCTATTTTAACAATATGCATATTTCACTCCTTTCGCTGTATTACCAGCCTCTTTCCTATCATTAGTTTCAGTATATCTCTATATTACGCTTTATTTGTTTGTTCAAATATTTTATTGACCGCATCCAAGTCTTCCTTAGTATCAATACCAATACCTTGAAAATCACTAGTTAAAACTTTTATTTTAAAACCATTTTCTAAAACACGCAATTGTTCCAAAGACTCTATTTGTTCCATAGGAGTTGGTGCCAAAGCCGCGTACTGTAAAAGAAAATCTCTGCGATAAGCGTAAATGCCTACATGTTTATAAACCTTGAAATCTTCAGGCTTTTTACGCGGATAAGGAATCAGGCTGCGAGAAAAATAGAGAGCATAATCATGAAAATCCGTTACTACCTTTACTGCATTAGGATTATCATAATCCTCCGGTGCCATTAAGGTTTTCAGAGTTGCCATAGATAGCTGTGGATCTTTGATAAAAGCTTCAGCCAACAAATCAATAACTTGCGGCGTAATCATGGGTTCGTCTCCTTGAACATTAACTATAACATCAACATCAGGATATTTTAAAGCAACTTCAGCCAAACGATCAGTACCGCTAGGATGTTCTGATGAAGTCATTATAACATTTCCACCAAACCCTTTGACAGTTTCAACAACTTTTTCATCATCTGTTGCCACCAATACCTCTTGTGGTAACTTAGCTTGACACGCCCTAGTATAAACGTGCTGAATCATAGGCTTACCTGCAATTAATGCTAAAGGTTTCCCCGGTAATCTAGTAGATGAAAACCGAGCGGGAATCACACACATAACTTTCATTATCTTTTTATCTCCTTTTTGATGGCGTTAGAAATTGCTTTTTCGAAGTCATCCTGACCATAAGTAATTTGAATTTCCATATTTAAAACATAGAGAGGAACTTCTCTCTCAAAATAAATGAATTCGGTAGGGATTTTCACAGCATCTTTAGCCGTAGTGACCAACGCTTTTACTTTTTTATTAATAGCTCTATCCATGATATATTGCATCTCAACCATACCATAATCATGGTGATCGGGATAACGTATAGCTTCTTCAATTTCCAAACCTTCGTTGGTGAGCGTCTGTTCAAAAGAAGAAGGATTGCCAATAGCAGAAAATACCATAACAGACTGCCCATCAAGGTCTTCTAGAGGTAACGCTTGAGTTTTAATGCCTTTGTACCAATCAGCAATTTCTACGTAATTGCAAGGCCTATGCATACTCTCAATAATAGGAGCCTTATGATTGTACTTATGCAGAGTATCGCACAAAGTATCTCTGGAGATGCTGGAGCTTTGGTCGCTTTTGGTCAAAAGGAACAAACCTGCTCGATTCAAGTTTCTTAAAGGTTCACGCAATGTTCCCCGGGGAAGTAAACTGCCATTGCCGAACATATTCAAAGTATCCACCAAAACTACATCTAGGTCACGATACAGTTGCCAATGTTGGTATCCATCATCCATAATAATAACTTCAGCGCCTAATTTTTCTACAGCGAACTTGCCTGTAATAGCACGTTCCTTGCCAATAATGACCGGGATGCCAGGTAAAGTCTTAGCCATTAAATAAGCCTCATCACCTGCTTCATAGGCTGTCATGAAAATCTTTTTACCGTCTGATACTACGCCAATCTCTTGATCCCAATGAGAACGGTAACCACGATTCAAAATAACAACCCTGTAATCCATTTCTTGAATCATAACGGCAACTTTCTGAGCAGTAGGAGTTTTTCCGGTTCCACCAACTGTAATGTTACCAATACTGATAACGCAACAATCTAGTTTAGCACGTGAAAAAATACCCTTTTCATAAAGATAAAGTTTTATTCTTACCCCTATCTCGTAAAGCACAGAAAAACCTCGTAAAGTTGCCAATACCAGCCAATCGATAAAATTATTATCTTGGCCATGAGACAACTGCATTAAATATTGAGTAACTGCGTCCCCTGGCCGCATACGCGGGCTTACTTCATCATTTATATTTCTGGTGTTAACTTTATAATGAGCATTAACCATACTCTCAGTCGCAGTTATTTTCAACAATTCCTGTAAATACTCAATAGTCCGCACCGCAGCTCCGCGGTTTTCATGAATGACTTGTAAAGAGGCCTTCCCCATTCTAGCACGCAAATCATCATCTCTAAAAACTTCCAACAATACATCTGTTAGCTGCCCAGCATCTTCTATTTGTTTGCAGGCGCCAACTTTAGAAAGCAGTGCAAAAGAATCTTTGAAATTATACATATTAGGCCCAACAATAATTGGTTTAGCATGAGCAGCAGGTTCCAATACATTATGACCACCATGCTTAATTAATGTCCCACCAACAAAAACGGCATCTCCTACAGCATAAATGCGTCCTAATTCACCAATGGTATCAATAATAATGACAGGATATTGGACTCGCGGGGAAGGTTCTTTCAAAAGCTTAGAACGCAAGCCGGTTTCCAATCCATATTGCTTTGCCAACTTAACAATTTCGTCTGTTCTCCCTGGTTTACGTGGTGCTATAACTATTCTTGCTTTGGGAAACTCCTTACGAATAACATTAAAGGAGTCAAACAAGGCTGCTTCTTCTGTAGGATGAGTGCTTCCCCCTACTAAGACGGGATAAGCATCCATAAGTCCAAGCTCCTCTTTATAACGCGTTAAATCTTCAGGGGTAACTGCCGCGTAGGTCTGGTCAAATTTAGTATTTCCTGTAACATATATCTTACGTTTTTCCGCTCCCAAATGTGCAATATAGGCCGCATCTATGGAAGACTGCATACAAAATCTAGTAACAGATCCCAACATGTCTGATAGGATGCTGAATAAATAGCGATATGATTTTACGGATTTATCAGAAATTCTACCATTAACCATCATAACAGGTATCTTGCGTAATTTAATAGCACGTAGAAAGTTAGGCCACAGTTCTGTTTCTACCGGCATGAAAACACGTGGCATAATCCGTTTTACAAAAGACTCTGAAATAAATGGTAAGTCTATAGGGAAATAGATAATAGCATCGGCTTCAGGAATAATTTGATTGGCCACATCATACCCGCCCGTAGTTACTGCCGATACTAGGATTTTCGCCTCAGGCATTGCCTTGCGTATTTCCTTTACCAAAGGACTAGTAGCTACAATTTCACCAACAGAGGCTCCATGAATCCAAATACAATCCTTGTGAGCTACTGCCGCTATTTCTTCATCGCTAATCCTCCCCATGGACTGCCTAAACCGCCTGGGGAAACCCTTTTCTTTGAAGAAACGCCAAATAAAATATGGCAGTATGAAAATAACGAACACTATTAAAATTAAACAATTATAGACTATGTAATACATGAATTATCCCCTTTGTAATTGCGCCGTCTTGAACTGAATGTCATGAAGATGGGCATAAAGGCCATGTTTGGCCATAAGTTCTTGATGAGTACCTATCTCAGCAATTTGTCCCCTATCTAAAACTATAATCTTATGAGCGTTTTGTACTGTGGACAAACGATGGGCAATGACAAAAGAGGTTCTTCCCACCATAAGGCGATCTAAGGCTTCTTGCACTACTCTTTCACTTTCCGTATCCAACGCGGAGGTAGCTTCGTCTAAAACTAAAATTCTTGGATCTTTAAGAATGGCTCGCGCAATAGAAATACGTTGACGTTGACCTCCGGAAATATTAACTCCGCGGTCACCCAGGCTAGTATCATAACCTTGCGGTAATTCCAAAATAAAATCATGGGCATTAGCAGCCTTGGCTGCCATCTCAACTTCTTCTTTAGTCGCTTCTAACCGACCGTATAGTATATTATCATACACACTGCCGTTGAAAAGCGTTGTTTCCTGTGGCACTATACCTACCTGAGTGCGCAGGGAGGAAACAGTTACATCTTCAATATCATGTCCATCGATAGTAATGTTTCCACTGGTAACATCATAGAAACGAGGTAGCAAATTAGCAATTGTGGATTTCCCTGCACCTGAAGGACCAACTAACGCCACTACCTGCCCAGGTTCAACTTTGAAAGAAACATCCTGCAAAACAGGTTCGTTCTCGTTGTAGGCAAAACCTACGTGTTGAAATTCCACTGCTCCCTGGACCGGAGGCAAAACAATAGCGTTAGGCTTATCCTTAATTCCATCTTCTAAATCTAAAATATAGAATACTCTCTGAGCGGCGGCCAAAGCTTTTTGGATACTTCCAATAACTCTGGTCAATCTCTTAATGGGGTTTGAAATATTAACGGCATAAACCAAAAATGCGACTAACGAACCCGGTGTAATTTCGCCATGTATAACGCTTCTGCCACCAAACCAAATAATGGCGGTAACGCCAAGGGCTGCAACAAATTCAATAACCGGGGTTAAAATTGCCATGAGTTTTGCGTTTTTCATATTGGCCTCAAAATTTGCCATATTTTCACGCTCAAACCTATTTATTTCATATTCCTCTCGCACAAAAGATTTTATTATACGAGCAGAAGACAAGGTTTCTTGCAAAACAGAAGTAATATCCGCCGTACATTCTTGTATGTTGTAACCAGCAATACGAATCTTTTTGCCAAACACATCCATAAGCAAAAGTACCACAGGAAAAGTACAAAAAGTGAAAAGTGTTAGCTTCCAATCCAAATAAATCATTGCACCCACGGAACCAATAAGTATGCAGCCCTCGGTAATCATATCGATTGTGTTTTGTACCATAGCAGATTGTAGTGCGGAAACATCATTAGTTACATAACTCATTATAGTACCCAATTTGTTTTTATCATAAAATGAAGTGCTTAGCTGCTGCATCTTACGATAAACCGCGCCACGAATATCAATAACAACCCGCTCTCCTACATAGCTCATTAAATAATTTTGTCCATAGAAGAATATCCCTCTGGCAAAAAAGATAGCTACGATACCCAAGGCAATTAAATTTAAGAGATGACTATCTCTTTCTGAAAAAACCTGATCAATAACATCTCGAATAATCCAAGGGACATACAAATTGCCACAGGCGGCTAAGGCTGTGCAAAGAGCCGCTAGAAGCAGTCGTGGTAAATAGGGCTTTATATAGCTAAGTATGCGTAAGTATAGGTTCATTTATGTTCTCCAGCCTGTTTTAATATTAATTTTGCCACCCGTTCTACAGCACCGGATGTGCCTAATTTTTTTACAACATCTTTTAATTCTTTGCGAATCCGCGCATGTTCTGATGGCTCTAAGAAGTTTAAAACTTCTTTGGCCATATTGTCAGGAGTCATTTCCTCTTGAATTAACTCCGGTAAAATCTGACGACCGGCTACAATATTAGGCAGCCCAATATGAGGAATACTAACTAAACATCTGGCAATAGCAACCGTTATAGCCGAGGTTTTATAGCATATAACTGATGGCAAACCGCATAAAGCAGCTTCCAAAGTAACGGTACCACTAGTAGCCAAAGCCACGTCAGCTACATTCATAATATCATAGGTATCTCCTTCAACAATACGTACTTCTACCCCTGCCACTGCTATTAATTCTTTTAACATTGCCAACGGAATTGTTGAAGCTCTGGGGACGACAAAATCCACCCCTGGCTTCTTTGCTTTAATAATTTTTAAAGCCTTAAGCATGGGTGGCAGCATATTTTTAATTTCTTTTATGCGGCTGCCTGGCAACAAAAGTACCAATGGATGACCATCACGCTTACCTGCTTTCGCTTTGGCCGCAGTGTCGGATATATGTAATTTCACTATATCCACTAGGGGGTGTCCGACAAATTCTACATCAGCACCGGCTGCTTTATATAGATCATACTCAAAAGGAAAAATTGATGCCACTTTATTCACTAATTTTGCTACATCCCTTGCCCTTCCTTTACGCCAAACCCAAGCGGAAGGTGCAATATAGGCAACAATTGGTATTCCCATTTCTTTTGCCATAGAAGCTATCCGCATGTTAAAATCCGGATAGTCAATAGTAACAAAACAGTCAGGGCGCCTATCCTGCATAAGCTTCCGAAAATCTTTTTTCAACTTATATAATTGTGGCAGCTTACGAAGGACTTCAACTGTGCCCATAACACCATGGTCTTTAATATCAAAAACAACTTCACCACCGGCTGCGCGCATAGCTTCTCCGCCCATACCGTAAATCTCTGCCGTTGGTTCTAAAGCCAAAATAGCCTTAGTAAGGGCTGCTGCGTGCAAATCGCCTGATGCTTCACCGGCAGAAAGAAGGATTTTAATCACAAAAAGCACTCCCTTAGTTTATTGATAAATATTCATTGAAGAAAAAAAGTATTTTTGCACAAAACATCACACTGTATTATAACACAAAAATAGAGTGGACGCTTGTCCACTCCAAAATATTCAGCATTTTTTTGCCTGTTTGGCGACTACCGTTATATTGTGAGCGTCTGCCAACGCTAGCATCTTCTCTCTGTCCACTAATAAAGTGTGTCCTGCTTCTACAACAAGACCAACAGACCCAGCCGCAATCATGGCTTCGATTGTTGCGACACCAACGCTTGGCATATCAAAGCGATTATCTTGAGCAGGTTTTGCAGTTTTTGCTACAATAACGTTCTTGCCTAAGGTTCCTCCGCGCAAAATACATTTATCAGTACCTTCAATAGCCTCTACAGCCATAATAGCCTTATTCTTCACCACTACTGTTTGCCCAATATCTAACCCACCAATTTTTTTTGCCATGGAGAAACCATAGTCCATATCTTCCATTTCTTCCATGGTAGGTTGTCTTTTGCTTAAAACGCCTGCTTTAGGCATCAAAACTTGTAAAAATAACGTCTGATCTATAACCTCTATACCTTTTGTAGAGAGCTTTTCTACAATAGCCCGCATAATCGTATCATCATGCCTATCAGACAAGGAGGATAATAGTTTTACAGCTTGCCAGTCCGGAACTATAGCACCTTCACTGTATAAAATTTCTTTCGTTACTTTGCCAATCATGGTAACTACTTTAATTTCATTTTTACTGAGAATCTCTAATATTTTGCCCAATTTGCCTATGTGGGTACTATAAAAAGTATCCGCAACCTTGGATAATTCTTCATCTACGCCCGGAACCACACCAATAACTACGGTTTTATATCCTGCCGCCTTCGCTCCTCTTACAACTTCAACAGGCAAATGCCCCACACCAGCTAATATTCCTAAGGTTTTGTCCATAAGGTATCCTACTCCTTACTGCCACGAGCCGTCGCACGACAAATACCACGTTCTACATTGCGCAAAAACCGCATAAAATGTTCTACTTCTTCACAACTATCAAGCTCTTGTTCCATAACACTTATAGCCTCTTGAAGAGTATACCTGCTACGATAAAGAATCTTAAAAGCCTGCTTCAATTCTTCACGGGCTTTTGGTGAAACGCCTGCTCTGGAAAGTCCTACACTGTTTAATCCTGATACATGGGCAGGATTTCCTGCTACGATAACGTAAGGCGGAATATCTTGAGTTATCTTGCTCATACCTCCGCACATACAGTTGCGACCGATTTTTGTGAATTGATGCACTGCAGTCAAACCGCCGATAACCGCCCGATCCTCTACAATAACATGTCCTGCCAAAGTAGCTACATTACTCATAATAACATTATTACCTACCACACAATTATGTGCTACATGAGTATAAGCCATAAGCAACACGTTATTTCCCACACGTGTCTCATTGCCTTCACCTACTGCGCGGTGAATGGTTGCGCATTCATGCACAACTACACCATCACCTAAAATTGTGCTAGTTTCTTCTCCCTTATATTTCAAATCCTGAGGTGCAGCGCCAATACTTGCCCCCGGAAAGAACTCGCAATTTTTTCCAATAGTGGTATAACCATCAATAACCACATGTGGATGAATAATTGTGCCTTCCCCAATAGTTACATGTTCGCCTATAACCGCATAAGGTCCAACTTGTACATTTCTCCCTAACATCGCCCCGGGATAAACGATAGCTGTCTCATGAACTTTACGTATTGGCATTACTGCTGAATCAAATCCCATAATTTTCTCACTCCCAATAACTATTTAAAAAAATATCGGCTATATAATCACGCTATCACAGAAAAATTTGACGTGCTAAAATATAGGTAATTTTGCATTTTTTAGCGCATTTACTCTCAAATACTCAATATATCTACCCAAAAATGCCCTTTTATTCTTTAGGGTCCATAATGGCAAAAAAGAATTCTCCCTCGCAGGCCAATTCTCCATCAACAGTGCCTCTACAGCTAATTACCCCCATAGTCCCTCTAACTTTAGTAACTATGGCTGTGGTGACCAATTGATCGCCAGGCACAACTTGTTTACGAAAACGAACTTTATCAATTTTACCAAAAACAGCAATTTTCCCTCTGTTTTCTTCCGGATAAAGCATTGCTACTCCACCCACCTGTGCCATAGCTTCAATTAACATAATACCAGGCATTATAGGATCTCCGGGAAAATGTCCCATAAATTGAGATTCATTCATAGTAATATTCTTTATGCCTACCGCTCTTTTCATGGGTTCTAACTCCAAGATACGATCAACTAAAAGCATAGGATAACGATGTGGAAGAACTTTTTGAATTTCTCTAATGTCTAGTGTAATCATGTTTTTACTCCTTGCTTCAAATTTATCATTACGATAATCTTTATCATTACGATAATCATCTATCTGTTTTGCAACATTAGCATTAAACGCGTGTCCTGTTTTCATAGCAATAACATGTGCTTGAATCGGACCCAGCAAATATAAATCACCGATAACGTCTAAAATTTTATGTCTAATAAGCTCATCCTTAAACCTAGGCACAGACAAAATCTTGTCTGTATCAAAAACTACTACGTTTTCTGTGGTTCCACCCTTACCCATACCCATTTTTCGCATAGCATCTAATTCTTCTACAAAAGCTACCGTTCTAGCAGGGGCAATATCTTCCAACAATCTATCTTCTGTACACTCTAAGTCAAAAACTTGAGTTCCCAGCATGGGATGAGAATTTATAGAGGTAAATGTAATCCTATATCCATCATAGGGTAGTACACATATATAACGATCCTTGTCATAAACTGCAAATGCCTTATCAACCTTATAAACATTGCGTTTTTTGTCTTGTAGAACTCTTCCAACTTTCAATATTGCTTGTACAAAGGTATCCGCGCTTCCATCAGCTACCGGGGGCTCAGGAGAAGACATTTCTACAAAACAATTGTCGATTCTCGTCATGGCTAAAGCAGACATAACATGTTCTACAGTAAAAACTTCAGCGTTATTTTCGCTAAGTGTAGTTGCTTTCAGCGTGGAAGTCACATTAGCAGTAACAGCTCTGACATGTGGTTTATTGGGCAAATCCGTGCGGATAAAAACAATCCCCGTATCTGCAGGTGCCGGTACCAACTTAAGTTCTACCGGTTTGCCTGAATGTAGTCCAATGCCATTACACGCTACTTCCGCAGCTAGTGTTTGTTGCTGCAAATTTTCCATTAAGCTTTTCCCCTTCCATAAACTTCCTGTATCTTTCTTTACCATCTTTCCAACGATCGTGCACCCAAAACCACATAGCAGGATCTTGCACAATTTCATGTTCAGCGATTACTATCAGTTGCTCCATTATACCATGCACGTCTTTTTTTCTATCAGCTGTTTTAGGAGTATAAAGCGGTGGCATAATATTAACAGTAAGCATCCCATCTGCACCATTATGAATAAAAAACGGAATTATAGGTGCGCCGTGCAACCGCGAGAGCAATGCCGCTCCAGGCGGTACAATTGATGGCTTACCAAAAAATGTAACCGGCTCACCATCTGCCCCTGTATCTTGGTCATATACAATACCTAATAAATTTTTGTCCCGTAAGATTCTATTGATGGCCAGCATACTATTTTCGCCATGATTATATGCGACTTTCTGTCCTACCAGCTCTCTATATTCGTTAATAAATTTATCCATGCCACTGTTGTTTTGTTTACGGGCCACAGACAAAATAGGATAACCCAAAAGTGCCATAGAAGCTCCTAGCATTTCCCAATTACCATAATGAGCCGTACACATAACAACGCCTTTGTGTTGACTAAAAGCGGCTTCCAAATATTCTTCCCCATTAACGGTAATTATTTCTCGAAAATTGCTTTTGTTAAGTAAAGGAAACCTTAGAACTTCGACAATCATACGCCCAAAACGAGTAACACTATCTTTGACTATAACTGCTGCTCTTTCCTCAGGTAAACCCAAACACTCCATAACGTTTTGTACTGCCATGTATTTTCGCCACTTGGGAACAACAAGCCATGCTATGAAACCTGTAAAATCAGCAAAAACCGTACGCACGAATCTAGGCGAAACGCACATTAGCCAGCTCAAAAATTTCATTGCCCAATATCCTAACACTTATGCCACCCCTTCTTGCTTAAAAAGTACAGTTAACGCCGGCATATAAATCATTGGAGCGCATTCCTATTTCAGCCTGTACAAGCTTGCCCACGGGAAGAGCAACTCCATAATTAAAATGGTGTCCATCATATTCCAGTGCTAAGCTTAAATTTAAAACATCGCTATTAACTTTAAATTGTTTTTCCATAGCTACGAAACCATTTTGGAAACGCCCCGTACCTATCCCAACATGACCTCTAAAACCCCAGGGGCCTTCTTTAGTAGCAACTACATAGCCTGCACGTTCCAGTTTATCGCCAATATCTTCTATACCTACGGCTACTGCCGGCGTTAATAACGATTCAGATAAAAGTTGATATTTGGCACTAACCATATTAAAATCGCTTTCATGCTTGGGGTTAAAGCGGCTATACGCTACTTCCAAACTGGGCAAAACTGCTGCATTTACACCAAAAACATTACCATCTTCAGTCTGTTGCGCCATAACGGAGAACTCTCCCATAGTTCGCACGTGTGCAGAAGGTACGTTTATAACCCCTGAAATGGAACTTAACAATATTTTTGCTTCGCAAGGCACAGTAAATATTAAGCACCCCATAAGCGACAAAGCTCCAAAAACTTTTTTCATTTCCTTTTACCCCTTTATTTTTTCTCTTTTTGCAAAGAAGCGACAAGTTTTTCTAACGCTTTCAATCTATCATTAATAGTACCTATTCGCCTCAATTGAACTTCCTGTTTAAGCCAGTCTCTATGTGGTCTAGCAGGAAACCCAGCACAAATTGAATCATCAGGTATATTATTTGTAATACCGCTTCTAGCGGCAAACACACAATTACTACCAATGCGTATGTGCCCAACACTGCCCACTTGCCCGGCAAAAGTAACATTGTTGCCAACTATGGTACTGCCAGATAACCCCACCTGAGCGACTATCATACAGTTCTCACCCAGAATATCATTATGTCCCAAATGCACCAAATTATCTATTTTTGTTCCAGACCCAATAATTGTACTTTCAACAGTAGCCCTATCAATACAAGTGTTATTGCCAATTTCCACATCGTCACCAATAACTACATTGCCCACCTGCAGAACCTTACTATGTTTACCATTTTCTGTAATATACCCAAAACCATCGCCGCCAATTACAGCTCCAGCCTGCAAAATGGTCCTATTGCCAATGACACAACTCTCTCTAACCGTAACGCAAGAATAAAGCACACAGTTCTCGCCAATTTTAACATGCCGCCCTACATAAACATGAGGATAAATAACCGTACCATCACCAATAACTGCGCCACCACCAACATAAGCAAATGGTAAAACTGCCACGTCTTTGCCTATAGTAGCCGTAGGATCAATAAAGGCATATTCACTTACGCCTTTCGTTACTTCTTCCGGTGGCCTGAACAAGGCCAAGAGCTTCGCAAAAGCTGCCCTAGGATTTTCCACTCTAATAACAGGTTTACCTGTGAATACAGCGTCCTTTGGTAGCACTAAGGCTCCAGCAGCTGAAAGTGATGCGGCTTCAACATTAGGTGGAACAGCAAAAGAAATTTCCTCAACAGTTGCCTCTTCCAATCCATTAACACCTTTAACAATAAAATCAGTATTAGCCCCTTCCAGTTCTCCGTTTAAAAAGACGGCTAATTCTCCCAATGTCTTTTCCATTTCTTTCCCTCCATATTCATAGCTCGTAAAATATTTCGCGAACCTTTAGGGCGCAACTGAATGTTCGCCAAATATTTTAAAAAAGGCGGACGTAAAAGTCCGCCCCTCAGCAACTATTATTTCATTTTTTTTGCAATATCTTCTGTAACATCAACGCCGCCTTGTGGAACTGCTTCTTTAACCAAAATAGCTCCCAGTTTCTTCTCTTTAGCAACTTCGGCCGCCGCCGTTTCAAAACTAGCTTTTAATTTATTTTGTGCATCAGCTTGTAACACTTGCATTTTAGCACTTTTTTCTTGTACTATCTTCTGTGCTTCTTCTTGACTCTTGCCTTCAGTTTCTTTCATCATTTCTTCTTGTAAAGCTTTGCCCTTAGTCATTACATCTTCTTTAATAGTCTTGTAAGCAGTGCTTTCAGTTTCAATTTTCTGCATGTCAACTACACCAAATTCTGCGCTACGTCCACAACCAAAAGATACCGCCGCAAAAGTTGCCAACATTGCTATTACTAATAATTTTTTCATGTTTTATCCCTCTTTATTTTTAATTTGCTATATTTTTAATTTCAGTGCAAACATCATCAGTAACATCTACCCCCGAAATATTAGCCTTTACATCTTTAATAACTAAAACATATTTTTTATGCAAAGTAACTTTCTTCAGAGCACTTTCAATGTCACTGTTAATACTATCTAAAAGTTTGTCGTGTGCCTGTTTTTTTAAATCAATTTGCTTGTTCATAGAATCAATAAGTTTTTCTAACTCTGCAGGGCCTTGTTTTAGTTGTTCTGCTGTACTCCCCTGGATACCCATAGATTTACCTAACAACTCTGCTTGAAGTTCTTTAGCATAATCAGACATGGATTTATGAGCGGCCACCATCTCCGGGGCCATTTTTTTATCAACCAATTCATTGCGTTTTCGTGCTATTGCAGCCAAATCATTGTCTCTGGCTTGCAAAACATCGTTTAGTTCTTTAACCAACGCTGTCCTGCCGCTTGTAGTCATTCGTACGCTTTCTAGTTTAATACGCAAATTGACAATGGGCAGCCTATATTCTTCTTCTACTGCGTCTTTATCTTTGGCTAATTGCTCGTCAGCTTCTCTTATTGCGGCTCTTTCCAACTTACGTAACCGAGCATTTTCTGCTGCTTCACGCTCAGCCATACGAGTAGCAAATTCTGCCTGTGTGTAGTTTTGTTTACCAGTAAGCTTCATCTTGCCAAGATTATCTAAAAGCTGAAGCTGTTTTCTCCCCAAAGAAAGTTGCTCATCTCTCAGCCGGGTAACTCTTTCTACGGCCTCTGTAGATTGAGTCAGTTTTTTATAACTAGGATGTGCCTTCATAGCTTTTTGCCAATCAATAACGGCAATAGCCGGAACATCTTTTTTCATTCCTAAATTACCGCAGGCGGAAACCAGCAAGGCGGTAGCTGTAAATATACATATAAGCCAGCGCAAGTTATCCCTCCTCAGTAAACAGTACAAAAGCCGAGCAAAAGCTCGGTCGTAATTGTATTATTTTTTCAATTCAGCATTAACGTCAGCTGTGACATCTAAGCCGCCGTAAACAACGGCACCTTTATCAACTACAACCGCCAACCCTTTTTTCTTGCCAACGGCTATAATAGCGGCATCAACCTTTTTGTTAATTGGAGCAAGCAATTCTTTATCTTTGGCACTTAATTCTTCTTGATATTGTTTCATTAATTTTTGTTTATCGCTGTCACTCATGTCCTTACTTTTTTCCATAAACTCTTTTTGCGCTGTTTCCACTGCGCTATTCATAGAACTCTGTACTTCCATGGTCCCCGGAGCATTTTTCATCACATCTTGATAATCGACTTTACCTATGGCTGATTCCATAATCAAATCAGAGGAAGATGATCCACCTATGCCACTTTGCGTCACTCCTAGTGCAAACAATCCCAGAATGAAAATTGCAGCAACGCCTAAAGAAATAACCTTTACATTTTTCTTATTAGCTAATTCCATCATTTTGCTATCCCTACTCTCTTAAAATTGCCAAGTAATAATTTAACCTAATAATTATAGCAACAAAGGCTAATGCTTTCAACCATTTTTACAAATTTCCCACTATGCGCAGGTAGGTCTTATCTTTAGAATAAACATATTCTGTACTTAAAAATTCATGAATTCGATAACGAATGCCAAACTCATTACTGTTTGGCCCACTAAAATGTTCTATTCTTATTTTCCATTTTGGAGAAAATTTGTATTCAAACTTATAATTATTTTCCCCAGCTGAAATTCTTCTGGAATAACCTATAGAAGCATCGCCCAATTTGCGCATATAGCCAGGGGAAAAATCCCACTCCGCAGGATTAACAATAACAGAAGCTTCTGCAAAAATTTCATCAGCCCCTGAAATATATTTACCAATATGAGCAACCCCAGAAATATTATGCCCATCTCGGCCCACATCGCCATAGCCTTCAAACCAAACTTTATAACGTGGTGAATCTAGTTGTGCCTCTACTATTGTATCAGTTCCCGGAACAATGGTTATGGTAGGTACAATACCATAAAGTTTAACCGCCTTTTGCTGTCGTAAAACCTTCAAAAGTCTTTGTCGCACGCTTTCTAGATTATCATTAATATATTGTATAGGCAGACCCCGAAGATTATTTACTTCCCTGCCGAAAATATTTTTGGTATCCAAAAAAAGAATATTAGGCATATTATCCGACATTATTTCCAGATGCACATTTTGCACTAATTTACCCACAGGATAAATCACCACTTGCACAACAGCCTTGTCTTCCTGCCTGCTTAAATCAATAGCTGCTCTGAAATTAGGCAAGGCAACAGAAACGTCAGACCTAATCATCTCTCTTAAAATACCACCAGCCCAATCAGTTGCATCTACCGAAGCCCCAAGAACCGTGTTTTTTATTTGTGCTTGCAACTGTGGCATTTTTTGCAAAAGTTCTCCAGCCATATTGTCATCAACATCAGAAAAACGAATATCTACCTGCACATCTTCAATAACTTTACCCCAAGGTGACAAATCTATATTGACTTGCGTCGTAGGTCCTAAAATCAAACTCACCTTTTCTACTTGATAACCGGTTAATACCCTGTCGGCTACCTCTTGCAGCAAATTTGAATAGTCCGATTGAGACTTCTCAATTTTCTCAATTTCCCTGTCCATTAACAACTGTTCTGCAACCACCTGTATACTTGCGGTCATTCTCGCCAGCAAAGTATCACTGGCGTGATGGCCTGCATCTTGAATCTTCACTTGTACTTGCTCAATAGGAGCAGCAAATACTATTGTTGGTAAGAACATGAGAACAAAGAGAAGCCCGAAAATGCTATAGCAACTTTTTATTCTCACTTAACGTCCCTCCCCAATATTTACTCTAGAATTGTCCACCAAAGCTAAAGTGGAACCTTCCACCATTACCACCATTTAGCGGGATACCATAGTCTAACCGCAATGGGCCAAGGGGAGAATTGATACGTAAACCAATACCGGCACTATACTTCATTAATCCTAACTCAAAATTACTTTCATTATAATCTTTACTCCAAGCATAGCCCGCGTCAGTAAAGACCACTCCCTGTACTTTTTTAACTAATGGAATTCTATATTCTACGCTGCCACGGAGCATACTGTTACCCTTAAATATATCATCGCGGTATCCGCGAAGAGTGTCACTTCCACCTACAGAAAATCTTTGACTAAGAGGCATATCCCCATTGGCAAAACCAACGCCTAAGTTCACTGCAATAACATTATTTACCCCTTGGCGATAATAATAACGATAATCAGCGCTATATTTTTGGAAGCTAAAATCGCCGCCAAAAGAAGCCACTTCCACAGAATAATTATTTCTCTTCCCTTCATGTGGGTCATAGATATTATCTCTACTATCTAATGTACGAGCAAAAGTCACACTGCGAGTAAGTCCAAAATTTTCCGCTTGTCTTTCCGCTATAACTGCCGCACTTTGTTGCGTGCCGTCAAGATCATATCCTTCAAAATATT
>Ga0183099_1000210_pt1 | contig 50982 bp, 46 predicted proteins | sample Biomet1_FD_127788 | JGI IMG/M metagenome (GOLD analysis project Ga0183099, IMG submission 127788) | Microbial communities from bioreactor (seeded with anoxic lake sediment) at LBNL, California, USA - Biofuel metagenome 1 | ecosystem: Engineered > Bioreactor > Anaerobic > Unclassified ... | reverse complement strand
AAGCCAAGGTGAAACCACCAGATTGAACTGTGCATTCGGTATCTTTTTCCACTCCTCAGCGCCTTTTGACTCATTGCCAAAAAGTATATTCACTTTTAACCCAGCACCTTCAAGCAGTCGTTTTAATTCTTGTAAATCCCCTCGCCAAAAGGTATTTTGAAAAGGGAGTTCTGACCATACATTAACAAGGCCTTTTATTTTCTTTTCCTTATCCACTGCGTACTTGTCGACATATTGCTCTATTATAGCCTCGGAAATAATTTCATGCCCCACAAAATTATTTCCTTTAAAACCTCCTGTTTCTGCATAAACAATCGGTATATCTTTTTCTTGGAATTTTGTGACCACAGAAGCTACATCATCCCCAACGATTTCACCAATACAGCCATTGAGCACAACAAATAAATCCGCATCCATGATTTTAAGCGAAGCCTCGATCAACTCCGTCAATCTCTTTTCCCCGCCAAAAATAACCTCATTTTCTCGGCAATTAGTACTGGGTGGAACAGCTCCGCCTGAATACCCGCCGCCTTGAAACCCATTGTAAAAAGCCAGTGCCATATATTGTTTATCGACGCAGCCTGGACCGCAATGCGCGATTGGCATCGCCCCCGGAATCGCTTCTACGGAGTGTATCGCGCCAAGAGCGCAGCCGTAACGCACTTGATTGATTGAATTTGTTTGCTTGCATTTCTGTTCAGCCATAAAACAAGCTCCTTTATTTCTTTATTATTTCCGGATGACGTGCAAGTACATACGGATCGCTTTGATCGAGCCACCATTTCTTATACGGCAGCTTTACATGTTCTTTTATATCATCATGAAACTTCTTATGTGCTAAAATATCCAATATCGTTTCACCCAAGTTAATGATGCCTTGATAGCCAATCGCAATATGTTCATCCCCCAAAGGCGCTGCAGGAATCCCCAGTCTAGAGGCTAGTGGCGCCAATCCATTATGGCGAATCAAGAGAAAGTCCGGCTGCACTCGTTGCAAGAAGCCGTAAAGTTGGTACTGCTGACGATTGCTTACATGGAAGTTTTGCACCTCACCGTAATTTTGCAGCAAATGGCCAAGAGAGTCTTCTTCCGTTGCTCCACTGTCATAGACCGGATCATGATGAAACACTAAAGAACCGTCGACCTCTACACCAAGTTCTCGTAGAACTTGAATCAATCCATGGGCATAGGCCGATCCCGTTGCTACATAACCTTTGACGCCCTTCAATCTTTTTTTGAGCTTAGCGATTTCGGGAGCAACCCTTGCATGTTCTGCCAAAATATACTTTTCTGCCAACTCTTCTCGATGCGTAACTCTCGCTATTTCTCTTAACCAAGCATCCGTTCCGGCAAAACCATAAGGCATAGGTGCCTTGACTTCCGGCACGCCAAAATGTTGTTCCAATGCCGCAGACATGTAGGAAGAGAGCGTATAACAAAAACCAACTGTCGCCGCTGCCGCTGAAAGTCTTGCCAAGTCTTTAACGGAAGCCAAATCCACAACATAATTCACTCTCAGATTGAGCTTTGCGAGCATCGGCGAAAATACATCCGAGCCCCAAAGATTGATTACGTTTACCAAGTCCTCTTCCTTTTTAGGATTTTTATCGACGAGTTGCCGCAATATTCCATGCTGCGTAGCATCAAAGCCTGTACTCCAATGTTTCGAGCGAAATCCTTCACAAGCTAAAGGTATGATTGGTATGCCAAGCTCATCTTCCTTTTCCCGGGAAATACTTTCGATGTCCTCCCCAATAATTCCCGTAGCACAGGATGAGGCTACAAAAACTGCCTGCGGTGCATATCGCTCAACTGCATCATCAATCGATTGCTTCAATTTCTTTGCCGCGCCAAATACCATATCGCTTTCTTCCAGGTTTGTGTTGATAATGCGGATATTTTCTACCTTATGTCCTCGCATCGCAAGACCATTACGATAGATTGAATTATAAGGAACCTGTCCTGCCCCGCAGCCGATTGGAGCATGTTGTATAAGGACCGCATCCCGAACATTGCCCGCTTGGCACTCCACCATCTGTTCACTGCAAACCGAACCTTGTGAAAATGGTCCTTGCAACTCGCAAAGTCGGCAGCTTTTTCCTTCACCGCCACAACCTCTCGTTTGATACGAAGACTCTTTCCATAGATCGCTTGCTTTGCCATCCCAGGCAATAATAGTGCCCAGCCGTTGTTCCCGATTTTCTACTTCCGCAATATTTAAATCGATTTTCTTTACCATGCTATCGTTGCTCCTTTACAACAAACTAAAAAGGCAGAAAAAGCCCTTTGACTTTTTCTGCCTTCAGTTTTCTGATCAGCTTTCTTCTCTATGATTAAATCCCTTCACCATCAAGTCCCATAAAACTTTGCAAACGATATTTTTCGGTACGTTCTACCTGTACAATTTTGCCCGCTTTCATTACAACTACAATTTCACCATATTCTAGTCCACGAAATTGCTGTTGTATTTTTTGGCAAATGATCGTATAGTCGATCTTATCTGCACTATGTTTTTCAACAGGCACTCTCCCTATGTCGCAAGGACGTATTTTTTCATTTCGTTCAATTTGCACCAGACGAAAATTCTGTGTAGTCAAGGTTATATTGCCATGAGTCATACTTTGCAAAACGCTTATTATTTCATTCATAAGATCCTGAGGAATTGTATCCAGTTCTGTTCTTTCCGCTTTTTTCAAGCCCATCAAAAACATCCTCCTATCCATAACCTTTCACCAGCAGCTTCTCTTGAGAAAACAATCATTCACATATAGCAACCATAACTAATACGTTTATTATTATTTCCTCAATTTTTTTCAATTGTCGTTCCTCTACAACACCATTTACACCGCATAGCAATTCCTCCCCATATTCAAATTAAAGCCTGCCAAAGAAGCATATCACTATGCACTTTGGCAGGCTTTAGTTTTCTAATGACCTGCTCTTTTGTAAATCCATATTATACATATATGTTTGAATAAATACATATGTATAATCCTATCATATTTTAAAGATTTGTCAAGAAAAACTCATCGACAATTTTTGAAATTGAAATTTATCCAATACTTTTTAAATCAAACTTTCTTTTCACTCACCCATGTTGTAAACTAGACTTAATTCCAAGCTAACTACATACTGAAGGGAAGCGATTTTATTGAAATTCTTTAATTTCTATCAAGAAAACGATGTTCATTTAGGTGCTGTCGAAAACGACCGCGCAATTGACGTGACTGCGGCAAAAGGCACCGCTCCCAAAAATATGAAAGAGCTTCTAGTTGGCGGCCTAGCAGCTGAAAAATCCGTACAAAAACTTTTTAGCGCGATAAATACCCCGTCGGCACCGGCCGATCTCATTTTCGCACCACCTATCCTTCAACCTGGAAAAATCCTTTGTATTGGCCTTAACTATGCAGACCACAGCGCAGAAACCCACATGCAGCTTCCATCCGCTCCCACGATTTTCAGCAAATTCTCAAATGCGTTAGCTGCACACAACCAGGCAATTCCTTTGCCAAAAACAGCAGCCCAATATGATTACGAAGCTGAACTCGTCATCGTCATGGGGAAGAAAACCCATAATATTAAACCCGAAAATGCTCTAGCTTCTGTTTTTGGTTATACAATTGGCAATGATTTATCGGCTCGTGATCTACAAACGAGAACCTCACAGTGGCTCCTTGGTAAGACACTCGATAAATTCGCCCCGATTGGGCCCTATCTTGTTCCTGCCAATGAAGTAGATCCCACAAACCTTCGCATCCAGTCCTACGTCAATGGACAACTCCGCCAAGACAGCAATACCAGCAAAATGATTTTTGACTGTGCTTATATCATCAGCTACATTTCCCAATATATGACGCTAAATCCCGGTGATATAATCTTCACAGGAACCCCTGCTGGCGTCATTCTCGGTTATCCACCAGAAAAACAGATCTGGCTCAAAGCCGGCGACAAAGTCACCGTCCGCATAGAAAAACTCGGTGAATTGACCAATCAACTTATATAAAATAAAACCATCCTCATAATCGAGGATGGTTTTATTTTATATAAGCCATGTTCAAATATTTTCTAAAACTCTGATATCGTTTTTTACAATATGCTTCTCTTTTTTGATTTCAAGCCCGTTGATTAAATGGGCAAATACCAACTGCATCGCTTTATTGCCCTGCGTGTAAGGATGCTGATAAATCGTCACATCAATCACTTGCTGTTTGAGCATTTCGACGGTTGTTGGCACACTGTCAAACGATACGATTTTTATATGGGTTTGCCTATTTTGTGCAAGCACAGCTCGGCAAACACCATACACACCGGCCGCAACAATGAATATAGCATCTAGCTGCGGATATTTTTCAAGCAAACGATTGGTAGCCTCAAAAGCAATGATATCATCATCTTCCGATTCTACGATTTCCAAAACTTTAAGCTCAGGATATTTGCGTTCGATGACTTTTTCAAAACCAACAATGCGCTGGTTATGGCCTGTAACTTTAAAAGATCCCGTCACAATCCCAACCTCCGCCTTGCCGCCCGTCAATATCCCCATGATGCCGCATGCAGTTTCTCCGCCATTTATATAGTCACTGCCCACATAACAGGCCCGTTTGCTGTTTTCAAGATCGGTATTCACCGTTACGACAAAAACCCCTTGTTCTACTAAAGCATCAATTTTATGTTTGACTTTCAAATCGCTTATTGGATTTAAAATCAACGCATTTACTTCTTGTCCAAACTCTGTCATCAATCGGCATTGTTCTTCTACATCATAGCCATGCATCGTCTTAATCACTACTTTCATTCCATACGATGCATATTCTTTTTCAGCAGAGCGTATACCATGGATGACTTCATCAAAAAAAGGATTACCTTCCGAGATAAGTAAGACGCCGACGACTACGTTTTTCTTTTTTGCAGCTAAAGCTTTGCCGGCCGGATTGGGTTTATACCCCATCTGTTCTGCAATCTTTCTTACAAATGTTTCTGTCTCAGGCTTTACGTTACCGCGATTATTGAGCACACGGTCCACAGTCCCCCGAGAAACATTGCATATTTCCGCTATTTTCTTGATTGTTATCGCCATTGTCCACATTCCTTTACGTTGCCAAAATTCCTTGTATAAAGGATAGCATGTCCCTGCGAATGCCGTCAACCAGGTTAAGCAGCAATCACCACGAGCAATTTTTCAAATCAAAGCTTTGCTAACTGATGGAATTGATCTTTGATTTGCCCGTAAATTTGGCAATAGACATCATGGCCTTTTTCATAGTACTCTTGATTTTCTTTAATTGGCTGACATATCTTATCTGTAGTAATAATAGCATCGCAAGCATCTGCTACATCAGCGAAAATCCCTGAAGCGACGCCTGCAAGAATGGCGACGCCAAGCACTGCACCTTCCTGCAAAGCTGCGGTCTGTACCGGACAATTGAACATATCTGCCAGAATTTGCTGCCAAAACGCCGATTTGCTCCCCCCGCCACAAGCCATCATCTGATCAACCTTTATTCCCATCTCATCTAAGATGGACTGGCAGTCTTTCAATGAATATGAGACCCCTTCCATTACAGCTCTGAGTAGATCTGCCTGTTTATGGATTGCCGATAAGCCAAAAAACATGCCTCGGCAATCCGGATCAAGATGGGGTGTCCGCTCACCCATAAGGTATGGTAAATACAACAACTTGTTGCTACCAATCGGTGCACTTGCAGCCTCACGGTTAACAAACTCAAAAAAATCCATTCCGAGCGATTTTGCTTTTTCTTTATAATCGGCACAAAATGTGTCAAGATACCAGCTAAGAGAAAGTCCTGCCGCTTGTGTAACCCCCATTACATGCCAACACCCCGGGACTGCACAACAAAAAGTATGAACTCTGCCCTTAGGGTCGATTGTAATTTTTGAACTATGGGCAAAGACTACACCGCTGGTGCCAATCGTCGTAAATGCCCGCCCATCTCTGACCGTTCCAGTCCCTACGGCAGCTGCCGCATTATCACCAGCGCCACCGGCAACAACGACGTTTGTCGTAAGTCCCAATAGCGAAGCTGCCTCAGAACTCAAGTAACCTGTTATTTCCGGCGATTCATAGACTTTCGGCAAAAGTGCCGGATCGATTTCAAGCTTTGCCAAAACTTCTTCTGACCAGCAGCGATTCGGTATATCAAGCAGCTGCATGCCGCTCGCATCCGATACCTCGGTTGCATACTGTCCGGTTAACCGAAACCGAACATAATCTTTCGGCAAAAGAATATGCGTGCATTTTTTATAGTTCTCTGGTTCATGGTTTCGTACCCAAAGAATTTTAGATGCCGTAAATCCGGTCAAAGCTGGATTCGCAGTAATTTCCATCAAGCGTGAAGCGCCGACCTTTCGCGTAATCTCTTCACACTCTTTCCCCGTACGCTGGTCACACCAAATAATAGCTGGCCGGATGACTTCATCTGCTGCATCAAGAATGACAAGACCATGCATTTGACCGGAAAGCCCTAAGCCTTTGATATCTGCACCAGCAACACCTGATGATTTCAAAACGCTTTGAATCGTATGGACCGCCGCATTATACCAATCCTCCGGATTTTGCTCTGCCCAACCATTTTGCGGCTGATATAAAGGATATTCCTCTGATGCCGAGGCAATGCTTTTACAATTTTCATCAAATAAAACCGTTTTCGTCGATGATGTTCCCACATCAATTCCCAATAGATATCTCATATCTGCTCTCCACCCTTTTGGTATTTACCTTTATGCTATACTGTTAAATTCTCCCCAACCAAGCCAATAAACGCGCCATCTTTATCCAGACCACTTTCCGGATGTGCAATCAGCCATTTGTTGGCTGCAAACAATAGTTGATTTTCTCCTTGGCGCTGCGGCACTTGCTCAAGAGCTTCATTTGTCCCCCTAGGCAAAATCACGCCGCAACGAAACTTTTGTCCATCGGCGCTGCAAGGAGCATAATGCAGCGTCGTCGCATAAAGCTCGACAGCTGTTCCTTTAGGAACAAAAAACATTTCCATTTTGTCTGTATCATACGCATACGTCGTCAAATCAATATCTTGCTGCCAGCCCAAGATAAGAATGAGATCCGTTGCTGCAATATCAACTTCTGAACTGCGATGATATTCAACAGCATTTAGTACATGGTTCGCTCCATTGCAGTAACCAAATTCAATATCCAGTCCACCATATACCTCATCGCGCAATTTTGCAAAAGATGAAAGACTTTCCAAATGCTTCTCTGAAGGAATGTATTCAACACCATCAGGCAGCGGAGTATATGTTTCCATTGCTGCAATGACTTCCTTGCAATCAAGATCTAAAATTTTTCCGTATTTCAAAAAGCTTTTTTCTGTTACTTGCTTCATTATGTTCGCCCCCATTTTATTGAATCCCTGTATTGCGCACTTTCCACGCAACAATATTCTTTAAGCTTTTTTATTTTGATTATATATATCGAAGGCTACTGCCAATAAAAGCACCATGCCTTTGATGCCTTGCTGCCAATCTATACCAACACCAAGAATCGACATCCCATTATTCAAGACCCCCATGACCAAGCCACCGACGATAGCTCCGACAATTGTCCCCACACCGCCAGTTGCCGATGCTCCACCTATATAACAAGCAGCAATAGCATCGAGTTCAAAACCTGTTCCAGCAGAAGGTGCCGCACAGTTAAGTCTTGCAGAAAACACCAACCCCGCAACAGCTGCCATCAACCCCATGTTGACAAAGACCAAAAAACGAACCCATTTTGTTTTTATGCCTGAAAGCTGCGTTGCTCGTTCATTACCGCCCAAAGCATAAATATGACGACCAATAATTGTTTTATTGCAAATAAACGAATACACGCAAATCAAAACTGCCAACAAAATCAAAATAATTGGTAAACCTTTAAATTGACTGAGCCAATAGGCAGAAAAAACACTGATAAAGACAATTAAGGCAATTTTAGCAAAGAGCACCGGTTGACTGCTTACAGGAATTCCATATTTCATTTTTTGACGATGGCTTTTCCACTCAATATAAGCTCCTGCCACCGCAACAAGTACACCGATCAGGACTGTGCTGAATGGAATCGCACCAATAACAGGAACATCCTGTAAAAACTTTTGCGCAATAAATTGGTAGGTTTCAGGAAAAGGCGCCAATGTATTTCCGTTGAGGATAACCATGGTCGCACCGCGAAACAAAAGCATGCCCGCCAAAGTCACGATGAATGCCGGAACTCTCACAAAGGCAACCCAATACCCCTGCCAAGCGCCAATAAGAAGTCCCATGGCCAAACAAACCACAATGGTCAACCCAACCGGCAGCCCCATGGACACAATCAGAGTACCCGCAATAGCGCCAACCAGTGCCACGACAGACCCGACTGCCAAATCAATATCGCCAGTCAATATGCAAGGAAGCATGCCAATCGCCAAAATAAGCAAATAACTATTTTGCATAACCAATTTTGAAATGTTCATCGGGGCCAAAAGCACCCCATCGGTCAACACTTGAAAAAATATCGAAATCACAACCAAAGCAATAAACATAGCATATTTATTGATTGCGACAGAAAGCATTTTATATTCCCATCGATTTGTGTTTTTTCCCATGGAATCCGCCGTACCTTCGGCTTCTTTCAATAAGGTACTCATAACTATGCTCCTCCTTCAAACGGCCTTCGCGCTTTTTTTATTTTTATTGCTCTGCATGATGCAGCGCATGACACTCTCTTGTGAAGCTTCTTGCCTTGGTAATTCACCGACAAAACGCCCTTCATTCATTACATAGACACGGTCACTGATACCTAAGACCTCTGGTAGTTCCGATGAAATCACAATCACTGATTTACCTTGTTTAGCCAGCTCATTTATTACACAATATATTTCATATTTAGCTCCTACATCAATACCCCTCGTCGGTTCGTCGAGAATTAAAACATCCGGATCCGCATAGATCCATCTTGCCAACATGACTTTTTGTTGGTTACCACCTGAAAGATTCTTCGTAAATTGGTGACTTCCTGGGGCTTTTATATGAAGCCTACTGATATATTCCTCTGCCACACGAACCTCTTCTTGCTCATTGACGACACCACGCAGCGACAATTTTTTCAAGCTTGGCAATGTAGTATTCACCCGAATATCGTCGATCAAAATAAGCCCCTGTCCCTTGCGATCTTCCGTAACATATGCAATCCCATTTTTTATTGCATCAGCTACACTCGAAATCTTGATTTTTTTTCCATCCTTGATAATGTCTCCAGATATATCCGTTCCATAAGACTGCCCAAATATACTCATCGCAAGCTCTGTCCTACCTGCTCCCATCAACCCGGCAATACCTATGACTTCGCCTCGGCGCACCGTGAAGTCCACCTTATCTACAACCAGCTTATTTGCTATATAAGGCGAATAAACACTCCAATTCTTCACCTCCAGGCATATATCACCTATCTTACAATCGAGCCTTTGCGGATATCGATTGGTTATTTCTCTGCCAACCATGCCCTTTATAATTCGATCTTCACTAAAATCATCAATCGTTTTCGTTAAAGTCTCAATCGTTTTCCCATCGCGAATGATCGTTATTTCATCTGCCACCTTTGTGATTTCATTCAATTTATGTGAAATCATGATTGCTGTCATGCCCCATTTTTCCCTGAGCATCAATAATAATTCCAACAATTTTTCGCTTTCTTCATCATTGAGGGCCGCTGTAGGTTCATCCAAAATAAGCAATTTGACATCTTTTGATAACGCTTTTGCTATTTCTACCAATTGTTGTTTTCCGACACCTATTTTATTGACCGGCGTATCCGGCAATTCATGAAGCCCTACTGTTTTCATCAATTTCATTGCTTCAAAACGACATTTCCCCCAATTTACTACACCATGCTCTTGGCATTCATTCCCCAAAAAAATATTTTCCATAATTGACAAATATGGAATCAAAGCCAGTTCCTGATGGATAATTACGATTCCCTTTTTCTCACTGTCACGAATCGTATGAAATTGGCATTCTTGTCCACTATATTCAATGCGGCCTTGATATGTACCATATGGGTATACGCCGCTTAAGACGTTCATCAATGTCGATTTACCGGCACCATTTTCACCCACCAGTGCATGGATACTCTTTTCTTTGACCTGTATATTGACTTGATTGAGCGCCCGCACACCACCGGCAAATTCTTTGACAATATTCTTCATTTCCAGCAAAACTTTTGGCATGCACTATTCTCTCCCTCTATTACAAATTGAGGTGGATATACCCATGAGGCTAAAGTACATCCACCCACACCCATTTTTATTTTTGCAATTCGCTCTCTTTATAATAATTGGATTCAATTAATAATTTTTTGTAATTGGATTTATCAACAAACTGAGGCTGTAACAAATAAGACGGAATGACTTTTTTCCCATTGTTATAAGTGGTCGTATCATTGACTTCTGGTTCTTTTCCTTCAACAATAGCTTCTACCATCTTGACGACCTGATCTGCCAAAGCGCGTGTATCTTTAAAGACTGACATGGACTGTTCACCCGCTAAAATAGCTTTGACATTGGAAATATTTGCATCTTGACCAGTTACAATCGGCATAGGCTTATCAGCAGAACCATAGCCTGCGGATTTCAATGCAGATTGAACACCTAAGGAGACCGAATCATTTGAGCATAAAACCGCATCGATTTTATCACTTGTATAGTTAGACGTGATTACGTTGTCCATGCGTTCTTGTGCTTTTGCTTCGTCCCAGTTCGGCGTTGCACACTGTTCGCGTGTAGTCTGACCTGATTTCACAACAAGTTTCCCGCTTGTGATATAAGGCTGAAGAACGTCCATTGCCCCTTTATAGAAAAACACAACATTATTATCATCCAAAGGACCTGTTGCGATTTCAAAATTATAAGGCCCTTTGCCTTCTTTAAGACCCAATTTGGTTTCTATATATTCGCCTTGAATCTTACCTACGCCATAATTATCAAAAGTTGCATAATAACTGACTGCATCCGTGTTCATAATCAATCGGTCATAAGAAATTATTTTGCAGCCTGCACTTTTTGCCTCATCCAAAACCGACGACAAGGCTCCACCATCTATTGCACCAACGATAATAACTTTAGCACCCTTGGTAATCATGTTTTCAATTTGCGAAACCTGCATTTCCACTTTGTTTTCAGCAAATTGTAAATCAACATCATACCCTTTTTCCTTTAACTTAGCTTCCATGTTGGCACCATCTTGGTTCCATCGCTGCAAAGACTTCGTCGGCATCGATACGCCAACCTTTATTCCTTTACCATTCCCACTACCAGAGCCCGACCCCGCACCAGCATCTTTTTGTCCACCGCAGCCAGCCATCACAACCGCTACCATTGCAGCCAAGCAAAACACCAAGATTTTCTTCATGCCCATTATCATCTGCTCCTTTTTTGTGCTCAAGCACATCTTTTTGTAAAAAATTTTTAAACAAAATATTTTTAAAATAGTGGTCCGGCTTTCCTCCTTCTCAAAATCAAATCAAGTATTATTAATAATTGTCTTTCTTTTTGCCGGCAAAATAGTATGCTTCTTTAATTTTTATTATGTACGGCAAATTGATTTGATTTATTGTGCTCAAGCACATTTATCATCATCAATATAGCATCATTTCCTGCCATCGTCAATATATTTTTAGAAAATTTGTATCTTTTAAAATCTTCTATTCATTGTATTTTTTTATTTTACACGCTATAACAAGTTAATATTATTAGGATTTAAAAATATTTTTTATATTTTAAAAAATTCAGAACCATCGAAAAACAATTGACACAACATTTTTCAAGTGTTATATTTTACATAAATCAAAAATGTGCTCAAGCACAAATAAATCAATTCAATTAAAGGAGCGTTCTATTATGACCATGATTAATATTCCTGAAGTAAAATGCGGCATCATCTCGGTAAGCCGTGATTGTTTTGTTATTTCCTTATCAGAAAATCGTCGCAGTGCTATATCTGCTGCATATACTGAAAAATACGGTTCTATCTACGAAGCAAAAACCACGGTTGAAAATGAACAAGATATGTTAACGGCTGTTGAAGAAGTCAAAGCGGCTGGCTGTAATGCGCTCGTTGTATTTCTTGGCAACTTCGGTCCTGAAACCCCAGAAACACTCATCGCCAAAAATTTTCCCGGGCCTGTAATGTATGCAGCCGCTGCCGAAGAATCCGGTAAAGATCTCATCAATGGACGCGGCGATGCTTATTGCGGTGTATTGAACTGTTCATATAACCTCGGATTGCGTAAAATCAAAGCTTTCATTCCTGAATATCCTGTCGGAACAGCCGACGAAATCGCAACCATGATTGCCGAATTCCAGCCAATAGCTAGAACCCTCATCGGCTTGTCCTCATTGAAAATCATTTCATTCGGGCCGCGCCCACAAGACTTTTTTGCCTGTAATGCGCCAATCAAACCACTGTATGACCTCGGACTTGAAATCGAAGAAAATTCCGAGCTCGATTTGCTCGTTTCATATAGGGCTCATAAAGATGATGCCCGCATTGCCACAGTCGTAAAAGAAATGAGCGAGGAACTGGGACCAGACGGAAACCACTACCCGGATCTTCTGCCTCGCATGGCTCAATATGAACTGACCCTGCTTGACTGGGCAGAAAAACATAAAGGGGCCAGCAAATATATTGCTTTTGCCAACAAATGCTGGCCGGCATTTCCTACTGAATTTGGATTTGAACCTTGCTATGTAAATAGCCGACTTGTCTCACGCGGCATTCCCGTTGCCTGTGAAGTCGATATTTATGGTGCTTTAAGTGAATTCATCGGCATTTGCGTCACTGAAGACGCTGTGACGCTTCTTGATATCAATAATTCAGTTCCTCAAGATCTGTTTGCTCAGAACATCGAAGGCAAATACGACTACGAACTAAAAGACACCTTCATGGGCTTCCACTGCGGCAACACTCCTTTATGCAAACTTGCCAAGGGTGCGGTAAAATACCAGTTGATTCAAAATCGCTTGCTTGAAGACGGCGGCACACCAGACATCACACGTGGAACCTTAGAAGGCGATATCGCACCGGGAGAAATCACCTTTTTCCGCCTGCAAAGCACAGCCAGTGGAGAACTGCGCTCTTATATAGCACAAGGAGAAGTCCTTCCCGTAGCAACACAATCCTTTGGCGGCATCGGCATTTTTGCGATTCCTCAAATGGGCCGTTTTTATCGCCACGTCTTAGTCGCAAAACAATATCCACATCATGGCGCTGTTGCTTTTGGCCATTATGGAAAAGCACTGTTTTCTATTTTCCAATACCTTGGCATCAAGGACATCGCCTTCAATCAACCAAAAGGCATGCTCTATCCGACAGAAAATCCTTTTGCCTAAAAAATTCATCCTAGCCAATTGCCTATAGTTTTCAATAACACAAAAGTGCCTGCCAAAGCATATGCTTTCGACAGGCACTTTTGTATTGTTACCGACAAGATCATTTACTATTTCGTTACGCTTCTATTTTTTCATTCAAAAAAGCTTTGAATTCATTGCTCTTTTTAAATTCTTGCATAAAGCTCACAAAGCTTTCTGCTGCATGAGACAAACATTTGCTGCGACTCCAAATCAAGGAAATATTGACCGGCATCGGCGGATATACCGGAACTCTTTTAAATATCGTCTCCTGACGCGTCACTAAATCAAGCAGCAAAGATATCCCGACTTTATTGGCAACGAGCTGCTTTATTGTTTTGAGCTGCGAGGTGCATAGCAATATGTCCGGCGTAAAGCCATTTTCTACGCAGCGTGCATAAATCTGCTTATATTGATAGGTGTTCGGCTGCTGCAAAATAAACTTTTCATTTTTAAGCTGACGAAAGTCTACACTAGCCTTATCATGCAGCGGATGATGATGATCTACACACAAATTCATCTGGTCCTGCATGATCGTCATGCTGTTTTGCGCATGCGGCTCACTGCCGATGATCATTCCCATATCAAGCTCTCCGGCTTCAATTTTAGCTAGAACTTCTGTAGAATCACCATATTCACGCACATCGATTTCGATATTGGAATAGGCCTCTTTAAATTTCGTGAACAATTTCGGAAACAAATAAGCCTCCATCATTGGCGGCATTCCAAAATGAATAATTCCATGCTTATTTTTTTGGAACCGCGTCATATCTTGCCTAGCCTCATCAACAGCCCACAATATTTTTTCTACATGAAGCAAAAATGCTTTTCCCTCAGTCGTCAACGTGACATGTTTTTGTCGCCGATCTATGAGCGTCATTTCAAGCTCTGCTTCCAGCGCCTTTATTGCTTTCGTGACCGATGGTTGCGAAACATGCAGTGCTTCTGCTGTTCGTGTAAAATTCTCTAATTTGCTTATTGTATGAAAATATTCCAGTTGACGGAATTCCATATTGCTTCACCCTCTCAAAACTACCATATCTTCATTCTATCATAGCTTTAAGGTATAGTACATGTTTTTTAGAAGAAACACATTTTTTTGCCTACAAATCTTTAAGCTTTTCCCCTACAAAAGATTAAATCTCATGTTTTATATTTATAATAGGAAAACTTTCAGTTATAATACTGTTAATTTCTCTCAGATTCGATTGAACTTAATAAACATACTGAATCTTATGATTTTTACTTCTTAATTCCTATCCCTTGACCCTCTTTCATATTAAGCGTATAATTTGCCCATATTATATATTGCAAGTAAGAGGGGACCCTATGAAATCACTACATCAGCTCAGCATCATCTTGGCCATAACATTTTTAGCCGAAATCATTAAACATTTTTTACCATTTCCTATCCCATCCAGTATCTACGGAATGGTAATTTTACTCATTGCGCTTAATGCCGGATGGATTCCACTGGAAAAAATAAAAGACACCGGCGAGTTTTTCATTGAAATCATGCCGCTTATGTTTATTCCGGCAGCTGTTGGTTTGATTGTATCATTCAAACAACTCGATGGCATTTTTATTCCAGTAACCATTACAATCATTGTCACTACCTTTATTGTGTCCGCAGTCACCGGCGTTGTTTCACAATGGGTTATTCGTTTTGAAAGGAGACGCAGCAAATGAATGATTTTTTATTTAATTCCTGGGTTTTTGGCATCAGTATCAGTATTTTAGGTTATCAATTAGGTTTGTTTCTCAAAAAGAAGTTCAAATCACCTCTTTTTAATCCTCTTTTAATTTCAATTCTCGCTATTATGCTTTTTTTAGTTGTATTTCATGTTGACTATGACAGTTACTACAGCGGAGCTAAATACCTTGGCTACCTTCTGACGCCAGCAACGATTTGCCTGGCCATTCCACTTTATCAACAACTTGATCTTTTAAAGAAAAATTGTAAGGCCATACTCATCGGAATCACCGCTGGTGTTTTTGCCAGCTTAGGCAGCGTCTATCTGCTTTCTCGCTTATTTTCTTTTAACCATCAACAATATGTCACATTGTTGCCAAAATCGATTACAACAGCTATTGGTATTGGCATTTCTGAAGAACTTGGCGGACTCGTTACCGTATCCGTTGTAGCCATCATCATCACCGGTATTTTAGGAAATATCGCCGCTGAAAAGATTTGTTCAATCTTCCATATCCATGAACCAATTGCCAAAGGTCTTGCTTTAGGGACTTCAGCCCATGCCCTTGGGACCGCAAAAGCTATGGAAATGGGTAAGATCGAAGGAGCTATGAGCAGTTTGACGATTGGCATGGCCGGACTTTTCACCGTAATCATGGTCAGTTTATTTTCACATCTCATGTAACAGACAAACAAAAGAGCCGATACAGCTAAGTTGCTGTATCGGCTCTTTTGTTTGTCTATCTGAAATCAATTTTCCTTTAAAACAGATTTCAATAGCTCGTCATAGGTTTTGTCTGGGGCAGCTCCTATTTCTGTATCCAATAGCTCCCCATTTTTAAATATAAGCACAGTAGGAATTGACACCACTTGGTATTTTTCTGCTAAAGCGCGTTCGACATCCACGTCGACTCTTGCTACAGTTACCCTTCCATCATATCTGACAGCAAATTTTTCAATCACTGGGGCCAGCAAAAGGCACGGGCTGCACCAAGATGCCTCAAAATCAACAAGAAGCACCGCAGTGTTTTTCAATAACTGATCAAAGTCCGCTATACTAGGATGATGTACTATGCTCATATCATAACCTCCTATTTTTTTGATCATCAATATACTTCGACGCCTGTTGGGCTGCAATCAAGCCTTCGCTGACCGCTTTTGCGATTTGTAAAGGAATTCCTGTACAATCGCCTGCAGCAAAAAGCCCTGGTATATTCGTTTCCATCAAACGACTTACCTTAATGAACCCCTCCTGTGTTTCAATTCCCTTCAGAAGCGTTGTCGGCGCCAATGAGTTGTGTAAAATAAATACGCCATCTGCTGTTTCCTGTTCTCCTGATTGCATGTCTACCGAACGCACAACCCCTGCTCCATTGATTGCAGTCAAACGGCTTTGGTGAAATAAAATAGAAGGCAACAATTTTTCCGGTCTTTTTTTTGGTAGTACAACAGTCACCGAAACACCTAAGTTTTGCAAAAAATTAGCTTCTTCCACAAGGTCACGGGCTTCACCACAAACAATAACTTTTTTTCCTCTATACAGCATTCCATCACAGGTAGCGCAATAACTGACACCGCGACCTAAGAATTCGCTTTCGCCGCTGATTTCCTTTTGCCTGGCTGCACCACTGGCAATAATAACTGTTTTTGCCGATAAAGCCTCTGAGTTAAACGCTAGCATAAAATATTTCTCCATCGGCAATATATTGACGACTCTGCCAGTTTCAGCCTCTACGCCTGCCTCTGCCACTTGTGTCCGAAAATACTGCATCATATCTGTTCCGCTGATATTGCTCATCCCCAAATAGTTATCAACGCGCTCCGCCCTTTCCAAATAATTTCCTTCTGCTGAAAAGAGCCGTACTTTTTTTCCGCGAGCGATTCCATTCAAAGCTGCAGAAAGCCCTGCCGGTCCCCCGCCAATTATGGCAATATCTATAATATCCATTCCCGTTACCTCTCTGCTAAAATAATTTACTGTAACGCTTATTGATTTCCATATAGCTGAGCAAATTCCTCTATTTTTTTATAAAAACCAGGAATAAAAATACGAAGGAGGCAATACTCATCATCGCCTCCTTCGCATTCGTATTTTTATTCTATATTCCTTGTCATCGATACTGCCAATGACAAAAATGTTTTTCCAAACAATCAATCAAGCCAAACAAAAGTAAGCCGAGCAAACTCAAAACAACGATTCCAGCGTACATCTCCAAATAATTGACTCTCAGCCAAGCATCCATAATGAAATAACCCATACCATACTGTGTGCCAAACGTTTCGGTAAAAAACAATACCGATATTGCCGTTGCCATCGCAACACGAATTGCCGTAATGAATTTAGGCAGTGCTGCCGGCCAAAGGATTTCAAAAAAGACTGCCTGAAAAGGTGCCCCTAAAGAATATAATGGATAATATGTCTCTTTGGGAATCGCACGAATCCCATCGCGAACCGCAATAATCACCTGAAAAACAATAATCAAAAAAATCATCAAGATTTTCGCAGCTTCTCCGACGCCTAAAAGCAGCATCAAGATCGGCAGTAAAGCAATCTTAGGAACAGGATAGGTCAAATAAACCAACGGCGCAAGAATACGATCGATTCGCGAAAAATATCCCATAGCCACGCCGATAGGAAGTCCTACTACGATTGCCAAAAAAAGGCCTGCGATAATCCGCCATAAACTATAAAGTCCATGGATCGCAATGGAATCTTTAAAAATAAAACCCAATGTTTCAAGTACCCTTACCGGTGAGGGTACAATCGGCAGTTCTACGAGGGCCGCCGTCATCGACCAAAGGATAAAGATGGCGAATACCGCTCCAGCATACCATATATAGCGTATTTCTTTCATGATTTACCACCCTGTTTCAAAAGATCACGCAATTCCAGGCTCATCTCAAAAAATTCTTTTCTATGGCGTATATCCGTTTCTCCAAAAAGAGGATTATCGATGACTTTAGCCACCTGTCCCGGATTTGCCGATAAAATGACAATTTTTTGTCCTAAATAAATTGCCTCTTCGACATAATGCGTAACCAATACAGTCGAAACCGTATACTTATTCCACAAAGACAAAAAAACATCTTGCATTTCTTCTCGTGTTATAGCGTCTAACGCTGAAAACGGTTCATCCATAAGCAGTACATCCGGTTTAAGCAAAAAAGCTCTTGCCAGACTGACACGTTGCTGCTGTCCGCCACTCAATTCGCCAGGATACCGCTTATCAAGCCCGTCAAGACCGAGCAAATGGATGATTTTCGCTAAATCATCTTTCGTAACAGCCTTATCCTGCTTAAGCTTGGCAGCAATACATATATTTTGGACTACATTGCGCCAAGGAAGAAGTCCGTAATTTTGCGGAATAAATCCTATTTTTTGCTGCGCTGGATTTAGCTCTGCACCATCAAATTCCACTGAACCCTGGTAATCCTTAATAATCCCCGCCATCACTTTCAGCAAAGTTGATTTTCCACAGCCAGATGGGCCTATGAGTGCACAAGTTCCGCCTGTCGGAACGACAAGATTGATATTTTTCAATGCGGTATATTCTTCTTTAAGAGAAGTATATTTTACGGTTAAATCTTTAATTTCTATCATTTCTACTTCGACAGTAAGTCAACAACCATATCTTTATAAGAATAGGTTTGCTTTATCAACTGTTTTTCCTTCATCCAGTTTATGCAGTCGGTCACGTCCTTCTCCTTAGGTAAACCGGCTGTATGATATTTAGGAAGCTCTAAGGCATCCTTTGCCGCTGGCGGAAATCCGCCTTTTGTTAAGATAATATCCATATATTCTGTTGGCGGCGTATTGTTCAAGTATTCTACAGCTTTATTGTAAGCTCGGTAAACCGCCTGTATTTCCGGCGTCTTTCCCTTTATTGCCTTTTCCGTGAACAAAATGACGCCCGGGTTGATGCCCAGTTGATCTGAACTACTGATGAGGTGTCCACCATTATGAAGAGCAATCCCCGCCATTGGCTCTGGCAAAGTAGCCGCTGCTAATTTTCCGCTTTGCAGCATTTCCAAACGTACTGGAATTTGAGGAATTACCACTTTGTTGATGCTATCTCCTTGCACTTTGGCATTGTCCAAGATCTGATCTGTGACATATTCAATGATCGTGTTTTTAGAAACAGCTACATCTTTTCCCTGTAAACCGTTTATATCAACTGCAGGTTCCGATGCCCCAGCTACAAGCTTATAGCTGCCGTCGGTAAACGAAGTCACTTTCACATCAAAACCACCAGCTTTAGCAAATGCAACCGCCAGTAAATCAGAAACCGATCCATCGAGATTGCCGCTTTGCAGTGCACTATCTCTATCCATTGCACTTTTAAATTGTTGTAAATTCACTTTCACGCCCTCGTCAGAAAAATAGCCTTTTTCTTGAGCGATGATAAATGGCAAGGAATCCGTATCCGGCATCAAGCCGATTGTTACTTCCTGTAATTCTTTTTTTTCAGCCTGTTGCCCGCAGCCAACGGTAAAAATCAACAATGCTGAAAGCATCAACAAACATAATTTCTTCAAGATATCGCACCTCTAGTATTTTATAGTAAATCAATTGCGCAAGATTACCTGCAGCAATTCCTTCCCTTGCTGTAGATAAACAGCAGCCTGATCAATCAGATCTGCGTGGTTTTGATAGGCAGATTCTGCCGCTGCTTTGACCTGCCCGACCTGTTTTCGCATCGAATCTACCTCATCGATTTTTTTATTGACACCATCGAGCATCGACTCCGCTTGGTTCAAGGATTCCTTGAGTGAAGCTGCTTCTTGTCCTGCAGTAGCTGCTGAAGATGCCGACTGTGCTGCGGCTTCTTTTTGCTCTTTTTCTTTGCCAGTAACTTTATTCCAAAGCCTTTTGACACCAGATGCACTTTGCACATCATTTAAGATAGAATCGCTTTGTTCGTTTAACTGCGCAGAACGGCTAGATGCTTGCTGCTGCTTTTCGGCAAGCTCTGCTTTTTGCCGTTCTAATTGCACTTTTTCCTCTTCTAATGCCTTCTTTTGTTCGACTAAATCCTTTTGCATTGCCTGCTGCTGATGAACTCGATCATTTTCAGCTAAAGACTGCTTATCCATCCTATTAGAAGACAATAAAAAACCGGCAAACAGCGCGACTAAAAAACCGATAACTAAAAACCATATTTTTTTAGGCGGCATTTTCTTTTTAGGCTTGCTTGTTGTTTTTTCCGGCAAAGGTTTGAGTTCACGGACATCTGGATGCTGCGCATCATATTTCTCGGCAATTGGTGCCATGATCTGTGTCTCTTCCAAGCTTTGCTGTAAAAGTGTTTCTGCTACATCTGCGCCTTGTCTCTTCAGTTGACTTTGCCCAAAATCCCTATCATATTCACCGCCGAGTTTTTCCGGCGTATATGCAGACTCTTTTTCCGGTGTATTCTGCACTTTCAAATATTGGGTCTGTTCGATTTCATCTTTTTTCATCTCTGTCATTTCATCCTTTATCTATCATAGCGGCATGCTCTTTATATACAGTCTCGCACAAACGGCGCAAAGACCAAAACATATTGAACGGAGTCACGACTGCTTTAAATTTAATTGGTTTAATGTCGGCAGCCTTCATCTCCAGCAAAACTTGGTCCAATCGTTTTCCTTTTATATTGTAAAAAACCATGACTTCATGGTCAAAATCAAACGGTTCATCGCTGTTCTCTGTTTCTTTGAAGCCCTTCAGCCCAACCAAATATCCTATTTTTTGGCAACTGTCCGCAGCCGCCAAAACTTCCCATTTGATTTGCAATTTGTTTAAAAGTTTTTGTATTTTTTCTTGCTGCCCCTCCTCTTTAAAAGAATACAACAATATTTTTGCTTCATTTGCTTTCATTGAATAAAACACCTCACTATTATTATAAAACAATATTCCCCACAATAAAAACACTGCTTTATCATGTTTTTAAACACATTCTTCTATCTTCCATTATAACATAAACGCGATTATTCAGCTTCCAAAGAAAGGTCGCTGAGTTTAAGCCCCCGTTTGGATTCACTATTTTTTATATAAAAACTGCGCAAAATCAAGTGTATTTTGCGCAGTTTTTGAAAACCCATCTATATTTTCTTTTCAATGATAAACAGCTCAGCTGCCAGACTGGCCGTTTTTTATGCGATTGACGATCAGAGCAGCTTCATGTTCTAATGTTTTTGCCTCTTTTAGGCTTTCATTCGCTTCTTTTAATGTCTTTGCATTCTTATCAGTTAGCCAATCGGAATATTTTTGGCAATAAGCAATCCGCAAATCACAGATTTTAAGGCGCAAGCGTTGCAATGTTTGCGCAGATCCAGGAACCTCAACGGCATTGAGCTCTTCTTGCTCAATTTGCCATTCCGGCAAAAGTTCCTGTTGCAATACAGCCTTAAGGTTATCACGAACCGCCTGATTTCCAAGCTCCCCGCCGGCCATCGCATCCTTGAATTTCTTTTCGCTTATTCGAATATTTTTATCGTGTGTATCCATCAATTTTTGCGTAGTCGCTATATATTCTTGCACGTGCTCTCGCCGTGCCTTAGCAACGAACACGATGAACTCACGGAAATTACGAATGGACACAACTCGCCAAGTTCCTGTATCAGCCTGCTTGAGCTGTACTTCAAAAACGAAAGAATCATCCGCTTCTTTTTGGAATATCCTCACGCCGGCAACTGCCGTTTGTGCACTTTTATCAACTTCAACATACTCAAGATCTTCAACATAGCTATCTTTGATACCTGTTTTTGATAAAATAAGATCGGAGTCGATCGGTATTCCCTGATCAACTGCTTTGGAGTCATCCTCACCCCATTTTCCAGTTTCAATATAATGATTGACCGTTCCCTTAAAGGCGTTCACCAAGGGCATCTTAAACATTTTAGTAAACCCACTCAATGCTAATTTAGCATCCTCGGGCATCGGTTTTTCCGACTCAATAAGTCCCTCCATTAAAGCATCACAAGCTTCAGATAAGAGGTTATCGGTATCCACATACTTTTGAAATTTAGCCGTGTCATGTTTTTCTACAGATTCTTGAATCATTTTCAACGTATAATCCGGCGTTTTTGTATAATAAGAAAAATACCATATAGAACCGCCAACAAATACCACGGCAATTGCCAACCCAGCCAAAAACAGTTTCGCCTTGACTTGTCTGGACAATTTGTCCCCTGCCATATTTTCATCTCCCCCAAAGGAATCCGGACTTTCCACCAATCGTTTTTGGACTCCATTTACACTTTCTAATTATGCACTAGATAATCTTTCTACGCAAGGCTTAAAGAGTCCTAATTCTAAGGAAATCTCATTATTTTTCAAAAAAATATAAAGTGCATATCCGCTTCATATTCAGATATGCACTTCTTCTTTTTCCATATGTTTTTTTCAACTAGATTTAGTCTTTTCCAACTTGAAGTTCGGCTTTTCAAAACACTTCCACGTATTTCGTCCGGATTTTTTTGCTTTGTAAAGTGCCATATCCGCCATTTCGATCAAGACTTTTTCCTGCCCTGCTGCGGCTGGATGGATTGCTGCAATTCCCATACTCAATGTAACATAAGGCGCTGCTTCTGAATGTGCATGCTTTATCCTTAGCTCTTTCAAGTGCTCTTGTATGCTCATCGCCAGATCGATAGCCTTGTCCATTTGGGCATTTGGCATAATGATCATGAACTCTTCTCCGCCATAACGCGCTGCAATCGCACCTTGCACCATCAGAGAATCCAGCAAACTTGCTATTTGTTGGAGACAATGGTCGCCATTCAAATGCCCATAAAAATCATTGTACTTTTTAAAATAATCGACATCTGCAAATAAAACAGCCATTTCCGTATGCTGATAAAAAGCAGTCTTCCACTTTTTCGCCAAATATTCCATCAAATAACGCCGATTGAAAATCCCCGTCAACGCATCCTTAAACGAAAACTTAGCCAGTAAATCGTGCTGACGTTTTATATCTAGGTAATTCTTTGCTTTTGCCCGCACAACAGCTGCCGGAGCTGGATGAACCAAATAATCTATCGCACCGAGCTCAAGCCCCTTGGTTTGGTTCTCCACTTCATCTGAAGCAGACACAAATACTACCGGAATTTCCCGCGTCAACAAATCCGCTTTCAGCCGTCGGCAAACTTCATAGCCATCCATTCGCGGCATTACAACATCTAAAAAAATCAAATCCACTGTATTTTCATTCACGTAGGTGAGACAATCTTCTCCCGACTTTGCTATAGCAACATCATATTCGCCCTGCAAAATTCCAGCCAACACATTTGCACTGAATGCTGAATCATCTACGACAAGAATCTTCTGCTTCGCTTCATCCATCGCCTCACCCCTATCTTTTGGATCGAGCCAAAAAAACATAAGGCTCCCTATAGGAACCTTATGATACATTCAGTCGATTTCACGACTACCTTTATATAGTATATAGAATTCATTTTCATTTAACAAGAGCATTCCACTGAAAATATCATGAATTTTCTATATAGAAAAAAAACATTTACTCGGTGTGCATTCAGCGCAGGCACACCATCCTTTTTATTGATGAAAAAACATCACTGCGAGATATAATGCCGCCCCCCAAATAAAAAATGACGACAATTTATTCATAAACGGCAATTTGTTTTCTATATTAGGCAGTTCCCCCAAATAATGTCCTAATAAACCAAGTCCAAAGAACCAGATCCACGAAACCAATATCGTCGCCATGGTAAATACGAACTTATCGTGATTTTGGTATTGCAGCGAATTCACACCAATTACTCCCATGATATCAATAAAAGCAGATGGATTGAACAGCGATACCGAAACAGCAAAAATGACTTGTTGTTTCGGTGAAAGACTCTGCTGCATGTCACCTTGAAGCCCCTTGCTCGATCGCCAATTTGCGTATCCCATATAAAGGAGGCATAGCCCTCCGCCAAGCAAAATAAATCCCTTCAATGCCGAAAAAGCTGAAATGGCTGCCGATAAACCACTGACAGCCAAAACGATCAACACCGTATCGCAAATCGCAGCAGCTACGATTGCCGGCAAAACGGCAATAAACCCCGTCTGCGTAATCCCTTGCTGAAAAATAAACATATTTTGTACCCCTAACGGTAAAATAAGTCCTAATGCCAAACAAAATCCGTGAAAAAACACTACCATCATCTAGTAAAATCCTCCCTTACCAAAACTCTAGTTTCCATTATATATAATGAAAAAGACTTTGTCCGCATCCAATTGGCTTGTTTTTACACCAACCAATTTGTTATACTACGAACTAAAGGAGGTTCTTTTTGATGCTTACAATTGATTGGATTCCCATAAAAAAAGATACCGTTCCACTTTATCGCCAAATCATCTTTTATATAAAGGCTAAAATTCTAAGCGGCCAATGGCCTGTCGGCACGAAACTTCCACCGCAAAGGGAACTGGCCGCTCTATTTGCTGTAAATCGCAGCACACTTTGCATCGCCCTTGATGAATTGACCGCCGCCGGCTTTGTGGAAAGCAAACGCGGCAGCAGCAGCTATATCAGCAACAACACCTGGGCAAATTTCAGCCAGCATTCAGTGGATTGGAACCCTTACCTTAACACCGCTTCAGATCTCTCCAATATCCCGCTCATTCAAAAAATCAATCAACTCGAATTCTCACCCGATATCATCCGTCTCGGAACAGGTGAATTATCCCCTTCTTTATTGCCAAACAAACGACTCAAAAGCATCATTGCCCAAGCGAGCCAAAAGATAACGTCCTTTGGTTACCAGGAACCTTTGGGATTATTTGAGTTGCGTGAACAAATATCCCTGCAATTGAAAAAAAGTGGCATACAAGCATCACCTGCTTCTATTTTGATTGTTTCTGGCGCATTGCAGGCACTTCAATTGATTTTTTTCGGACTTCTTGCCCCCTATAGTCGTATTCTGTTGGAACGCCCCTCTTATCTTCGTTCCTTGAAAATGTTTTATTCTCGGCAATTACAGTTTTCTGAAGTTTCTTTGGATGCCAACGGTCCTTCGCTTTCTGCTATTCGTCACCAACAAGAAAAAAAGCCGCATGCTCTTTTTTATACGATTCCGACCTTTCACAACCCAACAGGCACTCTGGTTTCTGCCACTAGACGTCATTCCCTCGTTTCACTATGCCAGAAACTTCGTTTACCAATTTTAGAAGATAACGTCTATCATGACCTTTGGCTCGACGAACCACCACCGCCATCACTAAAATCCCTGGACACTCAAGGAAACGTTCTGCATATTGACAGTCTTTCCAAGTCAGTGGGCCCGGGCCTTCGAATCGGCTGGATCGTTGGGCCTGAACCCATCATCGAAAAACTAGGCGATTTAAAGATGCAGCATGATTACGGTTCCAGTATAGTATCGCAGTGGATCGCCTGCGAATGGCTGCAACAGGGCTTGCATGAAAAACACATGTTGCAGCTTCGTCAAAAACTAAAACAGCGCCGAACTATAATGCTGCGTTGCTTAGAAAAATACTTCCATGATTTCGCTCAGTGGCAAGTCCCCGCTGGCGGATTTTATATCTGGCTGCGTTTAAACAAACCTATATCGCAGCAATACCTCTTCGCTAAAGCTCTAGAGAAAAAAATCTTATTGAATCCCGGTTCAATCTACGATAACCTTTCCAATACGAATTTACGCCTCTCTTACGCTTTTGCTTCCCCCGATGAAATTGAAAAATCCTTATATGAGCTTTCTCTTATTTTAAAAAACTTTACATAAAAAACGAGTGCAGAGAAACATCTCTCTGCACTCATTTTTTACCAAGCTGGCGTCGCCGAACCTTTGAAGTGTTCTTGCACGAACTGTTTCACTTCATCGGAATTATATGCTTTGACGAATTTTTGCAATGCTGCCTTTTCTTTATCTTCACTGCGAGCAACGATCACATTTGCATATGGTGATTCACCGCTTTCCAAGAACAATGCATCGGCCGTCGGTGAAAGGCCCGCCGGAATTGCATAGTTGGTGTTGATGGCGGCAAAATCCATATCGGCCAAAGCTCTTGGCAGCTGCGCGGCTTCAAGTTCTTTGATCTGCAAATTCTTAGGATTTTCTACAATATCAGCAACTGTCGCTCTTTCAGCTGCTATGTTATCCTTGAGTTTGAGAAGTCCTGCACTCTGCAATAAAACCAAAGCTCTACCACCATTGGTCGGGTCGTTCGGAATCCCTACAATCGCATTTTCTTTGATATCGCTAAGGCTTTTGACCTTTTGCGAGTAAATCCCCATAGGGAAAATCACAGATTTTCCTATAACGTCGAATTTATAGCCACGGTCAGCAATTTGAGCATCCAAAAACGGCTTATGCTGGTATACATTCGCATCGATCTCGCCATTGCTCAACGCTACATTTGGCTGAATGTAATCACTGAATTCAACAATTTTGATATCAAGACCATCTTTTTGAGCGACCTTTTTTACAACTTCCATGATTTCGGCATGCGGCCCTGCCGTAACTCCTACCGAAATTGCCGTTTTTTCAGCTTTATCGCCTGCGCCTACGCCACAGCCCGCCAAAGAAACTACACTTAAAATCAATGCTACTAAAATACTGCCTTTTTTCCACAATTTTCTCATCACTAACGCCCCAATCAAATACATTTATGTCTTATATGTTTAGAATGTTACCATGTGCGATTTAAATTGTCAACCATTGTTCTCTCCCTGAGAGATTTTTCCGTCTGACAAAATCAATTGCCTGCGCAGGATTTCTTCTTTTTATTTTGAATATTATAGTTGAAACATAAATGATTCAACGCTTAAAACAAATGACTTTTACTTTTCCACTGATTCCAATACAGAAAAGAGGTTCTTTATGAAACAATTTTTTATCGCATCAACCTTATGTTGTGCCTTGCTTTTCAATGTCTCTGTGACGCAGGCAGCCAACGACGCCTCCTTGTCACCGGTGATTGCCTACCCGTCTAGTTATGATACGACAAAAGAAGGCGCTTCATCTTATCAAGGAATTGGCAACGTCAAAGCTTCCCCATATTATCCTGCTATTGATTTTTATCAAACAAAACCAACAGCTACACTGATTATCTTACCTCATTATCAGACATATCAACAGACAACTGAGATCACGTGCGGTCCTGCCGCTGCGCTCACCGTGCTCAATTATTCGGGCAATACAAGTTGGCAGGAAAAACAAATCGCCGACATCATGGGCACAAAGCCTTCCATCGGAACAGATGTCGCCGGCATGGTAAAATTCTTCAAAAAAATCGGCTGGAAAACCACCTCTAGCTTAGATGCTCCCGCAAAAGATTCCCGAAGCTTTGCCACGGAAGTCGATTTCAAAAACTTCGTTTTGAAAAATCTAAAAGACAATACACCAATTATGATCGAAAACATCGACTGGGGCGGTCACTGGCGAGTAATCATCGGCTACGATACGATGGGAACCGAGACGATGGCGGATGATGTCCTAATTCTTGCAGATTCCTACGATACCGCTGACCATCAGCAAGATGGCTACGTTATCGTGCCTGCTGAAAAATTCTACTATATGTGGTTTGATTCCCATATGTTACCGAAGAAACAGCAAACTCAGCCATGGCTGACCGCAGTACCAAAATAACAAGCCAATCTTCAAATAAACAAAAAAGCAAGAAACACTGTGCATCTGCATTGATGCTTAGCGTTCCTTGCTTTTTGCTTGTTATGGTTTATTATGCCAAAGCGCTTTCTTCGATAGCGAACTGGCTGGCATAAAGCTTAGCATAGTGTCCATTTTGCTGAAGCAGCTCTTCATGGCTGCCGCACTCGACAACAGAGCCTTGATTCATGACAATAATCTGGTCAGCTTCTTTGATTGTCGACAGTCGATGGGCGATGACAAAACTCGTTCGGCCTTCCATCATTTTCAAAAAGGCGGATTGAATGCGAATTTCCGATCGTGTATCGATGCTGCTTGTCGCCTCATCCAAAATAAGCATAGGTGGGTCGACAAGCATGACACGCGCAATAGTTAAAAGCTGTTTTTGCCCCTGCGACAAATTGCCGCCCGAATCGGCGATCAACGTATCGTAGCCTTGCGGCAAACGGCGAATAAAACTATGTGCATCTGACGCCTTTGCTGCTGCAATGATTTGTTCTTGTGTTGCCGCTTCCATTCCATAAGCTATATTTTCACGGATTGTGCCGGCAAAAAGCCAAGTATCCTGCAATACCATGCCAAAGTTTTGCCGCAGTTCATCTCTCGTCAAAGCTAAAATATCGGTACCATCAATCAAAATCCTGCCTTTATCAAGCTCGTAAAAGCGCATGAGCAAATTGACCAAGGTAGTCTTACCTGCCCCCGTATGTCCTACAATTGCGATTTTTTTCCCGGCGGCAACTTCCAGATTGAAATCCTGTATAAGCGGTCTTTTCGGATCATAGGCAAAGGACACATGGTCAAACAAAACCGTTCCTTTGCTGCGTTTTGCTTTTTTGTCCGATTTGATATCTGCCTCTTCTGCCATATCTAAAATGCGGAAAACACGCTGCGCTGATGCAGCGGCACTTTGCAACTGGGTGAACACAGCAGTAATGTCATTGAACGGCTTGCCAAAAAGAACCGAATAAATCAAAAAACTGGCTATATCACCGACTGTAATCTGTCCCATGATGGTCAAGACACTGCCGATTACGCCAATAATCCCATAGGTAATATTATTGACCAGGCGTGTTGTCGGATTGGTCAAAGAACCAAAGAATTGTGCTCTTACGCCTTTTTCATATAAATGTTGGTTAAGCGCGGAAAAATCAGCAAAAGATTTTTCTTCATACGAAAAGGCTTTGATGATATTTTGCCCAGCAATCGCTTCTTCGGCATAACCATTGAGAAGACCTAAGCTCTTGGCTTGTTCTTTGAATAGACTCTGTGTCTTTTTGGTGATGAATCTTGCCATGAAATACGTTCCGATTGCTGAAACAATGACAACAGCGGTCATCTTGCTGCTGATCAAGAACATAAACGCTAACGCACCAAAAATTGTGATGATACCGCTCAAAAGGTTAGCAATCCCCTGTACCATGCCATCGGAAATCGCATCGATATCGTTGACGAATCGACTGACTATATCGCCATGGGAGCTGCCATCAAAAAATTTCAATGGTAATTTATTGATTTTTGAAAAAAGCTGGTGCCGCAGACGGTTGGCTGTCCGATAAGAAATTTTGTTGGTAAAGTAGGTCAGTGTCCAGCTAAAAAAGCTTTGCAGCACATAAATGCCAACCAAAATCTCCAAGATCTGGCCAACACCAACAAAATCAACACTTAAAGGTCCCACCATTTTATCTACAGCCTTACCGATATACATAGGGCCGAATAAACTTGCAATAACCGTGATGACTGCTGAAAACAATGCGATCATAAAATAGAATCGGTAGCAGCCTATATAGCCTGCGCAGCGTTTCCATGTAGTATTGTTCTTCATGCGTATGCCTCCTCTTTCGACAACTGGGACAAACAAATTTCGCGATATGTTCCGCAAGTTTCAATAAGCTCTTGATGGTTACCGCAGCCAACCAAAACACCATCATCAAATACAAGGATTTTATCCGCATGTTTGATCGAGCTTGCTCTTTGCGAAACCATCAATACCGTAGTATCTCGGCATTTTTTTGCCAAAGCTCGCCTCAAGGCAGCATCTGTTGCAAAATCAAGGGCACTTGAAGAATCATCCAGTATCAATATTTCCGGTTTTTTAACCAATGCCCGCGCGATAGTCAAACGCTGCTTTTGACCACCCGAAAAGTTCAGTCCGCCTCGTTCGACTCTGGTCTTATACCCCATCGGCAAATCTTTTATGAATTCCGCTGCTTGAGCGATATCTACGGCTTGATCCAAATCGTGCAGCATCGCCTCGGCGCCCCCCCAACGAAGATTGTCTTCAATGGTCCCCGTAAATAACAGCGCCTTTTGTGGTACTATACCGAATTTGTGTCGTAACTTCGACATTTCCCATTTGGTAACATCGATTCCATCGACAAAGATCTGGCCCTCTGAAACATCATAAAACCGTGGCAAGAGATTGATGAAGGTTGATTTCCCCGCACCAGTACTGCCAATGATGCCAACCGTTTCGCCCCGATGAATATCCAGCGAAACATGCGAAAGAGCCATGTCACCTGTTTCGCTGTACTTAAAGGAAACATTTTTCACTGAAATTTGTACTGTTGCTTCCTCTATACTCGCATTTTCCGCTAATTTTTCTATAGGCAGAGAGGACTGCAGCGCCAAGACTTGATTCACTCGTTCAGCTGAAGCGAATGCCTTAGTGAAAATGACGACAAGATTGGATATAACAATAAGCGCCAGCAAAATCTGCGTAATATAATTTACAAAAGCAATGATTTCACCTTTGGCTAATCGTCCGGCATCAATATGTCCACTGCCCTGCCACAAAATCAAGATAATCACCGCATTCATTACCATTGTCGTCAATGGGTTCAGCATGGCAGAAACATTGCCGATTTCAACCGCATTGTCGGTAAGCGCATCATTGGCATGATAAAAACGTGACTTTTCTTTTTTTACTTTTGAAAATGCTCGAATGACCCTTACCCCAGACAAATTCTCCCGCAAAACCGAAGCAATGCCATCGAGTCTTTTTTGATAAAAACGGTACAATACAGAAGAGCGTCTCACGATGAAATACAGAATGAAGGCAAATATCGGAACTGCGCCCCAAAGCAATATCGAAAGCTTCAAGTCGAGCATCATCGCCATGGCAATCGCGCCTAAGCAAATGAACGGGGTCCTAACCACCAAGCGAATCAGCATTGCAACAGCCAATTGAAGCTGATTGATATCGTTTGTTATCCGATTGACCAAAGAAGCTGTACCCACTGCATCGATTTCGCTGTTTGACAGGGATTGGATATGCTCAAAAACAACATTTCGCAGCGTCGTCCCAAACCCTTGCGACGCTCTTGCTGCAAAATACTGACAAACCATGGAACAGGCAAAGCCCAATAGAGACATCCCAAACATCCACCCTCCCATCTGCAGGACATAATGCAAATCCCCTTTTGCCACACCTTTATTGATGACAAAAACCATCATCGTCGGCAATAATAATTCCAATATGGCTTCAAATAATTTAAAAATCGGTCCAAGTAAACATTCTTTTTTATACGCTTTTAAGAAAATCGCCAATTTTAACAAGACCATCATCCTTTTCATTTTTTTGCTTGTTTTTTCTTTGGTATCCGGATATGATTATAGCACGGCATAATGCATATGAAAAATATCTTATTCATCTGCATCACATATCAAATTCGTATAGGAGTGATTCCCATCGATATAAGGCAGCTCAAATATTTCCTCGCTATTGCTGAAGAGGAACAAATCACCGCAGCATCAAAACGCCTGCGTATCGCTCAACCACCGCTGAGCCAGCAGATGAAAATATTAGAAGACGAACTCGGCATCACCTTATTTAAGCGAGGTCCTAGGCAAATACAGCTAACCGATGCCGGCAACATTCTCGTAAAACGCGCACGGCAGATTCTAGAACTATCCGATTCCACCGTCCGCGAAATCGATGACTGCAAACGCGGCGTCAAAGGCACACTGACCATTGGCACCGTATCCTCTTCTGGCAATATTCTGCTTTCAAAAGGCATGATGAAATTCCATACAGAGTACAGTGGCGCAAAATTTGAAATCCACGAAGGAAATACCTTCACACTCATTGACCTGTTAACAAAAGGCCTCATCGAGATCGGCATCGTCCGCACACCTTTTCGCAATTCTCTTTTTCATTGCAAATATCTACACGAAGAACCCATGATCGCTGCAATGGACGAGGCTCATGACTGGAATCCAAACAGCAACGAAATCAGCCTGGACGAGCTAAAAGGCAGACCGATCATCATGTACCGCCGATTTGAGCAACTGCTCCTCGAAACCTGCACAGACTATGGATTTACGCCGAATATTTTTTGCAAAAACGACGATGCCCGCACCACTTTGCTTTGGGCAAATGCCGGTTTTGGCATTGCAATCGTACCAGCCTCAGCGTTTGACTTGGCTACACATCAAAACCTAAGAATAAAAAGCATCAACGAGAAAAAACTCCGCACTAAAATCACAGCAATCTGGATGAAAGACCGTTATTTATCTTCCTTAGCGGAAAAGTTCATTGAATATTTTTCTCTATGATGGCCCTGCCCCAGAAAAACACCCTATAAAGCAAGCTTCAACGGCTGCTCTATAGGGTGTTTTTATTCTATCTCGGTTGGAACCCAATTGCCAAGATACGCAGGAATCGTACAAGCCTTAGCTTGCATTTCATCCAAATAGCGTCGATTCTTGTTTTGCTCAGCCCCCGCCCCTGTACTGTCATATTCAAAAAGTCTATTATCCTCTGGTTGGAAAAGCGCATATTTATTTTTCATGCTGCTCCAAGCTTGCGGCGAAATATGCTCTCCTATTGTGCACTCTTTAAATACCGCCGCGGAGTTTACCGGCCTTGTTTCTGAGGACGGATGCCACGGACGGCCGAGTTTGACGATATGTTTCAGCGTTTCATCGCCGGTTAATCGGCAGCGATAAAAAAGAAAGCCTTTATCCTTTGCCAGTGTACTTGGCGCTGTTACAAAACCGCCATTGACACCTTCACGCTGCAAAGAATGTATTTCACACCCATCATACACCGCATCGGCCCCACCAAAAACAAAATCCACATCACCTTCTATGTAACAATTTTTATAGTATTGCCGCCCTTTATTCGCATACAAAGTATCCTGTCTTCCCAAAAAACGACACGCAAAAAAGGAACTGCGATCTGCTTCATTGCGCAAAGCAAACGCTTGATGGTTTTTCATCGTTTTACTGTTTTTTACGGTATCAAAATCATTGGAAAACGTTATATTTTTTGCCTGAAAATTTATAGCTGTATCCGCAATCGTCACCGAAGCACAATCCATAACATAGCAAGTCTCTCCATCACCACCGTCTATTTGCCTAACCAAAGTCCCCTCTGCATCGTCAAAAACAATTTGCGTTCGCTGCACATCCTCACCGATTAAAACCAAATCTGGCCGTTTGATAAGAACTTTTTCACGATAAATACCAGGGCGCACGAATATTTCTAGCTTTCCCGGAGCCAATTTTTCTGCTTCTTCCAGGGCTATCGCCAAGGTTTTGTAATGAGCGATCCCATCAGACACACCACCGTCATTGCCCCTAAACGCTTGATCGACGACCATTTGCTCTGCACTGCCCTTTGCTAGTGCCACAGGACTTTCCGTCCCGCAAAAAGTAAGGCTGCCAAACATCAATACGCCTAACATTTTACATAAAATCATTATTTTTTTGTTTTTCATATGTCCCCTCCTAAATCATGAAATCTATATTTTTACAATAAACATCTATTCTGCGTAAACCACTTTATTGTTTACTCGGTAAGCTCATGAAATCCTGCAAATTTTTATAAAAACAAAAAATCTTATGAACGATATAAAGAAAAAAATCCCCTATAGGCTGACTTTTTCATGTCGCCTATAAGGGATTTTTAATGAAATTTACTAGATTTTATCTTTTTTCTTGTACCGGACGTTCTTCCCAGCAATCGAGCTTGCCTAAACCTTCTATGCTGTCAGAATAAAACACCGGATTCTTTCCCGCTTTCTTTTGTGCACAATAATCATTGAGCGCCGCAAAAGCCACTTTTCCAAGACATAGAATCGCAATCATATTGATGATAGCCATGAATGCCATGAATAGATCCGCTAGATCCCAAACAATATCAACTTTAGCTACCGAGCCAAAAAATACCATAGCAACAACCGCTATGCGAAATAAGATCAAATAGAGCTTGCTTTTTTTGATAAACTCTAAATTGGTTTCTCCATAATAGTAATTGCTGACAATTGAGCTAAAGGCAAACAATAAAACAATGATGGCAATAAAGTCGTATGCCCAGTGCCCTACATGCACGCTAAGTGCCGCCTGCGTAAGTTCAATTCCACTCAAACCGCTATTTAGATCGATTCCGGATAAAAGAACGATGAACGCCGTGGAGCTGCACACCAAAAATGTATCGACAAATACGCCAAGTGCCTGGATCAATCCCTGTTTTACCGGATGTGATACCTCTGCTGCCGCTGCCGCATTTGGCACGCTCCCCATCCCAGCTTCATTGGAAAACAGTCCGCGCTTGATCCCCATCATCATCGCTGCACCAACACCGCCGCCAACGACAGCTTTTATGCCAAATGCACATTGGAAAATAAGCAGCAATACATCCGGCAGCATCGTAATATTCTTTATGATGACATACGCTGCCAGCAAAATATATCCGCCCGCTTTGAACGGCACCATCCATTCCACCAACGAAGCAATTCTTTCTACGCCGCCAAAAATGACGATACCTGTCATAATCGCCAAAAGAGCTCCCATTGTTGTGCGATCGATACCATAAGCACTTTTTAGTGCTACTGTAATACTATTTGCATGGACTGAATTAAACACTAGACCAAAACTCAAGGTAATAAAAATTGCAAAAACAATTCCCATCCAGCGATGCTTCAAACCTTTTTCTATATAATATGCCGGGCCGCCACGATATCCCGTAGGAATATGAATTTTATAAATTTGAGCTAATGTGCTTTCGACAAAACCACTCGCGGCTCCAATCAGAGCAATGAGCCACATCCAAAAAACTGCACCCGGTCCTCCAAGGGCAACCGCCATAGCGATTCCTGCAAGATTTCCGGTCCCGACTCTTGATGCTGTACTGATACAAAAGGCCTGAAAAGAAGACACGCCCTTACCCTTTTTCTTATCTTTGCCGACACCTTCACCCAACAAACGAAGCATTTCTCCGAGAAGGCGAATCTGAACAAATTTTGTCCGCAACGTAAAATATGTACCCCCACCAATAAGCAGTACGATGAGCACATAAGACCAAAGCACATCATTTAACACTGTAACAATCTTCACTAATATTTCTTCCGCCAAAACTGCACCTCTTTCCTTTTGAAAATAACCTTTTAAGTTTATCATATTTTCACAAAAGATGCAGTAATTTATAGCAAGATGCACAGTTTTTCCGCCAATTTATTTTTCACTTCTTTGTATTCGCTGATATACATTTGCAGGAATCTTCATCCATGGCGGCCACGCCCCCTTTGCTTCATAAACAATAACCACAAGCCCTCACACCACAGCCAGTGTCAAAATGCACTAGTTGTAATTTATTCAAATAAAAAAGGACCTGCATCTTTGCAGACCCTTGAATTTCCTTATAGAGACAAGGAGGATCGAACTCCTGACCTCTTGCATGCCATGCAAAAGAAAGCCGTTGTTGCTCCTTTACAAACATTGACAAATCGTTGATTTTACTGACTTTATTGAAATTCGATTTTCTTAACATGGGTACTATTGGGCGCAAACTTTTTAAACGATCTAACAGTATGAACAGTAGGGTCAATGGACAATCCATCGGCCTTTCTTTGTCGAGCCTACTCTTTCCAAAATGCCTTTTTTTCGTAATTCAACAATATGCCTTTTTATCGTAGATAAAGAAACACCCTTTGCATCAGCCAATTCTGTTTGCGTGATTGCTGCATTTTCTCTCACCAATGATATTATCACTAACTGCAAATCGCTCAACACTTCTCGGTTCATTTCTTGGTTCATTTCTTGGTTCATTTCTTGGTTCTTAAAAATATTGACCCGAAAGCTATCTCCTAACTCAAGAAACTCCGGCTCTGGCAGCTGATATTCCCGGCAGCCAGCTATGATCCGGCTAATCCCAGTTCCCCACTCTTCTATAATCTTCATGCGATTAAAAACTTCCGCAATACCTTTGTTGCGGATTTTTGATTTTCCCTGCTTTATTGTTTCAATGCTCAGATCACCATACAGCGTTCCCGGTGAAGTAATCTCCACTTGATCATCAAATACTGCAATCTGAATACAAGAATTTTCCATATAGTTTCTGTGGGTAACTGCATTCACAATGCTTTCGCGGATACTTGCCACCGGCAGCTCATAACTATCCTTGCGAATCAACCCTTCTATTTGGGCTCCAAGGTTAATGTGCTTCAAGACAAACTGATATGCTTCTTCAACTTGCTCATATAAAGGACCTTTGAATTCACGCTTATCGATAAACACAACTCGTTCAGTGCCTTTAAAGCGGGCACATTGTATGCGCGAAAAGCGGAATTCATCACTTGTCAGCAAGACAAAAGCATTCGTGGCTAAAAGTTTTCCCTCCACCCGCTTCACAATGCCCCAATTTTCAAGATGAAGCAGAGTAACTTCTTTTACCCTTTTTTTCTCCTCAGCCGTAACCACATCTTCCAGCATATACTTGCGGATGACACCGCATAATTTTCCCACCGCTTCGTCGTTGATTTCATACCCTATACAGACCATTTCATCATACGACAGATTCGATCCCTGGAGTTCGAGCTCTTTAATGCGCAAAGCATCGGCCGGTCTTGTCGTTCCAGCAAGACGAATATATGTACCTTTATCACGTCCCTGCGAGCGAATGTAATATGGTCGATTTGCCCCTGGGTATATTTCAATGGTCACGATGCACTTATGATCGATCGTCTGAAAAGAAATATCCGGTACTATCTGAGGTTCACACATATCCGACACCGCATTGGCAATCGCATCCATAATTTGAAAAACAGAAGATTCCTCTACGCCAAGCACTTCTCTAGACTCATCATCTATACCAACAATGAGCTTACCTCCTGCCGTATTGGCAAAAGCAATGATCGTCTTGATATATTTCTCGCTTTTCTCTGGAAGCTGTCGCTTAAATTCGATATTCTTGCCTTCGCCTTTTAGCAGTTCCTCGATAGTCATGGCGATTCCTCCGTTCATTACATTATCTAATTATACCTTTACTTCAAACAAGATGGCAACGTTCTATTCAACAAAGTCACAAATGAAATATTATCCTATATAATTCAGCAAGCCGTGTCGATTCAGCAAAAATCAACAAAGAATTTAACCAACAACCGCCTTGTTAAAATTGACTCTTCTTTGTATCAGTTGTTTATTAATCGTGCTAGAAATAGCGTTAACCGCAATAAAAAAGGACCTGCATCTTTGCAGACCCTTGAATTTCCTGGTGGAGACAAGGAGGATCGAACTCCTGACCTCTTGCATGCCATGCAAGCGCTCTCCCAGCTGAGCTATGGCCCCAATTAAACTGTATGTCAACGTCGATTTCTCGAGTGCCAACAAAAAATATTATACCGTATATCGTTTTTAAACGCAAGAACAAAATATGACTTCATCGCGTACTATCTATACACAAAAACTTAATAAGAACAAGAAAAGTCGACAAATCATTTTCGCTGCACGTTTTTACATTGACAAGTTGAAGGATTCCTCTTATTCTAAGAAAAAAGGAGTGTGATTCTATGCATATCATCGTCACCATCCCCGCGGAAAAAAAACACAAACAATTATTGGAACAAAATGCTCCTGGGCATGATTTTTTCTATACAGATAGCAAACATTTAACTGAAGATATCATTAAAAAAGCAGATATCATCATCGGCAATCCTCCAGCAAAACTTCTCCCAGCAACTGAAAATCTAAAATGGCTGCAATTAAATAGTGCCGGGGCCGATGTCTATTGTCAAAAGGGCATCTTGCCGCCTAAGGCAAAGCTTACAAATGCAACAGGTGCCTATGGTCTAGCTCTTTCTGAATACATGTTAGCCGCCTTGCTATCGATGCAAAAAAAACTTCATGTATACTATGACAATCAAAAAGAATCCCTATGGCAAGATGAAGGCCCGGTTACATCCATTGATGGCTCCACGGTTTTAGTCCTTGGACTTGGCGATATCGGGGGCTCTTTTGCCCGTAAAGTCAAGGCTCTTGGCGCACACGTCATTGGTATGCGCCGCCGCGCAGCAGCAAAGCCGGATTATATCGATGAAATGGCCAGTATGGAAGAACTCGATGATTGTCTTGCTCGCGCTGACATCGTGGCCTGCAGCTTACCTGGGACGGCTGCTACCCTGCATCTTTTAGATGCTGAAAAATTTGCACTCATGAAGCCCAGCGCGTATTTCATCAATGTCGGCCGCGGCAGCGCTGTCGTAACAGAGGCGCTTTGTGATGCCCTCAGCAAGGGGCAGCTAGCTGGAGCCGCCGTAGATGTAACCGATCCTGAACCATTGCCTCCAGACCACCCCATGTGGCATGTTCCAAATCTTTATATTACGCCACATACTTCAGGACAATACCATCTTGCCGCAACGCTTGACAACATTGTAAAAATCGCAGCCAGTAATCTATCAGCATTTTTAAAAGGAAACGAACTTAAAAATGAAGTGGATTTTCTTACCGGTTACAAAAAATAAACCAATCAAATTTTCAGCTAAATTTACGAGATTATTGCTAAGACTATAAAAAGAGGTTCCGAATCATATCCGGAACCTCTTTTTCATCGTTATTAGAATTTGCGTTCAATACCAAACATAAAGGATCTGCCAGGCATTGCATAAGCACCGGCATCATGATTTATATAATTTACCAATTCGTATGCTTCATTCGTCAAATTATATCCCTTGAGATATATTTTGGTCAAAGCATCCGCTTGATAGGAAAGATTCAGGTCTAATGTCGTAAAGGAATTATCGGTATACGCTGTTGTATCTCTGCCGCTTACCGCTATTGCCTTTAAATCTGCCAACCATTTATCCTGATTATAGTGTACTCCCAAAGAATAGCCATTTGGGCGACTATTATAGATATAATCTTCATAACCGCTGTCTGTGCTTTTTTTCTCTACATGAGAATATGAATAACCGGCATCAACAGACCATTGTTTCGACAATTTTTTATTGAGCGTAAGGTCTAGACCCTGTCGTTTTTCTTTATTTACATTATAGTAAACGGTTCTGGCAATATCCGTATTCCATTTCCAATCAATCGCATTATCCAAATCACTGCGATATACACTACCTTGTAAAGTTGTTGTTGCATCCATCTTTGAAACGAATCCAAGCGTAATCGTTTGGCTCTTTTCCTGTTTCAAATTTGGATTTCCCAACCAATAAGGGGAATTGGCATACCGTTGTTTAAGCGTTGGATTGTTTACTGCCTGTCCCCAAGATAAATATGCATTGGTTTTTGGCGATAAAACTTTATTCACCGATACATGCGATGTTAAATCACCATCAAAGTCGCTATGGTTTTCATACCGCGACCCGAAATTAACCGACCAGGCATCATCCATCTTCCAATGATCTTCCAGATAGAGCGCTTCTGTAGAAGCATCTTTTGCAAATGCTACTCCATCATTAGTTTCATCGATTTTTTCTGTTTCAGCTTCCAATCCGCCGAGCAAGCTGTGTTTTTCTCCAAGCTTCCAATTCTTTTGCCACTGCATTCCAGTTAAGGTCAGCGTATGCTCATATGGGGTTCCGGCAAATGGTGAATCAGCTTTTGCCTGATTACGATAAAGTCTCAAATAATTTCCAGCAACCGATGTAGTATTTGGATCTTTCCAAGTATAGGTCAGTGCCATGTTCAAATCATTCTCATCTGTATACATACCAGATCCATAGGCCGTTCCCTTATCATAATCGGTTAAATAAATACCGAAACCATTATGGGATTTTCTTCTTTCCAGCTCAAATGAAAGAGTATCACCCTTTAAATCTTTATCAACACGTAAGGTCTCATATTCTTGATCTAAGCTGCTATTAGGAAATTCTATATTATTTCCTGTATGTGCATTATTATATGTATAATTTCCGCGTTTTTGCTTATCATATGTAAATAAATAGCTCACGCCGCTTTTTTCATCACTGCCTTCCGTAGAAAGCGCATAACGATGTGCATTCCATGTTCCCGCTTCTGTACTCACCGTCGTCTCTTGCTTAGATGGTTTTTTCGTAATGATATTGATTACCCCACCAACCGCATCGCTCCCATAAAGTGCAGAATTTGGACCTCTGACAATTTCTATACGTTCGATATTTTTTATCGGCAAACTATCGATATTAAGCGCATTGTCATCACCGCTGACAACAAGATGTGACCAGTTCATTTTTCGCCCATTCAAAAGAACAAGAACACGGCTATCTCCATTTAGCATAGGCACTGAAGCAAAGCCCATCTTGCCAACATTGACATTATTATCTCGGAGCGCATCAGAGACCGCTGTATAAGAACCTCTTTCCAAATCCTTTTGTGTGATGACGGTTACATTTGCCGCTACTTCATTTTCAGCAACCGGAATCCGGTTTGCCGTAACTACATATTCATCCAAGGTAAAATCCTCGTCAGCAGCCGATGCCATTGGCGTCAAGCAAACAGTCAATGCACCGCATAAACCTGCACATAAGAATTTCTTTTTCATTTTGTTCATGTATCATTCTCCTGTCATATAACGATTTAGTTTCATACCATGCGATCATGCTCAGCTTTGATCACTTAACTTTATATTCAGCCAGCTTTATTTTCGACCGCAATCGATATGCGCTGTGCCCCGGCTTTTTTTAGCTCATCGAGTACAGCAATCACCTTACCATAATCGAGCTCTTTATCTCCACGAAGGATGATGATGCCATTCGGGTCCGCTTTGACTTCTGCTTTTATCCGTTTTACAGCTTCATCTTGTGAAAAAGCTTCCTCGCCAATCCAAAGCTTCCCATCTTTCGCGATTGTCACATTCAGGCGCTGCACCTTGTCTTGTGCGCCTTGTGCAGCTTGCGGCAAATTCACCGCAATCGTGTGCTGCTCTACCATATGAAGCGTTGTAAGCATAAAAAATACCAATAGGAAAAAAATGATATCGATCATCGGAATAATCATGATTTCCGGTGCTTTTTCTATGTTCAAACTACGCAACTTCATGATCTTTGCCCCGTTTCAAATTCTTTTTGTACATTGGCAAAATTTGAATAAGTTCTGAACTGAACTGTTCTATATTCGTAATGATCCCATCGAGCCGATACGAAAAATAACTGTGTGCCACCAACGCTACAACTGCAATTGCCAATCCGGATGCTGTAGCAATAAGAGCTTCACCAACACCGCCGGTTATGGCTGCCGGCTGCCCAGCATCAAGATTGAAAACACTGAAAGATTGAATCATGCCCACCACGGTTCCCAATAAACCAAATAGCGGTGATAATGTCACGACTGTGCTGAGCATCGGCAACGCTTTCTTCAATTTGGCTACCGAGAGCTGTGCACTGCTTTCCAATGCATTTTCAAGGCTTACTTGGTCTATACAGGCCTCTGCCCCTTTTTTCAGCAAAATCTCCATCGGTTTTTCAGCCTGCTTATATTTTTTCCCAATAGCAGCCAAGCCGCCCGCCTCGATTTCCCGTTGAAAGGATTGTGATAGATCATCTAAATCCTCTGCCATTTTTCTGTAATACACAAATCTTTCTCCAACGATCGTAATCGTCAGAATCGAAAGGACTAACAATAAGTACATAACTGGTCCTCCATGTGAAAACCAAGTAAATGACGCTAATAAACTTTCCATCTTCCATTCTCCTTTGTTATTTATTGATATTAAAATTCATTCTCATTATAGAAACAAAAAAAATAATCAATCTCTTAAGCCTGTTGCAATTTTTTCCATAAGATCGATACTGCTTAAATCTGCACCGTTGACCTGTGCAAAAGGCACATTGATGATTTTGTCATTTTTTAATGCCGGCAAACTTTTTATTTCTTTATCTTGCTGTAATTTTTCTTTTGCTTGTTCATCTTTCATTGAACCACCATCAGCTCCCGGATAGGATACGAACAAAATGAAATCCGGATCATACGCCAAAACTTGTTCTGCACTGACAAAACTTGCTGTGTTTTTGACCAAATTATCGCCGCCGGCAAGTCGGGCAATATCATCAATCAAATAAGAGTTTCCATAGAGCGTATACTTTCCATTGCCATACGATTGCAATATGATAACTTTTTTTCGTTCTTTTACTGGCGGCAATGCATTGATTCTCTGTTCAATCTGGTCTTTATAAAGATTCGTCTTTTCTTGGCAATCGAACATTTGCCCAATATCATCAAGTAAACGAAAGAACTCCCCACGCACGGTCGGATGAGCGCTTTGCAAAGTAGTCGGCACTATATACGCCCGAATCCCACGCTTATTCCAAAAATCCATGGACCCGATTTCCGTTTCGGAAAACTGATGTTCCCAGCCAATGATAAGGTCTGGCTGTAAATCCATGACGGTTTCTCTCGCCGGCGTGTAAGCTTCCTGTAAAAGCGGCAAATCCCCATAACGCCTACCCAGTTCGCCCTCTATTTTTTGATAAGGCCGAACGCTGGCAATAATTTTATCATCAAGCTGTAATGCAAGAAGCAATTGCGTCACGCCCGGATGCATCGATAGAACACGCTGCGGAACAGCATTTTCTTCCACAGGCCGCTCAGCCTCTACCAATTTTTCATTTTTAAAAATACTGGTACTGCCACCTGCTATAAGTAAAATCAAGGCCAGCAGCAGAACATATCTTGCTGTTTTCATTATTTACCACCCACTTGCTGTCGGGGGCAAATAATGTATCCGCAGCTGCCCATCTTGTTCGTTGACATCTACCTGGCAGTCCACACCATAGACTTTCTTTAGAAGCTGTGGCGTCAGCACCTTATTCGGTCGACCTTCGGCAACAATTCGACCTTGCTCCAGCACATAGATGCGCGCACAGAACATCGCCGCCAAAGATAGATCATGCAAAGCTGCCAAAGAGCCGATTTTCAATGACTTCACAATGGATAAAAGCTGCAGTTGATAGCGAATATCCAAATGATTGGTCGGTTCATCGAGGATCAAAAATTGAGGTTCTTGTGCCAGTGCCCTAGCTAAGATCACTCGTTGTTTTTCACCGCCGGATAGGCTGTTGAAGCTTCTTGTTGCAGCAACTTCAAGCCCAACCTGTTTTAGAGCTTTCAACGCAATATCTCGATCAAGATGATTTTCAAACTCCCATTGCTTTTTGTGTGGGGTGCGCCCCATCAACACAACCTCCATGACCGATATATCAAAATTTACGGTATTGAACTGCCCTACAACAGCCAAAAAACTTGCCGTTTCTTTCGCGGTCATATCTTTTAGATTTCTTCCATCAAACTTTATACTGCCGGATTCGGGTTTTATAATGCGATATACAGATTTCAAAAGCGTTGATTTACCGCTGCCATTAGGGCCAATGACGCCGACAAACTCGCCATGTTCTACCTGTAGACAAATATCATCGAGTATTTTTTTCCCTGCAGCCGAAAAATTAATATTTTCAATTTCCAGTTTTATTTTTCTTCACCTAATTTCCTTTGAAATTACCCGTTTCTCGAAACAAAATATGAATGAAAAACGGTGCTCCCAAAACGGCTGTCAATATACCAACGGGCAGTTCTCCTTGTGGCAAAACAATTCGTGCCAGCACATCTGCCCAAATCATAAATAAAGCACCGACCAAGATAACTGACGGCAACAAATATCGATGGTCTGCGCCAAATAGAGCCCGCATCGTATGTGGCACCATCAATCCGACAAAACCGAAGATTCCGCAAAAAGAAACAATCACCCCGGTAACCATCGCCGTAAGCAATAATGCCGCAATACGTAAAATTTTTAAATCAATTCCTAATGTCACAGCTGCTTCCTCACCCAAAAGCAATACATTCAAGGATCTAGCCTGCAAAAGAAAGTACCCAACTGCTATCCCAACCGTCGCCGCTGGCAGAGGTAAATCTCCCCATTTAATTCCCGCTAACGAACCCATCGACCAAAAAGCAACATTGCGAATCCCTTCGGCATTATTGGCCGTATAAATGATGAAATTACTTAGTGCGCCCAAAAGAGCTGTGACAACCGCTCCGGCAAGAACCATTTTAACCGTCGAAGTCCTAGCCCCACCACTTTGAGCTAAAAACAATACGAGAAAAGCTGCACCTAGAGCCCCGCAAAACGCCCAAAAAGGAACACCTAGGCCAAAAATAGCGCCCGCTCCCCCAAGTAAAATTGCGGCGACTGCGCCAAACGAAGCCCCTGAAGCAATGCCCAAGATGTAAGGCTCGGCAAGGGGATTTTGAACGACCGCTTGTAAGACAGCTCCGCTCAATGCAAGCCCTGCCCCTGAAATCGCTGCCATAATGACGCGTGGCAGTCTCAGTTCCCAAATAATATCTCTATGTACAGGCGATATTGCGCCTGAAGCCGTACCAGAAAAACCGTCCACGATAACCTGGTAAGCCTCTTTGTAATTGATTTGAACTGTGCCGATGCATACTGCACCAACTGCCGATATCGCCAATAAAAATACCAGTCCAACATACAGATAGATTTTTCTTGATTCCAGACATCGGTATTTCTCTGCGGCACCCGCTTTTTCCATCTCTATTGATTCCCCCATAAAAATATTGATAACAATTATCATTATCTTTAATAGGATAACAAGTTATGCTTTTATTGTCAACCCTCAAAATAAAAACTCTTATCAATCAAAAAAAGTCCCCAACAGCAACCTACACTGTTAGGGACCCTACACTTTTTTTACTTTTCAACGAGCTTTTTGGTTATTGATTTTCTTCGGTAAAATATCGCATGCTGGTTTTTTTCCATTCTTTTACACTAAAAAGCATTGCTCTATTGGTCAAATCATTTTGCCCAGCAAGCCTTTCGGCTATAGCTTCGCACTCTTCTCGGCTGTGTCCATGGATCATCGTATAGACATTATACGGCCAATCTGGTTGGGTATTGCGGTCATAGCAATGCGATACTGCCGGATCTTCTGACATCTTTAGAGCAACGGCTTCCAGCCGCTCAGCTGGAACTTCCCATGCACAAAGAACATTTGATTTGTATCCGACTTCACGATGGCGCAAAACAGCCCCCATTTTTCGAATCTGCCCATTTTCTTTATAACCTTGCAGACGAGTTAGCAGCTCATCTTCACTTATTCCAATGGTATTTGCCAGCTCTTTATAAGGCTCGGCCACCAAAGGGAACTCATCTTGCATTGCTCTGATAATTTTTTTATCTAAGTCATCCATAATCATGGTTTCACCTACTTCAAATCAAATTGCACATTGATTTTATATTTTTTTCTTGCCACAAGATTGATCAAATTTTCAACACCAGGCAATGCCTTGATTTTTTCTAAGATCAAATCTCGCTGCATCTCATTTTCGGTCAATAAAGTAAACCACAAATTATAACGACCTTCACGTTCATAATTATGAGTAGCCCCAGGATACCGATTGATAAACTCTGCAACTTCTTCCATATAGCCTTGTTTTACCTTAACAGCAACCAACACGCCTTTATAACCGAGCTTTTCCGAATCAAAAAAAGGTCCAATACGACGCAAATAACCTTCTTCTTTCAATTGTTTAAGCCGTTCAAGAACAGTTTCTTCGTCTGTTTCCAGCATTTTCGCCATATCAGCAAATGGTCTTTTACTAATCGGCAACTTTGTTTGCAAGACATTCAAGAGCTGCTTATCAAATGGTGTCATACGCCCACGCTCCTCTTTCTCCGTTCAAATAGCATAAGGAGGAATTACCCAACCAGTAAGGTTGTATAATTCCCCCTTATGTCTGTTCCTTTATTGTACCAAAACGGAACCTATGACGTCAAGTAATTCTGAACGCCCTTCATTTTTTAATGACGAGTATGGCAATACGTCAATTTCAGCGATACCAAACTTCTTTTTTATCAGAGCAATGCTCTTTTGCAGAGCCGTCTTACTGAGCTTATCTGTCTTCGTTGCGATGATGAGCACAGGAACTTCGTGCTCTACCAGCCAGCGGAACATATCAATGTCTGAGCTCATAGGCTCATGACGACTGTCTACGAGCTGGCAGACAAATTGCAGTTGCTCCGATTCGACTAAATATTCATCAATGAATTTTGCCCAGCGTTTGCGGTTTTCTTGGCCAGTTTTGGCATAGCCATACCCCGGCAAATCGACTAGATAAAAATCTTTACGGTCTTCCTGCCCATCAATTTTCGCTCCTAGTTCATAAAAATTGATGGTCTGTGTCTTACCTGGCTGACGACTTACTCTTGCCAAGCCTCTGACTCTTGTCAGCGAATTGATCAGAGAAGATTTGCCGACATTAGAGCGTCCCATAAAAACAATTTCTTTCATCTTATTTTCTGGATACTGCTCTTTTTTTACTGCCGAAGCAATATACTTACCTTGCGTAATAATTACATTTTCTTTCATTTATTTCACCAATGCGCAGTCTAAAACTTCATCCATGTTTTCGACCGGAACAAATTTTATTTTTTCTTTTACTGTGGCTGGAATTTCTTCGATATCGCGTTCGTTTTCTTTCGGCAAGATGATAGTCCGAATCCCTTCGCGATATGCAGCTAATACCTTTTCTTTTAGTCCACCGATAGGAAGTACTCTGCCGCGAAGCGTCACTTCGCCAGTCATGGCAATATCACTGCGAACTTTTCGCTCTGTTAACGCCGAAACCATGGCGGTAACCATTGTAATTCCGGCAGATGGACCATCTTTAGGGATAGCACCTTCTGGTAAATGAATATGAATATCCTGTTTTTCATGGAATTCTTCATCAATTTCAAGTTCTTTGGCCCGACTTCGAATATAACTAAGCCCCGCCTGTGCCGATTCCTGCATCACATCGCCTAGCTGTCCGGTGAGGATCAGTTTTCCTTTGCCTTTGAGGACAGTCACTTCAGTTGGCAAAATATCACCACCGACCTCCGTCCAGGCCATACCTGTGCAGACGCCAACTTCTGCTGTTTTTTCTGCTTTGGTGTGCAAAAATTTAACTTTACCAAGCATATCTTCTACATTGGAAGTCGTGACATGCACTGATTTTTGCCCGTGTTCGACAATCTGCCTTGCTGCCTTGCGGCAAACCTTGGCAATGACGCGTTCGAGTTCACGAACCCCGGCTTCTCTGGTAAACCCGGTAATGATTTTTTGCAAAGCACCATTTCGAAACTGCAGTTGACCGCGTTTAAGCCCATTGGCTTCACGTTGTTTTTGCACTAAATAGCGCTCGGCAATCTGCAGTTTTTCTTCTTCGGTGTAGCTTGGCAACGTAATGATTTCCATGCGGTCGCGCAACGGTCTTGGAATATTCCCCATGTTATTGGCCGTTACAATCCACAATACCTTTGATAAATCAAACGGCAGCTCGATGTAATGGTCACTGAAGGTATTGTTCTGCTCTGGGTCCAAGACTTCAAGCAGTGCAGCCGATGGATCGCCGCGAAAATCCGCACTCATCTTATCGATTTCATCGAGCAAAAATACTGGATTTTGTGATCCAGCAGCTTTGATTCCCTCTAAGATCCTCCCTGGCAGCGCCCCCACATACGTGCGGCGATGTCCACGGATTTCAGCTTCATCGCGAATCCCACCCAAAGATGCTCGAATGAATTTACGGCCAACGGCTTTCGCTACAGATGCCGCCAAAGAGGTCTTGCCTACGCCCGGCGGTCCTACTAAACAAATAATCGGACCAGCCATGTTTCCTGACAATTTGCGAATGGCCAAATATTCGAGTATTCTCTCTTTGACCTTTTCCAAACCATAGTGATCTTCATTCAACGTTTTTTCAGCCAAGCCGAGCTCTAGCTGGTCTTCCGTCGTGTCTTCCCATGGCAAGGATAAAAGCCAATCGATATAGGTCCGTATTACGCCGGTTTCTGCTGACATATTCGGCATTTTCTCTAAGCGGCTGAGCTCTTTGTTGACTCGCTCTGCCACATTTTCCGGATATTCACCATTTGCCAGTTTTTCTCGATATTCTTCGATTTCGGATATTTTATCGTCTTTGTCGCCAAGCTCTTTTTGAATTGCCTTGATTTGTTCACGCAAATAATAATCTTTTTGCAATTTTTCCATTTGTTTGCGCACACGATTGCTAATGGTGTGTTCAATCTCCATGACTTCCATTTCACGCACCAATATGCCATAGAGCTTTTCGAGGCGTTCTTTGACATTGAGCATGGACAAAAGTTCCTGACGATCTTCAAGTTTCAAGTTCAAGTGACTTGCAATCAAATCGCAAAGTCTGCCACCGTCTTCAATAAGCACTACAGATACTAAGGTTTCCGGCGGTATTTTCCGGCTTAAGCGCACCCATTCTTCAAATTGATGCACTACAGCACGAAGGAGCGCTTCCATTTCCAAGGACTCTTCTGGTGCTTCGTCATATTCTTCGACTTCAGCCTCAGTGTATTTATCTAAAGCTGTAAAATTCTTAATCCTGGCGCGATTCAAACCTTCAACCAATACTCGTAGAGTTCCTCCCGGCATTTTAAGAAGCTGCTTGACCTCTGCTACCGTTCCGATTTCAAAAACATCATCTTGCGTCGGTTGATCGACCGCAGCATCTTTTTGTGCGCTAAGCATGATTAGTCGATCCTGAACCATCGCCTCTTCCAATGCAGCGATAGAAGTTTCACGCCCAACATCTAAATGAATAATCGTATAAGGAAAAACCATCAGTCCGCGCAAAGGCAGTAAGGGGATTTTTCGTATACCAGCCATAAAAGACTCCTCCCTCTTCTGATCAATTTGTTATGTAACAATGTTCTTTCGTTTTATAGCACTTTAACTTAATTGCTATAGGTACTGTATTCTAAATCTGTCCTTTAAATTCCTGTTACATCTGACAAAAAAGAGACGCTGTATACACAACGTCTCTTTTGCAGCCGGTTAAGCCGAGGCTTCGCTATCTAAAGCTTTCTTAGATTTCTTTTTGTCATAGACTAAAACCGGATCTTTCTTTTCTGAAATAACTTCTTTGGTAACCCTGCAGGTTGCCACATCTTTACGTGAAGGAACTTCATACATGACGTTACGCATGATTGACTCGATAATCGAACGCAGGCCTCTAGCTCCGGTTTTACGCTTCAAAGCTTCACGAGCGATCAAGCGAAGAGCATCTTCTTCGAATTCAAGCTTCACATCATCCATTTCCATGAATTTTTGATATTGCTTGACCAAAGCATTTTTTGGCTCTACCAAAATACTAACCAATGCGTCTTCCGTCAACGCTTCCAAAGTGACAAGAACCGGCAAACGACCGACAAATTCCGGAATCAAACCATTTTTCAATAAATCTTCCGGCAAGACTCGGCTCAGTATTTCACCGATATTGCGATCCTTTTGACTTTCGATTTTCGCTCCAAATCCGAGGTTCTTTTCCCCAAGGCGGCCTTCAATGATCTTTTCGATGCCATCAAAAGCTCCACCGCAGATAAAGAGGATATTCGTCGTGTCGATTTGTATCAATTCCTGATGTGGGTGTTTGCGTCCCCCTTGCGGTGGAACGCTTGCAACAGTACCTTCCAATATCTTTAGCAGGGCCTGCTGTACACCTTCACCCGAAACATCTCTTGTAATCGATGGATTTTCTGACTTACGGGCGATCTTATCGATTTCATCGATGTAGATGATTCCTTTTTCAGCTTTTTCCACATCATAATCCGCGGACTGAATGAGCTTCAATAAGATATTTTCTACATCTTCACCAACATAGCCTGCTTCGGTAAGTGAAGTGGCATCCGCGATTGCAAATGGCACATTCAATATCTTCGCCAGCGTTTGCGCCAGCAAAGTCTTGCCGCTGCCTGTCGGCCCGAGCATCAAAATATTTGATTTTTGCAATTCAATTTCATTGGGTTTCGTTCCCGTATTGATGCGCTTATAGTGGTTATAAACCGCAACTGCCAGGGATTTTTTAGCTTCATCTTGACCTATAACATACTGATCCAAAATCGCCTTGATATCCTTGGGTTTTGGGACATCCTTCAGTTCAACTTCAACATCATCGCTGAATTCTTCTTCAATTATTTCATTGCATAATTCAATACATTCATCGCAAATATACACACCAGGACCGGCAACTAGCTTGCGTACCTGATCTTGCGACTTACCGCAAAACGAGCATTTGAGCTGACCTTTTTCATCCCCAAACTTCAACATGGTATCACCTCTCAGTCAAGAGTTTCGGCTTTTTTCACCGGACGAGTAATTACTTCATCAATCAAGCCATAAGCTTTTGCTTCTTCTGCCGACATAAAGTTATCGCGTTCTGTGTCGAGCTGTACTTTATCACGGTCCTGACCTGTATGACGAACCAAGATATCATTGCCTACTTCACGCAGACGCAAAATTTCTCTCGCCTGGATCTGAATATCTGTAGACTGACCTTGTGCCCCGCCAAGCGGTTGATGGATCATGATGCGGGCTAAAGGTAAAGCAAAACGCTTGCCCTTCGTCCCCGCCGTCAAAAGCAATGATCCCATACTGGCAGCCTGTCCAATACAAATTGTTGAGACATCTGGCTTGATGTACTGCATTGTATCATAGATAGCCAACCCTGCTGTTACCACACCACCTGGACTATTGATATACAAATGTATATCCTTATCCGGATCTTCTGACTCTAAAAAGAGCAGCTGAGCAACGACAACATTTGCTACATTATCATCAATCGGACCGCCAATAAAAACAATACGATCTTTCAATAAGCGCGAATAGATATCATATGCTCTTTCGCCTCTGTTTGAACGCTCTACTACCATTGGCACGTAATTCATAAGATCACCTCAAAATAGAAGCAAGATTATTCAGCGATATTGTCAACAACGACCTGAAGGGCTTTTTTGCGCATAATCGTTGCAGCCAAGTCACCGATACGACCCTGTTCCATAATAATTTTTTGTACCTGTGATGCCGTAGTACCGTACGCTTTTGCCATACCTTCTACTTCGGCCTGTAATCAGCAGGTTCGACTTTAATTTCTTCTGCTTTAGCGACTGCTTCAAGCATCAGATTCTGTTTTTTACATTTTTCTGCTAGCGGTTTTCACGTATAGTTAGCACGCATAGCAGCCATGTCTGTGTTAGCATACTGC
>Ga0183099_1000209_pt1 | contig 51047 bp, 46 predicted proteins | sample Biomet1_FD_127788 | JGI IMG/M metagenome (GOLD analysis project Ga0183099, IMG submission 127788) | Microbial communities from bioreactor (seeded with anoxic lake sediment) at LBNL, California, USA - Biofuel metagenome 1 | ecosystem: Engineered > Bioreactor > Anaerobic > Unclassified ... | reverse complement strand
GTATTCAAATATAAGCACGGTAATGAGTTCAATAAACAAGAAGAAGCACGTATCACTCAAGCAATTAGCAGAAGAGCTGGGTGTTTCTATATCTACGGTATCGAGAGCACTGAAAGGCAGTTCTGAGATTAGTCAGGAGATGATTGACCGTGTGAAAGCTTTAGCCAAGGAAATGAACTATCGGCCCAATCCGTTTGCCATTAGTTTATTGAAAGATACACCAAGAATTATTGGTATTATTGTGCCCGATATAGTAACTCATTTCTACTCCTCTATTATCAGCGGAATAGAAGATGTGGCTACTCAGAACGGCTATTTCGCAATCATAACTTCCTCTTATGAGCAATACGAGCGTGAAAAGCAATGTGTGGATCATCTTATTAATATCAGGGTTGAGGGAATAATAGCCTGCCTGTCACAGGAAACAAAGAACTTCAGCCATTTTGAAGACCTTGCAAATGCCAATACACCAATTATCCTCTTCGACAGAGTGTGCCTCACAAACATGTTCTCGTCCGTTGTTGCCGATAACAGCGAATCTGCCCGACAAGTGACTCTGCATTTACTGAATAATGGATCCAAACGCATTGGATTCATTGGAGGTTCCAATCACCTGGATATTGTGAAGCAACGAAAACACGGTTATCTGGAAGCGCTAAGAGAAAAAGGAATTCCTATTGAAAGAGAGCTGGTGGTATGCGAAAAGATGACTTACGATGAAGGAAGGGAAGCTACTAAGAAACTACTCTCCCTCCCTAATCCACCCGATGCCATTGTAGCCATGAACGACACACTTACGTTTGCTGCTATGAAAGAGATAAAACAACGTGGACATAAAATTCCGGAAGATGTAGCTTTAGTGGGATATACTGACGAGATGCACGCCTGTTATGTGGAGCCAAACCTTACAGCCGTTACTCACCAGACGTATAAAATGGGGGAAGCTGCGTGTAACTTACTGCTCAATCAATTAAAAAACGGAGAGGAAATAAAGCAGGTTGTAATTCCTACGCAGTTGCAGATTAGAGATTCTTCAATAAAGAACCAATAGACTCTCGTTAGTAGAGAAAATAGCGCATGCTGAAGATATTATGAATCTTGAAAATTGAGCTACAAAAGTATAACTTTTAAGATTAATAAGTTCTTTTTATAAAATTGTCCCCCATTATATATTTTATAAAAATACACAATAATCTAATTTTCAATAATTTACTCACAATTCATTAAACAACAAATTGTCCCCCACTTTTCTTTTTATATCTTTATAAGATAGTCTATATTTGTCACAAAATTATAATTCAATATCTAATTAATTACATTGATAACCGATATGTATCTTAGACTTACTTTATAAGTATAAATAGTGAACTTATTAAGAATTTAAAGTATAAGATTTATTTAATGAATAGATTGTCGACATTTCTATAAGTTTAGATTTATTATTTATTTTTCTAAAATTAAAATTATGAAAAAAAATTTGTTTATTTGTGCAATGCTATTTGTGTCTTCACAGGCAATTAATGCAGAAAGAAGTACAAGTGTTGATTTTATGGACTTGGAATGTATAACAACTGAAAAATCAGCTGTTGATGTAATGGAAACTCCTTCTGTAAATAATATAGAAGAGTGCGAAGAAGCTGTAACAAGATTTATTACATCTTGCGGAAAAGGCATGACTATAGTCTCAGAAGAAGAACTATCTGATTTTGAAGTAAGTTACTATATCGATTTTTCCGAAGCAGCATTGTGCTCAGAAGATATACCTTAGAATCTATTATTAATAAAAGTATAGGTTTGGATATATCAAACCTATACTTAAATAAACTATGAGTTATGAAAAAACTAATTGTTTCATTTGTATTATTATCAATTACATTATCTTCTTTTTCTCAACAGATTCCAGATAGTGCTTATCTGCAAATCACTTATTTGGAAGATTTTGTAAAAAACATAGATCATCCAGAGAAAAAGAGTTACGATGAACTAGTTTTGGATATTGGTAAATTTAGTTCTGAATTTTATAGTGTACGTGAAAACAAAGTAAAACAAATAACAGATAGCATATTAAAATCTGGAAAGAGTGCTTATGATGCAAGGGAAGCTATAAGCGAATATCCTCGTAGTTATCAGAAATATCGTGTTTATAAGAATGTCCCGTCTATTGGTGAACTAACTTATATAAACCAAATATTGGCTTATTATCAATATAAAGAGAGTCTTGAGAAACCCGCATGGGAACTTCTATCCACAAAAAAAGAGATTCAAGGGTATATGTGCCAAAAGGCTGTGGCGAATTTCAAAGGAAGAAAATGGACAGTATGGTATACAAATGATATTCCTATTTCAGAGGGTCCATGGAAGCTTTGCGGGCTACCCGGTCTAATATTGGATGCAGTAGATAGTGATAGCCTTTATCATTTTTATTGCGTTGGAATAAAAGAATTGAAGCACAAAACACAAATTAAAGTTCTCAAAGAGAAGTATGTAATGTGCACAAAGCAGGAGCTATACAAAATAAGTAAAGAAGCAAAAGAAAATCCGATAGGATATTTAAATAGGCAATCGGGAATAATAAGTGTTAGAGCAACAGAAGCGGATGGCAGGCCAGCAAAGCCTAATATTACAAAATATATAGATATGGAAGCAGAACCGATCAAAAAGATAGAATGAGAAAATTGTTATTTATATTTTTTCAGTGTTATAATATCCTTTTTTTGTCTGCACAAACATTTAAAGGGAAAGTAACTAATGAAGTTACAAATACCCCATTAGATATGGTATCCGTTAGTTTGTTACAGGCGGATAGTCTGACTGTGTCTTTTGCTATGACCGACCATAACGGACACTTCTCCATTACAGCTCCTTTGGGCAAGAAAGGAAAATATCTGTGCTTTACCTATATGGGGTATGCTCCCAAATGGGTGTCGGTGCAGAATTACAATGAGGGAGGAGAAGTGAGATTACAACCTAGAGACATAGTAATAAAAGAGGTTAAGTTTGTTTCCAAACGACTAAAGCAAGAGGGAGATACTCTGACTTATTCGGTAAGTGGATTTCGTATGCCACAAGACAGAACTATTGGAGATGTACTGAAAAAGCTACCTGGAATAGAGGTGGCGAATGACGGACAGATAAAATATCAGGGGAAAGCTATCAATAAGTTTTATATTGAGGGAATGAATTTGCTGGAAGGCAAATATAACTTAGCTACCAATAACCTTTCAGCCAAAGCAGTGAAAAATGTGCAGGTACTGGAAAATCATCAGGCAATCGCAGCTCTTCGGGGGAATAGCTTCAGTGAGAATGCAGCTCTTAATCTGGTTCTTGAAGACAAAGCGAAAGCACGTATTCTAGGAACTGTAGATGCTGGTGCCGGAGTGGAAGACCAAAGCGGTGATGTGTTATGGGATAATCGTTTACTAGGGATGCTCTTTAATGCACGTGTTCAGAATCTGAGTATGTATAAGAACAATAGTACAGGGGTTGATGTAGGGCAAGAACTAAAGGTGCTCACAATAGAGAATATTAATCAATTGAAAACAATGCCTGAAGAGTATGAAATTCTGTCTCCTATTTCAGCGGGATCTCCTAATCTTAATCAGCAAAGATACTATTTCAATGATACTCATCTGTTTAGTATCAACAACCTTTGGAGAATAAAAAAAAGTAATGATTTACGCATTCAGGCAAGTTATCTGCACGACCGAGAGAAAGAGAATGGCAGTTCGGTGAACACATATTATCTTCCCGATCAGACACTGATTATTGACGAAGGTGTGCATGCCATTCACACCAAAGACGAAATAGAAGGAGAACTAACATATAATATTAATAACAAGAAGCTTTTTCTGAAAAATGCACTTAAATTGCAGATGCGGTTTGGGGACAATAAAGGATGGATGCAAACCAATGGCAAAGCAGTGAATCAGTCTACCGACCTTGACAGGCAAATGTTGACTAACGATTTTCAACTTATTCGCAACTTTGGGAAAAATGTGTTTCGCTTTTTCAATATGAATATGTATAGCAACATACCTCAGCACCTTACAGTGGCTCCTGGCCCGTATGCCGACTGGCTCAATGAAGGACAAGAATATAACTTAATGCAACAAGATCTGCGGTTACGCTCTTTTGGATCGCATACATATACTTCTTTTCAGCACAAACTATTTGGTATGTATATTGAATATCGTACCGGGCTAAAAGTGAAAGATCAATCTTTGCACTCTAAGCTTAACACTTCCGGTTCTGGTTTTCCCGAAACCTCCCGGGATTCTTTTCTTAACCGTTCACATTTTACAGAAATTGATTTGTATGTAACTCCTTCGCTCAGCTATCAGAATTACAGCTTCAAAGGGAAAGTGGAGGTAGCCTCAACGATTGCAAATCTATATCAGCATAATAATGCTGTGAATAAGTACAAAGGAAATGAAAACCACTTACTATTTGAACCTAATGTTTTTTTAGAATATGTAATTAGTGCACTTTGGAAAATAAATGGAGGCTTTAATTACAATCATAGCTATTCTGATATTTATAATATTTATCCTGGTTATGTATTTACCTCTTATCGTAATGTTTCAGCTAATGGAAGTGATATTACACTTCATAAGTCTTTGAACATTAAAGGATCGATAAACTATAAGAATCCCATTAAAGGCTTTTTCTTCGATTTGTCTGGATACTACACACAAGAACATCGTAATATGCTTACCTCGTCTCGTTTCAATGGAATTTTGCAACAAACGGTAAATGTAAAACAGAACGTAGAGAGTGAAAGGTTTGGAGTAAATGCCAATTACAGTAAATCCTTTTCTTTCTGGAAAACGCTCTTTCGCCTAAACACTGGCTATAATGGATCGGAAGACACCCGATTATGGAGTGAAATTCTTACGAGGTTCCGTTCTGATAATATAAGTTCATCCGCATCACTTTTTATGCAACCATGTCACTTTATTAATTGGGAAGCTTCTTCGGATTATCTTTACTCAACAATGAAAACGATGAAACCAGAGAAAAAAGAATATACTCCCGTTCGCAGTTTTCATCATAAGTTAACATTGAATGTTATTCCATCAGATAAATGGCAGTTTAAATGGTTAAGTGAGTATTATCACAGTACGGATAAAGGCCTTAAGAAAAGTTTTTTCTCGGATCTGTCATTATCCTACTTATTCAAGGAAAGCGAGTTGCAATTTTCTGCCTTGAATCTTTTTAATAATAATGAATATCAACGCAGAAACATTGGTTCATTAAGCCAGTCTGTAAATATAAACAAGCTTCGACCTCGCCAGTTTATGATAAAATACTTGTTTAATTTTTAAGTTATGAAATAAAAACAGTCGCGCTAGTCAAGCCAAACCTTACAGCCGTAACTCACCAAACTTATAAAATGGGGGAAGCAGCATGTAACTTACTGCTCAATCAATTAAAAAACGGAGAGGAAATAAAGCTGGTTGTAATTCCTACGCAGTTGCAGATTAGAGATTCTTCAATAAAAAGAATATAGTTACCTGTCAACAATATTGCACAGATAACTATATTCTCAGGTATTACCAATATTTAGACCCAGGCATTCACAATCTCGGCAACATACATTTGGTGGAAGTTGCCATGAGTATTATACCATCTGTCAATATATTCAGGATCGGCAAATCCTTCTTTCTTGATTTGGTCTGTATACAACTTCTTGCATTCTAAAGTGATTCGTGATTGTTCGAAACATACATTACCCATTTCTGTGAAGTGAGGTACTAATCCGGTAGCTTCTACTTTATCTATATCACGTCCCGACTTGCTTCCGCAAATCTTATGAATATCTTTATTCTCCATGCCTAAGAAAGAAACGGTGAAATAATCTCCTTTTTCAAGGAATTCAAATGTATATCTCTCCGGGCGAACAAAGATGAACGCAACAGGTTTGTTCCAAAGATAGCCTATCCCACCCCAACTGGCAGTCATGGTATTAAACTTCTCCTTATTGCCTGCAGTAATAAGCATCCATTCGTTACTTATATTCTCAAAAAAGTTTTCTGTAAGTTTGTTTGGTTCTATTCTTTCCATACTGGTTCTTATTTAAATCTCAATATCTTCCTTTTCTTCTTCAATAATTCTTGCAGTTTCCACCTTTTCCAACCGAGCCCTCATCTTTGGCATGGCAGACATCCTTATGCGTAATGTCATAACACAATCCATATCGAAAGTCTGACTAAGAATCTCCGGTTCCTCTTCCTTCACAATCCGCATAATATCATTCATAAACGGATATTCAAAAGAGACAGTTATATCTTCGTCTACAGTTTTTTCGATGATTGTGGCATTAGCAATGACCTCTGCTGCGGCAGCTTTATAAGCAACAATCAATCCGCTGGTACCTAGCTTTATTCCTCCGAAGTAACGAACTACAATAATCAGGATATCAGTCAGTTCGTTGGAGTTAATTTGCCCGAGAATAGGTTTTCCGGCAGTACCCGAAGGTTCTCCATTGTCGTTTGCACGAAAGTCTTTCCTTTCATGACCTAGCATGTAGGCATAACAAACGTGGCGGGCATCATAATATTTTTTCTGATATTGCTCGATATAACCTTTTATTTCATCAACACTACGTACAGGTATGGCTATAGCAATGAATTTGCTACGCTTCTCCGTATAAATGCCTTCCGAAAGTTCGGTTATTGTTTTATATGTATCTTCTATCGCCATAAATCAGAAATGATGCACAAAAGTAATGAAATAAAAAACACCACAGATTATCCGGTATCATAATTTTATATCTCTACGCAAGAGACACTATGATCCACATAATCTGTGGTGCAAGTATAATTTAGCTCAGCTTATGGATAACTAATCCAGAACGAAGTTTAGGTTCAAACCATGTTGTTTTAGGAGGCATGATATTACCACTGTCTGCAATATCCATAAGTTGTTTCATAGAAACAGGATATAATGCAAGGGCAACTTTCATCTCACCTTTGTCTACTCTCTTGCTAAGTTCTCCTAACCCACGGATACCTCCAACGAAGTCGATACGTTTGTCGGAACGAAGATCTTTAATTCCAAGAATTTCGTCAAGGATTAAGTTAGAAGAGATAGTAACGTCGAGCACACCAATAGGATCATTATCGTTATATGTTCCCTCTTTAGCTGTGAGGCTATACCATTTTCCTTCAAGATAAACAGAGAAGTTATGCAAAGTGCTTGGCTTGTAAATCTCTGCTCCCTTTTCTTCTACGATGAAGTTCTTTTCCAAAGCAGCAAGGAAAGCCTGAGCAGACAGACCATTAAGATCTTTCACCACACGGTTGTAATCGATAATAGTCAGCTGGTTAGCAGGGAAGCAAACGGCCATAAAGTAGTTATATTCTTCATCTCCTTTATGATTAGGATTCTGCTTTGCTTTTTCAGCACCAACCAATGCAGCGGCAGCAGAACGGTGGTGACCGTCGGCTATGTATAAAGCAGGCATTGCTTCGAATTGCTTTGTGATTGTAGCTATATCAGCAGCTTCATCAATAATCCAAAACTGGTGGCCAAAGCCATCTCCCGGAGCAATGAATTCATTGACAGGTTTGTTTGCAGTATACTTCTTTACGATAACATCAAGCACATCATTATCAGGATAAGCAAAGAATACAGGTTCGATATTAGCATTGTTCACACGAACATGTTTCATTCTATCTTCTTCTTTATCACGGCGAGTAAGTTCGTGCTTCTTTATAGAGCCGTTCATATAATCGGCAACAGAAGCACAAACAACCAAGCCATACTGAGTTTTGCCGTTCATTGTCTGAGCGTAAACATAGTATTGCTCTTTATTATCCTGAACCAACCATCCGTTATCCTGAAACTTCTGAAAATTCTCAGCAGCTTTCAAATAAACTTTTTCGTCGTGTTCGTCTGTTCCTACGGGGAAATCAATCTCCGGTTTTATGATGTGATACAATGATTTCTCATTGCCGGCAGCTTCCTGACGTGCTTCTTCCGAGTTTAAAACGTCGTAAGGACGAGAAGCAACCTGCTCTACTAAATCCTGTGGAGGGCGAATGCCTTTAAAAGGTTTTATTATTGCCATAAATTAAATCTTATAAGGGTTTTTCTTCTTAATAATACACCATACCCCATATGCCAAGCCAGTAAAGATTGTAATTAAAGAAAAGCCTTCACAAAAACCTTTGGCAAAATCAGATAGACTATCTCTGAATATGCTACTTAATAAAAAAGTAAGTAGCCCCATTGAATAGGCAATCAGAATTTCATATTTTAATATTCTACTGCGCATGGTAGTATATATTTAGAATCAGTTACTTGTTTACTCTGAATTTCTCGCAACCATCTTTGAAGAAACCAACGATTTGGTTTGCAGCAGCAATACCAGCATTGATATTAGCTTCAGCAGTTTGAGCACCCATCTTCTTAGGAGTTGAGAAATAACGTCCGGCAAACTTTTCTGCAAGTTCTGCATTTGCAGTAGGCATAATATCTGTTACATATTTAAAGTCGGCACGGTCTTCCATTAACTTAATAAGCTCTGCTTCATTGATAACTTCCTTACGGGCAGTGTTTACAAGCATTGCACCCTTAGGCATTTTATTAAGAAGAGCATAGTTAATAGAATTCTTTGTTTCTGCAGTTGCAGGAATATGAAGAGAGACAACATCACAAGTAGCGTAAAGTTCTTCTGCAGAATCTACAGCTTTAGCACCATCTTTCTCGATAACTTCTTTTGGACAGAAAGCATCGTAAGCATAGATTTCCATGCCAAATCCTCTGGCAACACGAGCAACATTACGTCCTACGTTACCATAAGCGTGGATACCAAGTTTCTTTCCCATAAGTTCAGTACCAGATGTTCCGTTATAGAAGTTACGAACAGCAAATACCATAAGGCCAAGAGCTAGTTCGGCAACAGCATTTGAATTCTGTCCCGGAGTATTCATTACACATACGCCATGAGCTGTTGCAGCGTCAAGATCTACATTGTCATATCCTGCACCTGCACGAACAACAATCTTCAAATCTTTAGCAGCATCAAGAACTTCAGCATCAATAATATCACTACGGATAATGATAGCGTTAGCATCTTTAACAGCATCTAGTAATTGTTTCTTTTCTGTGTACTTTTCTAATAAGGCCAGTTCATAGCCTGCAGCTTCAATTTCTTTACGAATACCGTCAACTGCTATTTTAGCAAACGGTTTGTCTGTTGCGATTAATACTTTCATAGTGTTATGTATTTAAAAGTTTCACCACAGATTGCGCAGATTTCATAGACTTTAGAATCTATGAAACCGGCGCAACCTGTGGTGAATAGTTTCTTAATTAATGTTGTTTTTCAAATTCCTGCATGCATGCAACCAAAGCTTCTACGCTTTCTTTTGGTAATGCATTATAGCAAGAAGCGCGGAAACCGCCTACTGAACGGTGACCTTTGATACCAATCATTCCTCTTTCTGTAGCAAATTTCTGGAAGTCAGCTTCAAGATCTTTGTATTCGTCTTTCATTACGAAACAGATATTCATTAATGAACGGTCTTCTTTATTAGCAGTTCCAACGAATAATTTGTTACGATCTATTTCGTTATACAAGATATCTGCTTTTTCGATAGCTCTTCTTTCCATTTCTTTTACGCCACCCTGTTCCTTGATCCAACGAAGAGTTTGAAGTGCTGCATAGATAGGCACTACAGGAGGAGTATTAAACATAGAGCCGTTATCAATATGAGTCTGGTAGTTAAGCATTGTAGGAATATAACGTGATACTTTACCCAGAGCATCGTTTTTAATAATAACGAAAGTAAGACCTGCAGGTGCTAGATTCTTTTGAGCTCCACCGTAGATCATTATATATTTAGAAACATCCATTGGACGAGAGAAAATATCTGAAGATGCATCAGCAATCAATGGAACAGGAGAATCAATATCAGTACGGATTTCTGTACCATAAATAGTATTATTCGTTGTAATGTGGAAATAATCCGCATCAGCAGGAATAGTATAATCTTTAGGAACAAATGTATAATTAGCATCTGCAGAAGAAGCAACCTCTACAACTTCGCCAAAAGCTTTTGCTTCCTTCATTGCTTTCTTAGCCCAAACACCAGTGTTTAGATAAGCAGCTTTCTTTTCTAAGAAGTTAAAAGGAACCATACAGAATTCCAAACTTGCGCCGCCACCAAGAAAAAGGACCGAATAGCCTTCGGGTATATTTAAAAGTTCTTTGAACAACGCAACAGCTTCGTCAACCACTGGTTGAAAATCTTTTGCACGATGACTAATTTCCATCAAAGAAAGTCCAGAACCGTTGAAATCTAAAATAGCTTTCGCAGTATTCTCTATTGTTGATTGTGGAAGAATTGATGGTCCGGCATTGAAATTATGCTTTTTCATTTGAAGTTTGTTTTAATTATACAATAAAAATAACTATAATTTTAAGACACCGCGAAATTACAGTTTTTTTTCGGGGAAACAAACGATTTGATATAAAAATAAAGCTTTGACACCCCTTTTTGCTTTCTATTTATTCGTTGCGATATATGTTAAACAACATTTTGTTATATATCATGCAATAAAATGCAATATCGATATTCTGTTGAACAAATGGTGATAGATATTCGTTTTTTTTATTAGATAAGGAGACAAGCTATGAAAATGACTATGAACTTTTTTTTATCAGTTATAGTAACCTATTTGGTACTTATACTTTTGCCCGGTATAGATGTTGGAAACATCTGGACTGGAATTTTACTGGCAATACTTTTGGGTATATTCAACATTATAGTAAAGCCGGCTCTTGAGCTTCTTTCAATCATCCCAACCCTACTTACCATATTACTATTCTTGCTTATAATTAACGGGGGGATACTTGTTATGGTGGACTGGTTTATGGATAGTTTTTCTGTTAATAGCTTAGGTACCGTAATAATGTTCAGCATTATTGTAACCGTAGCAAACTGGGGATTGCACCGTTACTTTAGGAAAAAGAAATAGATAAAAGGAATAACTAATTCAACGTTGTACAAAAGATTGCATTCTTTTGCACAAAACCAGAAAGTGTCTAAGAAGTCAAAATATCCCCTTGTAGAATCGGATATTTGATTCTAGTCTCCATTTAGGGATACAGATAAATTGAGGGTGCCAAATACTTTTTGGACACCCTCTTGTTTTGTATATGGAAAATAAAGATTTCAGGAAAAACTAATCAGCTTCTTCAATCTTTGTTTTCATGCCCTTAATTTTCTCTCCCTGAATAAGGTTAAGAGTCTGATTCAGTTTAGAACGGCGGATAGCTACAAAGGCAAAATGCTCTTTTACATCTATCGGCCCTACATCTTCTTTCGCCAACTTACCTTTCTTATAAAGGAAACCAACGATATCAATTTTGTTCACTTTATCTTTTTTCCCTTTACCTATATATAAGGTAACCCAAAGCGGCTGAGCAGGACGAGCTGTTTTTGCAGGTAATTCAAAGACTTCGGGTTCATCTGTTACATAAGCCGGAAGTGATTCATCTTCATTGAGAATGATGTATGAAGTACCTTCCGCATCCCAGCGGGCGGTTCTACCATTACGATGAATAAATGCATCCTCGTTTATAGGTATATGATAGTGAATAATATTCTCAATTTCCGGAATATCCAACCCACGTGAAGCTAGGTCTGTAGAGACAAACACATGGCAACTGCCGTTTCGGAACTTATATAAAGCACGCTCACGATCGGGCTGTTCCATTCCTCCGTGGAAATACTCATTATAAAGTCCTTTTGAAAAAAGATACTCGCTAACTCTTTCTACCGCATCACGATGGTTACAGAAAACAATCGTGGAACTGCTTCCCATTGTACAAAGCAGGCGGAACAAAGTTTCCAGCTTATCTTTATCGGGAGAAAGCACTTTCATCATCTTTAGGCGAACAGAGTCATCTTCCGGAACAAGGAAATCTAGTTTTATCGTTTCATTCAGTCCGGTAAAATCGGGAATTTCCTCTGCATCTGTAGCCGAAAGAAGTATGCGTTTTTTCAATCCTGGCAGTTGAGCAATAATCTCGCCCATTTCATCCTGAAAACCATACTCCAGAGACTTGTCGAACTCATCAATCACCAATGTATGAATTGTATCCGGATTAAAATTTCCTTTATTCAGGTGATCATTGATACGTCCGGGAGTACCTATAATAATAGCGGGATGATTACCCAGAATACTCTTCTTTTCGTCCGAGATGGGGTGTCCGCCATAACAACAACAGGTTTTAAATCCGGTATTCATTGATTTGAAAACCGTTTCAATCTGCAATGCAAGTTCGCGTGAAGGAACGAGTACCAGACTCTGTATTGTATTATTTTCGGGTTTTAATTCTTGTAATAAAGGAAGCAGATATGCCAATGTCTTTCCTGATCCGGTTGGAGACAGTAAAATAACGTCTTTCCCCTGGCTATTCGCTCTGATAGATGCTTCTTGCATCGGGTTCAGATTTTCTATCTTTAAACTCTTAAGAGCCTGTTCTATTAATTCTTGTTTCATATTCATGCTGCAAAAATACGCTAATTATTAAAAAGAAGAAGTATGTAATTTCATAAAACACCATAATATAAGGTTTGTTTATGAAAATTATAACAATAATACCCACATAAACAGGTCAATGCCTACGTCTTTGCTCTTCATACTTATAAATAATACGACCTAATTTTCGAAGAAAAGGCTGTCCGATATCTTTATAATGATAGTTTGCCGGAGTAATTTTCCCATCACAAGTATTAATAACAGCCGAAAGCATAAATTCAATTCCGGTTTTTGTATTCACAAAATAGGCAACATCAGATAAAGTACCGTGAGACTCTCCTACCATATTGTAAATTTTCAGTCCCGGCAAATCAGGCAAAACAGAATTCTTTCCATAATAAAGATACTTCTTGAGGTGAACCGGATATTTACGCTTGTTTTTCTTAAACAGAGGAAATTCACTCTCACGTGGATACATTGCTGTGTATTTATACAATAACTCGTAATCCTTATCGTTTAAATTAAAGCGTTTCTTAACCGGAACCGTTTCTGGGAAGAATACATAAAGCATCATATCATTTACATCCTGCAAAGGAACGTTATTAAAATAAGAATAGTCTCTTCCACCTTTAACGACTTCACCTAAAGGGTTGGACAACTGAACAGGATTAGTGGCAGCCAATTGCTTATAGATAAGCAAATTTTTATCATCATAAAAGTTAACCGGAGGAGTTGTTCTGTTTTGCTCACGATTACTATTGTCGAACCTTAGCATAACCCGAGTAGAATCATACCCCATTTCCAACAAACGTTTATTGATATATTCCTGTCCTAAGAAATCATACATACGGTTATAAGCATCATTATCACTTACCAGAATCATTTCCTTAATATAATTAGCCAACCGGGGAGTTTTATCGGGAGCCAGATAATCACTCTTTATACTTGCCTTACTGTCTGAATTTCCTGCGAACTCCACTTTATTATAAATGGTAATCCCATTATCCCGATTCAGATTATTGACCTTCTCCATTCCTAATAAGATTAAAGGCCATTTTACCAGACTAGCCGGATTAAAGAATCGTTTACTATCCAACTGATAACTATATTGAGTAAAGGTAGGACGTTGCAATCTATCTCGATCAATCTGCGTGTATATAATCTGAATCTCATATTTATCGGCATCTTTTAAGTAAGGTTTAAAAAAGTCATCCTTCTCCATCAGGCTATATAGCAATGCCGAATCGCCACTCTTACCAATCTGAGCCGGGCAATCTACAGAATTAAAGAAAAAAATAATCAAGAGCAATAACATTCTGATTTTTAGCATATTCCAAAGTAAATTTAAAGGCAAAGCTAAGGAATTATTCGGTATTTTATCTAGCAGAGAACACATTTTATACAATAAGTCTTTTATTTTGCGCCGATAATTCATACCTTTGCAAGCAAATTAATACAAAGGTAATTCAATTACAAAATGAGCGAAAAAGCACCTTTTATGGTATTTTCTGGCACCAATTCCAGATACCTAGCAGAGAAAATTTGTGAAAGCCTCGGCTGCCCTCTCGGAAAAATGAATATTACCCACTTTGCAGATGGGGAGTTTTCTGTTTCTTACGAAGAATCCATTAGAGGTTCACATCTCTTTCTAGTACAATCTACCTTCCCTAACTCAGACAACTTAATGGAACTATTGCTAATGATTGATGCAGCTAAACGTGCATCAGCAAAAAGCATTGTCGCTGTAATTCCTTATTTTGGATGGGCCCGCCAAGATAGAAAAGATAAACCACGTGTTGCAATCGGAGCAAAGCTTGTAGCCGACATGCTAACTGTAGCCGGTATCGACCGTCTGATAACAATGGATTTGCATGCAGATCAGATTCAAGGTTTCTTTAATGTACCAGTTGACCACTTGTATGCATCAGGAGTCTTTTTACCCTACATTGAGTCTTTAGATCTAGACGAACTAGTTATCGCAACTCCAGACGTTGGTGGTTCTAAGAGAGCAAGCACTTATTCAAAATACCTGGGTGTGCCATTGGTATTGTGTAATAAGTCACGTATCAAAGCTAACGAAGTAGCATCTATGCAGATTATTGGTGATGTTAAAGGTAAGAACGTTATTTTGATTGACGACATCGTAGACACAGCCGGAACTATTACCAAAGCTGCCGATATCATGTTAGAAGCCGGAGCTCTTTCTGTTCGCGCTATTGCCAGCCACTGTGTAATGTCTGGTCCTGCAACAGATCGTGTACAAAGCTCAGCTCTTACTGAAATGGTTTTCACAAACAGCATTCCATATAATAAGGGAGGTGTAAAAGTAAAACAGTTATCTATCGCAGATATGTTTGCTAATACAATCCGTAGAGTATACAACAACCAATCTATCAGCTCTCAATATATTATCTGATAAATAGGATATATCAATAAAATAAAATGCCGATGTGTTGATTATCCTCACATCGGCATTTCTTATTTTATTATTTTAGAAATTACTTCTTTTCTACGTTATCTATTACACCAAATTTATAAGATCCGCGTCTAACTACATCTCCGTTCTTATCAAATTCCACAAAAGGGCCATCTTTTTTTCCTTGTCTAAAGAAGCCTTCGTAACGGTTTCCATCTTTATCTTCCTGTACACCCGATCCTTCTTGCATTCCTCTTACAAACCCGCCTTTGTACTTAGTACCGTCTTTCAATATCAGTACTCCTTGCCCATCATAGATGTTATTCTTCCAGTCGCCTTCATACTTATCTCCATTTCCCCAAACATACGTACCACGGCCGTTTCTTTGATTATTGATCCACTGTCCGGTATATACCGCTCCATTACTCCAGGTAAAAGTTCCTTGTCCGTGTTGCATACCTTCTTTAAAATCACCTTCGTACTTATCACCATTTGTAAGGGTAAATACTCCTTTACCTGTACGTTCTCCTTTTAAATAATCGCCTTCATATTTTTCACCGGCATGAAAAATATAGGTTCCATGACCATCTTGAATATCATTTACCCAATCACCCGAATATTTATCTCCTGTAGGGTAATAATAGGTTCCTTTTCCCCAACGTACATTATCTTTCCAGTCGCCTTCATATTTAGATTTATCTTCCCAAACTAAAGTACCTTTACCGTTTTTCTTATCAGCTTTCCAGTCGCCTTCATATTTAGCTCCGTTTTTCCAGGTGTAAACTCCCTTACCATCACGTTTATCATTAGCCCAGTTTCCTGTATACACATCACCATTATAATAGTACATTGTTCCATCGCCTTGCTGATAATCGGTATACCACATTCCTTCGTAACGGTTATTATTCATAAAGTAATAAGTTCCTTTACCATGTTGTTGATCCTGAAACCATTGTCCTTCATACTTTTCGCCATCAACAAAAGAATAAACACCATATCCCTGACGCTTTCCGCTTACATACTCACCTTCGTATACATCTCCATTCTTGAAAGCCGTTTTGCCTTTTCCATTAGGCTTTCCTTTTTGAAGTTCACCTGTATAAACGGAACCATCTTTAAAAGTATAATTTCCAATCTTTATTTCAGTTGAAGGAGCAATGGCCTCCTTTATTTTAGAGAAGAAGCCACCTGTTTTCTGTGCCTGAGAAGTGGTAGCTACAGAGAAAAAAAGGAAAGATATATATATATATTTACGCATAGTAGATAGGTGTTTTATTTATTACATCATACAAATATAATAATTATGCAATGAAGAGATGCTATTTATTAGGTTTTGTTATAATTTTAAAGTTTTTTGCCTGCAACAACTTCTATCATATTTTCTTGATTAAAATATTTTTGAGCCAGAACCATAAGCTCCTCAGCTGTAACATTTTGAACAGCTTTTAAAGATTCTTCAAAATAAGAATCGGATAAATGTGAAGTTTGAATAAACATCCAGGCATCCGATAAAGAGAATGGACCTTCATAACTGCGACACATTTCTCCCAACATATAATTCTTAACCATTTCCAGTTCAGATTCAGGGACTAGCTCTGTTTGCAAGGTTCTCATTTCATTATAAACTTCTTTAATTATATCTTCAGCATACTCATTTGCTGCTTCAGTGGAAACCACAAAGACTCCAGCATCCGGGTATGAAACTATTCCGGAAGAAATACCATACGTATAACCTTTATCTTCACGAATATTAGACATTAGTCTACTGCCAAAATATCCTCCAAAGATTGTTATCAAGACTCTCATCTTATAATAATCCGGATGAGTTCTTTGAATCATTACCTTTCCTATTTTTATTGAGCTTTGCATAGCAGAATCCTGTTCTGTAAAAACTCGTTTTAAAGAGGTGGTTTTAATATCTGCAGGCAACGTAAGTACTTTATTTTCGACCCTTCCCCAAGACTCTTTGCCGAAGGTATTCTCTAACAGATTTAATATCTCGTCCGTAACCTTTCCTGAAATATAAATACTACAATTTCCTGAATGATAATATTGATCATAGAATTCTTTGAGACATGCAGAAGTAACTTTATCATAATCTGTCTCAATAGCAAAGCGACCGCAAGGATGCTCTTTACCAAAGATTGAATTTGCAAAGCTTTTCTGGGCCAAGTATTCAACTTTAGTGCTATTAATAAGAAATTGGTGTTTATTGGTTTCAACAACAGTATTCAATTCCTTCTCTGGAAAAACCGGCTCCTTTACTATTGACTCAACAATTTCTAATGTATGGGCAAAGTACTTATTCAGAGAGTACAAGGTTATGTAGGAATACTCCATAGAAGTAGATAGTTCAAGCCAGGCTCCGTAATAATCTAACTTCTCTGCTATCTCAGCCGAGGTAAACCGTTTTGTCCCCTCTCTTAACATTCTATTAGTAAAGAGAGTCTGCAACAACTGCGTTTGATGCCATTTACCTGCACCAATAAGTATATCTACTCTAACAACATCCTGATTACCTGCTTTTATAACATTAAGAGGTATACCATTAGACATTGTTTTTCTATGAGGAACTGCAATAGATATATTTTCTATCGCTTTTATTTCTGGTTGAATTTCTCTATTCAGCATTTTGATTCTTTAAAAATAATTCAGCTTTCATTAAATCCTCAGGTGTATCTATTCCAATGGTTTCAACATCTGTAATGCCTACTTTAATGGTATAACCATTTTCCAGCCAACGAAGTTGTTCCAAAGACTCAGCCAATTCAAGCGATGACTGAGGTAAAGAGGTTATCTCTTTCAAAACATCTGCCCTATAAGCATATAAACCAATGTGCTTATAATAAGTATGATGTTTCAACCAATCGGCCTTATCGTGATTTCTTGTAAATGGAATAATTGAACGGCTGAAATATAAAGCATTCCAGTTCTTGTTTACCACAACTTTAGGCGAATTCACATTCTCCAGAACTTCGAAATCATCATCTGATGAGAATGGTTTAACCAGTGTAGCAATATGAGTAGAAGCATCATCAAAACAAGCTTTTATTGATTCCAGTTGAGAAGGTTGAATAAATGGTTCATCTCCCTGAATATTAACAACGACATCAAACCCAGCACCAACTTTAGTAAAAGCCTCATAACAGCGGTCTGTCCCACTTTTATGCTGATCTGACGTCATAACAACTTTACCGCCAAAAGCTTTTACAGCCTGCTCTATTCTTTCATCATCAGTTGCAACATAAGCTTCATCCAGACAGTCGCGCACTTGTTCATATACTCTTTGAATAACTGTTTTACCACCTAATATGGCCAAGGGTTTACCGGGGAAACGAGTAGAAGCATATCTTGCCGGTATTATTCCAATATATTTCATTATGATATATCTTTAAAATCTGTTCAAAGTTTCAAAAGTACAAAATTATTTGGTAATACACTCTTTTTACCGTTATTTTGTCTCCAAAATGAAAGTTATGAAACAACATATATGCCTTATATCCATTGGTTCTAACACCAATAGAGATGTCAATATCAAACTAGCACAAAAAGAATTATCTATTCATTTTCCGGATATCTATTTCGGAAATGAACAAGATACAATTCCCATTGGAATGTCGAACTCGGCTCATTTTACAAATCAACTGGCTAAATGCTCTACTACACTATCTATTGAAGAAATAAAAATCATTTTTAAGCAAATTGAATCTCAAGCTGGTCGTTTGCCCGAAGATAAAATGGATGAGATAATAAAACTAGATATTGATTTACTGACTTATGATGATATAATTCTGAAAGAAAACGATATGAAGAAAGAATTTATCATTGAAGGATTGAAAGAATTCGAGCTTTAATAGACTTCTTTTAGCAGATTTAGGTTATAAAAAAGAAAATACCAAAAAGTAAAATCAGCTCTCTTAGAATTGATATTTAAAAAGATCTCAGATAGAGGCCTGAAAAAAGTAATCGAGTAGAAAGAAAACTATTTTGTATTCCTCCTACTCGATTTAATATTTTTGTCACAGAAACCTGTAACGGTTATTTAGAACTAATAATTATTCAGAGAATAAACTATCAATACCTCCCGGAGAGTTTGCAGGAATAGAGTCATTACCACAAACATTATTGTTTAAATACGGGAATACATCCGATTCTGAATATCCTAAAGACTTATCCGCAAAGACCTTTTTCATAAAAATACCCCAAATAGGAAGTGCCATTGCAGCTCCTTGTCCATAGAACATTGTATCGAAGTGAATATCACGATCTTCACCTCCTACCCAACATCCGGTGACAAGTTTTGGTGTAAACCCTACGAACCATCCATCAGAGTTTCGTTGAGTTGTTCCTGTTTTACCTCCTACATCAGCACTTGTATAACGACGCACCCTAGTACCTGTACCTTCATTAATAACTGCACGTAACATTGTTAGCATTTTAGATGCACTGGATGCACTAATTACTTCCTCCATCTGAGGATGGAATGTTGCTATCACATTACCTTCATTATCTTCTATTTTAGTAACGAGCATAGGATCACAACGAAGTCCGTTATTTACAAATGCAGTATAAGCGCTAACCATTTCTCCTACAGATATTTCACAAGGTCCTAAGCAAAGAGAAGGACTAGCTACTATATTACGATTCTTCACTCCAAACCGATGAATTAAACGAACCAAAGAAGAAGCATTTAATCTACTCATAAGATAAGCAGAAATCCAGTTATTTGAATTTGCAAGTCCCCATTTAAGAGTAACCATTTCTCCATATCTCTTACTTGAAGAGTTTCGCGGAGTCCATGGCTCACCAGCAGCAGTGATAAGGGTTTGCGGTACATTACGAGTTACATCGCAAGGAGTAAAACCATTTTCCATAGCAAGTGCATAAAGGAATGGTTTAATTGTTGATCCTACCTGACGACGTCCTACTTCAGCCATATCATATTGGAAGAATGCATAATTCGGTCCACCAACATAAGCTTTCACTGCCCCTGTAGTTGGATCCATAGACATAAATCCAGCTCTCAGGAAGAACTTATAATATTTAATTGAGTCCATTGGAGTCATCACAGTATCTTTCACTCCATGCCAGGTAAACACAGACATCTGTTCCGGAGTTTTAAATGCTTTAAGAATGTCACTTTCTGAATATCCGGCATTTCTCATTGTGTTATATCGTTCCGACTGTCGCACAGACCGCATCATAATCTCTTTTACCTGTTCCCTTGTCAGCTGATTGGTGTATGGAGCAGTACTTTTGCCTCTCTTTTCCTTAAAGAAAAGTGGCTGTAAATAATGTCCAACATGTTCTTCTACAGCTTCTTCGGCATACTGTTGCATATGCGAATCAATTGTAGTATAGATCTTTAAGCCATCCGTATAGATATTATAACTGGTTCCATCTTTCTTTCTATTCTTAGAGCACCATCCGTAAAGAGGGTTATTTTCCCAAGCTAAAGAGTCTTCATAAAACTTCTGAGTTTGCCATGATGCATAATCACCTCTATGAGGCTCTTTAGCCGTCATTATTATACGAAGATATTCGCGGAAGTAAGTTGCCAGACCTTCTTTATGATCTACACGATGAAATTTAAGTCTTAAAGGAATTTGCATTAAAGAATCTCTTTCTTCCTCAGTAATATAATCAGCCTTTCTCATCTGATCAAGCACAACATTTCTACGTTGTTCTACAAGCTCTCTGCGACGTACCGGATTGTATAGAGATGAGTTTTTACACATTCCCACCAAAGTTGCAGCCTCTTCGATTGTCAGGTCTGCAGGATCTTTGGAGAAATAAGTATTTGCAGCCGTTTTAATACCTACAGCATTATTACCAAAATCATACTTATTAAAATACATAGTAAGAAGCTCTTCTTTTGTATAATAACGTTCCAGCTTTACTGCGATAACCCACTCAATAGGTTTCTGAAACAAACGTTCCATAAAGTTTCCGGCACCCGGAGAGTAAAGTTGTTTTGAAAGTTGCTGAGTAATGGTACTACCTCCACCAGCATTTTTCTGCAAAAAGATTCCGCGTTTTACTACAGCACGTCCCAATGCTCTGATGTCAATACCGGAATGTTCTTCAAAACGAACATCTTCGGTAGCTATTAAAGCATCAATCAGCGAGTGCGCCATATCTTTATAGCCAACATAGACTCTATTTTCCTTACTCAAAGACCATGTTCCAAGAGTTTTTCCATCACTTGAAAGAATTTCTGAAGCAAATTTATAATTAGGATTTTCTAATTCATCAACTTCGGGCATATAACCAATCCATCCCCAAGCAATAAAAGAAAAGAGAACTGTAGATAAAACTACAAATGTTCCGAACGCTATCCACAGCCATCGGACAAGTCTTTTTATAGATCTCGGAGTACTTTTTACTTCGCCTTGATTCATTTTTTCAATATATAAGTTTCAGCGCAAAATTATAATAAATCTTTTAATTAAAAGAACTTTCCAATAATCATTTTTTTCCATACCTTTACGCTCCGTATTGTACATTCAATGATAAATAGATAAGAATATGGAAAATAGAAGTTTAGTGACTATTGCCGAGCATTCAAAAGAGAAAATTCTCTACCTTCTTGAGATGGCAAAGCAGTTCGAGAACAATCCAAACCGAAAAATACTGGATGGAAAAGTTGTAGCAACCCTTTTTTTTGAGCCATCTACCCGTACCAGATTGAGTTTTGAAACTGCAGTTAACAGACTTGGAGGACGCATAATTGGTTTCTCTGATGCTTCAACTACAAGTTCTTCGAAAGGCGAAACACTAAAAGACACAATAATGATGGTTAGCAACTATGCCGACCTGATAATAATGCGTCATCACCTGGAAGGAGCTGCCAGATATGCCAGTGAAGTTGCTCCTATACCTATTATAAATGCTGGCGACGGAGCTAATCAGCATCCTTCGCAAACAATGCTGGATCTTTACTCCATCCAAAAAACTCAGGGAACATTAGAAAACCTGAATATATTCCTGGTAGGTGATTTAAAATACGGACGTACCGTTCATTCATTGTTAATGGCTATGCGCCATTTCAATCCTACTTTCCATTTCATTGCTCCTGATGAATTGAAAATGCCTGAAGAATATAAGATTTATTGCAATGAGAATAACATTAAATATGTAGAGCATACAGATTTTACTGAAGATATAATTGCTGATGCCGATATTTTATACATGACTCGAGTTCAGCGTGAACGCTTTACAGACTTAATGGAGTATGAACGTGTGAAGAACGTTTATATTTTAAGAAATAAAATGCTTGAAAAGACTCGTCCTAATCTTCGTATACTTCACCCACTTCCTCGAGTAAACGAAATTGCTTATGATGTGGATGATAATGAAAAAGCATATTATTTTCAACAGGCCCGTAACGGACTATTCGCCCGCCAGGCTATCATTTGCGACGTTCTTGGCATTACTTTGGATGATATTAAAGAATAGAATCTGAATCATTATTTATTAATCTTTTATTATTAATCAATCATTTAATTCAATGAGCGAAATAAGACAAGCACTACAGGTAGCAGCTCTAAAGAACGGCACTGTAATAGATCATATACCAACAAAAAAACTATTTACTGTTGTTTCATTATTAGGACTAGAACAGATGGACTGCAAGATTACCATTGGTTATAACCTGAATAGTAATAAGTTAGGGAAGAAAGGCATTATAAAAATAGCAGATAAGTTCTTTGATGACGAAGAGGTTAACCGTATATCAGTAGTAGCTCCTCATGTAAAACTGAACATCATCCGCAATTATGAAGTAGTTGAAAAAAAAGAAGTTAACATGCCCGATGAGCTGAAAGGGATTATAAAATGTGCAAACCCAAAGTGCATTACCAATAATGAACCTATGCCAACACTTTTTAAAATGGTAGATAAAGAAAACGGAGTTTTCAAGTGCCACTATTGCGAAAAAGAGCTAAAGAAAGAAGATATTGTATTATTGCAACGTAGAACATTATAATGAAACAGGACTGGAAACCGGGAACAATGATTTATCCTTTACCTGCAGTATTGGTAAGCTGTGGCAGCGAGGAAAGCGAATATAACATTATTACTGTAGCATGGGTTGGTACAATTTGTACTAATCCACCTATGTGTTATATCTCAGTGCGTCCGGAACGCCACTCCTATCCCATACTAAAGAAGAACATGGAATTTGTAATCAATCTGACTACAAAGGACATGGCTTTTGCAACAGACTGGTGTGGAGTACGCTCAGGAAAGAATTTCAATAAGTTCTCGGAAATGAAACTTACGCCAGGCAAAGCTTCTGTGGTTAGCGCTCCAATCATTGAAGAATCTCCTCTTTGCATAGAATGCAGGGTTAAGGAAATTATATCTTTGGGATCACACGATATGTTTATATCCGAGGTTGTTAATGTAAAGGCTGATGAGAAATACTTGAATGATAAAACTGGGAAATTTGAGTTTTCCAAAAGTAATCCTTTGGTCTATGTACACGGCAATTATTTTGATCTGGGAGAAAATTTAGGCAAATTCGGCTGGTCCGTTGAGAAAAAGAAATAAGCATGAAGAAAATAGCCTTATTTTTATTTATTTTAGGATGGAGTTTTTCTTGCTTTGCACAGGAAGACGTGAAAAGTACACATGAATATAAAGTCAACTTTGGTATAAAAGGAGGCTTTAATGCATCAATGTACTATATTGATGAGTTTAAAATAAAAGATATAACAATCAACGAAGTCCAGAATAATTATAAGGTAGGGCATTTTGGAGCCATATTTCTTAGAATAAACATGAAAAAGCATTTTATAGAGCCTGAGCTCTCTTATCATGTAAGCAAATCCGAAATATCCTTCGATAAAAGAGGTTCTCAGCATCCAGATATTGAGCCTGATTACGCCAGTGTTAATTCTACCATCCACACTATTGAAATGCCACTGCTTTACGGATACAATTTTATAAAAGAGGGACCATACGGCATGGCATTCTTTTTTGGACCAAAATTCAAATATATATTGAACAGCAAAAGTAAACTGGAATTTACCAATTTTGATCAGGAAGGGATTAAAGAGAAGCTTTATCCTGTGAACATGAATGCAGTTGCTGGAGTTGGAGTAAATATTTCAAATATATTCTTTGATTTCAGATATGAAGTTGGATTAAGAAACATCTCTAAATCTGTTACTTACATAGAATCAAACTCTGACGGAACGGAAGAAGTAGCCAATATAATTTTCAAAAGAAGAAGTAATTTACTTAGTTTTTCGCTAGGAGTAATCTTTTAATCTTCTTTTTTTTATCACTATAAACTTTTAATTTCTCTTTTTTTTGGCTAATTTTGTGCGCTTAATAAAGAATCTCGAGTAAAAACACTTATTATCATCATACTTAGAATGAAAAGAGACGATTTAATTTTCGATATTATCGAAAAAGAGCATCAAAGACAGCTCAAAGGTATCGAGCTGATTGCATCAGAAAATTTTGTTAGTGACCAGGTTATGCAAGCAATGGGATCTTGCCTAACAAATAAGTACGCAGAAGGCTATCCTGGCAAACGTTATTATGGCGGTTGTGAAGTAGTTGACCAAAGCGAACAAGTGGCTATTGACAGATTAAAAGAAATCTTTGGGGCTGAATGGGCAAATGTTCAACCACACTCAGGAGCTCAGGCTAATGCAGCCGTATTCCTTGCTGTATTGAACCCTGGAGATAAGTTTATGGGATTAAATCTGGCACACGGCGGTCACCTTTCTCACGGTTCTTTAGTTAATACTTCTGGCTTAATTTATACTCCTTGCGAATATAATGTAAATAAAGAGACTGGTCGCGTAGACTATGACCAAATGGAAGAAGTAGCACTTCGTGAAAGACCTAAGATGATTATTGGTGGTGGTTCTGCATATTCTCGCGAATGGGATTACAAACGTATGCGTCAGATTGCTGATAAAATCGGAGCTATCTTAATGATAGACATGGCTCACCCAGCTGGTCTTATCGCTGCTGGTTTGTTAGAGAATCCATTGAAATGGGCTCACATCGTAACTTCTACTACACATAAAACTCTTCGTGGTCCTCGTGGTGGTGTTATTTTAATGGGCGAAGATTTCCCTAACCCATGGGGAAAGAAAACTCCAAAGGGAGAAATCAAAATGATGTCTCAATTACTTGATTCTGCAGTATTCCCAGGAATCCAAGGTGGTCCGCTGGAACACGTAATCGCAGCTAAAGCCGTATCTTTCGGCGAATGCTTGCAACCAGAATACAAAGAATACCAAAAACAAGTAAAGAAGAATGCTGCTGTTTTGGCACAAGCTTTAATTGACAGAGGCTTCACTATCATCTCTGGCGGAACAGATAACCACTCTATGTTGGTTGATTTGCGCGAAAAATATCCGGATTTGACTGGTAAAGTAGCTGAAAAAGCTCTGGTTTCTGCAGATATAACTGTTAACAAGAATATGGTTCCATTCGATACTCGTTCTGCTTTCCAAACTTCAGGTATCCGTTTAGGAACTCCTGCTATCACAACTCGTGGTGCTAAGGAAGACTTGATGGTTGAAATTGCTGAAATGATTGAAACAGTTCTTTCTAATGTAGAAAATGAAGCTGTTATTACTTCAGTTCGCGAAAGAGTAAACAAAACAATGGCTAAATATCCATTATTTGCTTATTAATGATTATACGCTTCTAATTATATTAAATGGGGTTGCTCAAAATGAACAACCCCATTTTTATTTCTTTTCTTTGAGCTCTATCTAAAACCGTTTTCAAATATTCAATTCTCAGAGACTTAATTTTACTTTTTAGCCAGCCTCTTCTTTGTTTTTATAAAATAGTTACCCCTTAAAAGTGATTATATTTCTGATTAATAGTAAACTCTTTATATTTTGATTTCCGGTTTTTTAAGGTACAACTTAAATAATCAAGTAATCTGCAATTCCATATTCGTTATGAAAACAATATCTGTTACTGACAAAATCAGATTATTCTCTAAACATTTTTAATAGAAGTATACTACTAAAAAGCAATATAAAGATTCTACTTAATCTTAAATACAAAGCCAGAAGCAGTCATATACTTTCCTCCCTGCATTGCATTAAACATATAGGCAGGTTTACCGTTTTTGAATAATATCTGCGGTCTTTCAAACCTTCCATAACGGGTAAGATGTTTGGGTGCAGGAGGTTCTTGCAGATATGCATCCGCTCCGTACCAGCCAATCTGAGGTTTTCCCCAATGAATACCGTCTTTCGACTCAAGATATAATCCCACTGTATGATTATAGAATCCCATATCGCGCATAAGCATTTTGAATTTTCCTTTCTGATACCATATAAAAGCATCCTCCACTTGTTGGTTTTTACCGTAAACTGAAAAGTCTATCAACGGATTACCTTCGTAGCGAACATAAGGTCCTTCGAGTTTCTTTGCTATTGCCAGGCCATATTTACGATTTCCTTTAACACCATTCTTTTCCTGAGTATAATCTACATTGTTCCACGATTTGTAATAAAGCCAATACTCTCCATTTGGATGCTTTATAAATGCTGGATTTGTTGTGCAATGATCATCCCATGATCCTTCAGTGCCGGCTTCCAACAAGGGCTTATCACTTCTGATCCAGGGACCGTTAAGTGTTGGAGCTGTAGCTAGCCCAATGCGCTTGGTGTTAGTCTTTCCATTACTATTACCCATATAAAAAAGACAATATTTGCCGTCAACATATTCGATATGAGGGTTATGACAAGTAGTAGCATCCCAATATCCAGGACGAGGTGCAAGCACTGTTTCAATATAAGTATAAGGTCCTTCAGGACGATCGGCCACTGCATGAGCTATTTCCGATTTATGAATCCACCCTCCCATTCCATATTTAGCCGGCCAACGGGAATAAAACACATGAACCTTTCCATCTGGTCCATAAATTGGAGCTACACACCACACATAATAATCTTCTGTTTCAAGGATTCTTCCCATTGGAGTGAGAGACTTGCAGAACTTAGAAACATCTTTCTTTTTAAAATCCTTAAAGTAATCAGGCTTATTCTGAGCCAAAGAACCTAAAGAAATTAATAATGAAAGAATCCATATAAACTTGCCTTTCATTTTAATGTATTAAATAATTAATGGGTGCAAATATATGAAGATCGACCTTCAATATTTGCACCCATTATGCTGTTTTATATTCGGAAATTGATGTTGATTAGCTCAATCCATCAATAAAACCATTTACAATATCTATCCGTATTGCCTGAGGATCTTTTGGCAAGCCCGGCATACGCATAATGTCTCCGGCAATAGCAACAATCATCTCTGCACCATTATTTATAACAATATCGCGAATGTGCAATTCAAAATCGGTAGCAACTCCATAAGCTTTATCATCTGCAGAGAAAGAATATTGAGTTTTAGCAATACAGATCGGGTAATCTGAAATACCCATGTCTTTTATAAGCTTTAGCATCTTATTTGCCTGACTGCTGAAAGTTACCATTTTTGCACCATAAATATTCTTAGCGACTTTCTCAATCTTTTCGGGTACTGAATCTTCATCTTTATAAGTAAATGTAAGTGGTGCAGAAGGTTTTTCCTGAATAGTACGAGCCACAAGTTCTGCCAGTTCAATAGCACCTTCACCGCCGTCGGTAAAGGCATTGTTTACGGCAAAACCCACACCGGCCCATTCGCAATACTCACGAACCATTGCAATTTCTTCTTCCGAATCTGTGCTATATTTATTAAATGCAACTACAACATTCTGGTGAAAAGAACGAATGTTATTGATATGCTTATCCAGATTCTTTAAGCCCTCACATAGCCCATTCAGATTAGGCTCTTTGATTTTATCGAGGCTCACTCCACCATGCATTTTTAATCCCTGAGCAGTGGCTACAATTACTGTCAACTTAGGCTGTAATCCAGATTTACGACACTTGATATTGAAGAACTTCTCAGCACCAAGATCGGCACCGAAGCCGGCTTCGGTAATTACATAATCACCAAAAGACATAGCCATCTTTGTAGCAACAATAGAGTTGCAACCATGAGCAATATTAGCAAAAGGACCGCCATGAACAAAGGCTGCTGTATTTTCTGTTGTCTGAACCAGGTTAGGATGAATTGTATCTTTTAAAAGTACGGTAATAGCACCCGCCACACCAAGATCTTTAACTGTAAATGGTTTATCGTCATAAGTATATCCAAGAAGGATATTCTCAATGCGTCGGCGAAGATCTTTCAAATCTCTTGCCAGACAAAGAATGGCCATAATTTCGGAAGCAGGAGTAATATCAAATCCGGCTTCACGGGTTATGCCGTTTGCCTTTCCTCCAATACCCACAACAATATCCCTGAGAGTACGATCGTTTACATCAAGCACACGCTTCCAAAGAATTTCTTTTAGTCCAAATCCTGAAGCTTGATTCTGATAAAGATAATTATCCAGTAAAGCAGTAATCATGTTATGCGCCGAAGTGATAGCATGAAAGTCTCCCGTAAAATGAAGATTTATATTCTCCATTGGAAGCACCTGCGCATATCCTCCACCGGCTGCTCCACCTTTCATACCGAAACATGGGCCAAGAGATGGTTCGCGCAATGCTACGATTGCTTTCTTTCCTATTTTATTTAATCCCAATGCAAGACCTATTGAAACTGTTGTTTTACCAATACCGGCTTTTGTAGGAGTAATAGCGGTTACAAGAATCAGATTACTGTTCTTTACCTTATCTTCGTTTATTAAATGTACAGGAACTTTCGCAATGTAACGGCCATAATTCTCTACCTCGTCAACCGGAATACCCACATTGCATGCTACTTTCTTTATTTTATTTAGCTCAACGCTTCTTGCTATTTCAATATCTGTCTTCATATATATTCGTTTAGAATGCAAAATTAACAATAAAGAACGAATGGGAATAACAAATAATGAAAAAATGAATATATATTGACTATATATTACAAATATATATAATAACAGTCATCATATTATAAATTTAATAGAAAAAACGAAATCTGAATAATCAAAATTGATAGAATCAAGAATTAGTGCAAGCATAATGACAGAATCTAAAAGAGATAAATTGCATATCTGGCGACTAATTAACATTTATTCGAAGTAAGATTTCTCTTTAGATGTACATTGAAGCTATATTTTGATATACATCAAAGCATGTGTTAGATGTACATCAAAGCATACGTTTGATGTACATCATAATTATAAAACTCAAAGGAAGAAATAAAAAAGCTGCCCGGTGTTTTACCAGACAGCCTTTACACTTATTATATTAGTACAATCGTTCGATTGTCTACTCAATCATACTGTATCTTTTCCTTATAGTCCTAAAGTAAATTTGCGTAAGTAGAATTCCTGTGGTTTACCGCTCTTATTAAGGAAGCGGACAGCTTTCACAGTCTCTTTAATATTAGTTGCCTTGATCAATTCGCCATCTTGTTCACAAGCAAGAGCTTGCCAGTTTTCACCATCAGTAGTAAACTGTAGTTCTCCCCATTGCAAGAGATCAACTTTTCCTGCATTAAATTCTATCGAACGAAGTTTCGTTGCTTTCAATAGTTGAATAGTTATAAATGCATCTTTATCTGCTTTAATAACTTCATTTGATGGAGATACACTCACTGTTTTTTCCTTCAATTGCAAAGGCAAAGATTTTATCTGAGGAATATTACTTAGCAAAGTATGAGGGCAATAATCATAAACGACAGCAAGGTTCTCGCCAAATTGTTTATTATAGCGTTCTGTTGCCTGAGCATACACACTATTTACGAATGGTGCCAACACTAATGAACCGACCTTTACTCCTGGTTGCCATTTGTTTATATTACTAACAGCATCAAGCTCGAACATCTGTTCTTTGAGTTCCTTTGCGCGAGAATAATCGAGTTTGAAGCTCTCTTTATCAGACGCTTCCAGATCGCGAAGCATATCCATTACAGCTGCTCCGGTTTGTCCTAGCAATCCGAATTGTTTAATCCAGGGATTTATATCTTTTATAAGAAGATCATTGTCTTTACTTCTCAAAAGAACATCGGATGCAACAACAATGCTTTTAAATTCACGTTCCAGCGTAGAGAAATCATCTTTCGAATATGTTCCTTCAGATTGAAAAGCAGTCAGGAATCGTTCAGCTACGGGTTTAATTGTAACAGATTCTTCTCGTCTGTATTTGTGACCGTTTGCTCCAAGATCTGAATTGTGCGATGCAAATACACGAAGCGCTTCACTGTCAGTTGGCATAATTGCTTTAAGCGAACGTTGCCACGCAGCATTAGGATCGTATCGTTCCATGTTCCAGGTATAATCTGCCACACCATAAATAGCAACTTTTGACGCTTCGGCATGTTCCATTGGGTTTGTAACAAAGCCCGACATTGTTTGAACAATATCTGAATCGTTACCATAAACCGGTCCCATAAGCAAATGATCTCTCACATAATCGGTCACCGGGAAATTCCACCAAATATATGCCGGTCTTTTAATTTGAGAGTTAATCCACTCCATACCATCACGATGAATGTCGGCCACCACCCGATCGCCGGTCCACATTATCTGAATAGAAGGATTCAGCTTCTCGCCTAAAGTTCTAAGATAACCTTTCTCCGGATTAGCCCAACTCTTATTATATTCAGTAGGACACATCACTAATGGAGTTACATCCTTCTTAACCTTCACGAACTGATCATCGATATAATTCAGCAATTCCGCCTGCTTCAACGGGTCTGTACCTTCACCCGAAATATCATCAAAAAACACTGCAAAAGAATGTATGCCCAGATCATACATCTGACCAAACTTCTTCAAAAGCAATTCGCGGTCTTCATCATTCCAACGAATATCCTGTCCTGGATGAATGGCCCAAACAAAGTCCACCTTGTTACTCTTTGCCAACTTCACAAGTTCTGCCATCCGTGCAGCCTCTTCCTGAGGATAAGGCTTTCTCCAGTTTGGCGAACTATGAAAAGGATCATTCTTCGGACCGTAGATATATGTATTTAATTTATTAGCTCCGTAAAACTTCAGTTGACTTACACGGTCTTCATAACTCCATGGTTTGCCATAAAACCCTTCAACCACACCGCGATAACGAACATCTGGATAGTCTGTGATATTAACCTGAGGAAGATTTCCTTCTTTGAGAAGCTGCGACAATGTTTGCATTCCATAGAAAGTGCCACGTTCATCCGAGCCAACCAAAACAAGTTTCTTATCATCAATGCTCAAGTAATACGCCTCCGGTTTTTGAGGAACCAAGCGTGCATATTTCTTCACTGCTTTATCACCTTTTTCACCGATAATAACCTTAAAACCTTTTTTGGCCATTCTTCCAGCAAATAAATCCTTCAGAATATTAACTGCATCGGTATCTGCATTGTCTGCTCCTATTAATTGCACTTGCTTAGGTAAAGTCAAAGACTTGCCTGAGAGGTTCATCTCTTGCGGACGAGGTTGCAACATTATTTCCTGTGCTTTCAATCCCGAATTGAGCAGAAATCCACAAGCCATAATTCCAGTAACTGTTTTTATTAAATCCATTTGTTTCTCTTTACTATTATTAATTAACAGTACAAATATAAATATAATTAAGGATATTATTAATGATATAATTTAAAAACAAGAAGTAATATAGGTGTATTTATTATAAAAGATAGAATTATGCTGCAAAACTAAATTAATTATTTAATAAAAAGATAGGCACAAAAAACAGCCTTTAAACAGTATATAAGTACCATTTAAAGGCTGAATAATAAAAATATTATATTGTTAGAAAGAATCTATAGCTATTAAAAAGCCTTACGATAGATTTTTTCAATATCTTCGATTGAAGTTGGACGTGGGTTTCCTCCAGTACAAACATCATTGAATGCAGCAACAGCAAGAGCTGGAATATCTTCTTCCTTCACTCCAATTTCATTCAATTTCTGAGGAATATTGATGCTGATAGATAAAGCCTTAACAGCTTCAACTGCAGCTTTCACCCCTTCTTCGCAAGTCATACCTTCTACATTTACACCCATTGCTTTAGCAATATCCTTGTATTTAGGAGCAGCAGGAGATTCTGCGTTGTATTCCATAACGTAAGGCAATAACAATGCATTAGCAACACCGTGAGGAGTATCATAGAATGCACCTAGAGGGTGAGCCATTGAGTGAACAATACCCAAACCTACATTTGAGAATCCCATTCCTGCGAAATACTGAGCCTGAGACATAGCTTCGCGGGCTACAGTGTCCTTGCCATTATCAACAGCAGCCTTCAGGTTCTGAGCTATCATTTCAATTGCCTTGATTTCGAACATATCGCTCATAGCCCATGCACCTGGAGTAATATAACTTTCAATTGCGTGAGTCAAAGCATCCATACCTGTTGCAGCAGTCAGACCTTTAGGCATTGTGTACATCAATTCCGGGTCAACGATAGCAACAGCAGGAATATCATTAGGATCTACACATACCATTTTCTTTTTTGCTTCCTCATCAATAATCACATAATTGATGGTTACCTCGGCTGCAGTTCCTGCAGTAGTAGGCAAAGCAAAAGTAGGGACAGCTTTATTCTTTGTATCAGCAACACCTTCCAAAGACTTAATGTCAGCAAATTCCGGATTATTAACTACAATACCAATACCCTTAGCAGTATCAATAGAAGAGCCACCACCAAGAGCGATAATAAAATCGGCACCCGATTCTTTGAAAGCAGCAACACCATTTTGCACATTAGCAATAGTTGGGTTTGCTTTTACATCACTGTAAAGTTCGTAAGGAATATTAGCGCTTTCAAGAACTTTTGTAATTTCGGCAGCAACACCAAACTTGATAAGATCTTTGTCAGTTACAAAAAAAGCTTTTTTAAAACCACGACGTGCAGCCTCAACAGCAATTACACTTCGGCAACCGGCTCCGAAGTAAGAAGTTTCATTTAAAATAATTCTATTCATATATTTTTTTGTTAAGAGTATCAATTTGGCCGCAAAGATAGGAAAATTGCATGCATGAAGCATACTGCAAGAAGTAAAATTTAAACAAAAAAATCCTTAAAACGGCAATTCTGCTACATAAAAGATTGGCTTGAAATCTTATTTCAGACCTACCCTATTGACTCTCAACAAACTAAAGATTATCCCCATACAAATAGCAATATATAGAAGAGTAGATTTTATTTCTTACGATAATCACTAGGAGACATACCTACGTGCCGCTTAAAATATTTACCAAAGAAAGATTGGTTAGGAAATCCCATCTGATCTGATATTTCCTGTACAGTTAAAGAAACGGTTTTTAATCTGGCTTTTGCTTCCAAAATAACCTGTTCGTCAATCCACTCTCCTGCCGAACGCCCGCTAACTTCTTTTATCACCCTTGAAAGATGTTTTGGAGTAAGGAAAAGCTGTTCAGCATAAAAAGTCACGCTTCTTTCTTTTATAAAGTATTTACTGACGGACAATAGAAACGATTCAAAAAGTTCTTCTTTTCGGGATTTAAATCTCTTTTCCGGTATATGAGCTTCAAAAATGCTATACATCTCAAATATTAGAGCACGAATTATATTTTTTGTTATCTCCTTACGATATGTATTATTCTTATTTTTCACCTTTTCCCACAAAAAAGAGTGGTATTCCATAACCGATGAGACTTCATTATCACTTAATTCTGTACAAGGATGGTCTTTAATATAAAGAAATATAGGCACGATTCTTTCAAGAGCTACCACGATTTCATCTGTAAAAGAACGGGATAACGCAAAAAATAGGCCTGTAAAATCATCGCTATTCTCATGAAGTTGCACTATCTGATCATAAGTAAGTATAATCATATCATTCTTTTTCAGATTATAATCTTTCAGATTAAGCCCTACTCTGGCATGTCCGCTCAAAGTAATAGCAAGCACAGTTAGATCAATCCGAGTAGGATAATCAAAAATAGGAACATGATTAATATTATTGAAAATTGCAAAATCATTCTCAATATAATCTGCCTCAGGAAGCCGTTCAAGTGTTGTAAGGTCCCATCGCTGTATTTCTTTATTTCCCAATTGTTCCATATGTCTCATTTTGGCACAAATATAAAATAAAAATATGACATTCAAGTACGTAATGCGACAAACAGAACAATTAAGGGGGAGTACAGAACTTTCAAGCATTAACTTATCTCCTCAACTTTGCAACGGATTTAGAATCAATGGTATAATAAATTATATGGTATGAAAAAAAGAGAACAGGTATACGCATTGGCGTTGCTATTTTTGGTTGTTAGTTGTAAGGGTAAAAAGGAAGAAGCTACGGCCGACGAAGCTATTCCGGTAAAGGTGGAAACAGTATCCACAACCACTGCTACTGGAGAGCATAACTATGTGGGAACAGTTGAAGAAAACACAGGTTCGTCTCTTAGCTTTTCAGTAATGGGTACAGTAGAAAAGGTATTAGTGACTGAAGGACAAAGTGTATCAAAAGGACAATTGCTAGCTGTTCTTAATAAAGCTACATTAATGAATACCTATAATGCGGCTCATTCTTCATTAAAACAAGCCCAGGATGCATACAAGCGTCTCACTCAACTGCACGAAAGTGGTAGTTTGCCGGAAATTAAGTATGTAGAGATTCAGACTCAATTGCAACAGGCAGAGGCAACAGAAAGTATTGCAAAAAAGAATCTGAGAGATTGCAATTTGTACGCTCCTTTTAGTGGAGTGATTGCAAGGAAATCTATTGATCCGGGAATGAACGTTGCTCCGGGAATAGAATCGCTTAAGTTGGTTACTATAGATAAAGTAAACGTGAAGGTATCTGTTCCGGAAAACGAGATTGCACGTGTAAAGAAGGGAGCAACAGCTCAGGTTGATGTTGCAGCTCTGAATCATAAATCATTTGAAGGGAAGATAGATGAAAAAGGAGTTATAGCCAATCCTCTTTCACATACATACGAAGTAAAAGTAAAACTGAATAATCCTCGTCGTGAACTGATGCCCGGAATGGTTTGTGAGGTATATATTTCATCGTCCGACCAGCAGCAAGGTGGTATCCTTGTTCCAAACAGCGCCATTCAGATTCTTGATTCAGGCGAACGATTTGTATGGCTGGCAAAGAACGGCAAAGCCACAAGAAGAATCGTGGGGACTGGCGAACTGACTAACCAAGGAGTAGTGGTTAGCAGCGGACTTTCGTCCGGCGATCAGGTTATCATTGAAGGAAATCAGAAAGTGAGTGAAGGAATGAAAATTACAGTAAAATGAGCAGAAGAAAAATAAATATAGTAGAATTGGCCATGAGGCACCGACAGATCGTGATTCTGATTGCGTCGTTGCTCGTGATGTTCGGGGTTTACTCGCTTACAGTGATGCCCAAACAGGAATTCCCTGTTTTCACTATCCGTCAGGGATTGGTAATCGGTGTTTATCCGGGTGCCACATCGGCTGAGGTTGAAGAACAATTGGCCAAGCCTTTGGAAAAGTTCATCTTTACTTATAAGGAAGTAAAGAAGAAAAAGACTTATTCCGTATCTAAAGACGGAATGGTTATCGTTAATGTAGAGTTGAATGACGATGTAAAGAACAAAGATGAGTTCTGGTCTAAATTCAAACACGGATTGGAAGGATTCAAAATGCAATTGCCATCCGGAGTTCTTGCTTTGATGGCTAATGATGACTTTGGTGATACATCGGCAATCCTCATTACTTTAGAATCTGAGGACAAGACTTACCGTGAACTGGAAAAGTATCTGGAAGAGTTGCAGAACAGATTGCGTCGTATTGACGCAGTATCCAATCTGAGAAGCTATGGATTACAGAAAGAACAAATCAGCATTTACATAGAACAGGAAAAGCTGGCTGCTTACGGCATCAGTTCTACTACGCTTGCTGCGAATCTTTTCACTCAGGGATTTACCTCCATGAGCGGATCGGTTGACAATAAGAACTTTGTTGACCCTATTCATGTTTCGGAAACTTATAAAACGGAAAGAGATATTGCCGAACAGATTATCTATTCTGATCCTACAGGTCATGTTATCCGATTAAAAGATGTAGCCCGTGTGGTTCGTGAATATCCCGACCCTGATTCATACATCAAAAATAACGGAAAGAAATGTATTTTGCTGTCTATGGAGATGCGTACAGGCAATAACATTGTGCAGTTTGGTAAAGATGTAAACGAAGTATTAGAGTCATATCAAAAAGAACTTCCCAAGAGTGTAAGCATATACCGGATAGCCGACCAGTCGAAAGTGGTGGGAGATTCTGTATTCAACTTCCTGAAGGAACTGATGATTGCTATTGGGGCCGTGATCATTGTTATTATGTCACTGCTTCCAATGCGTGTTGCCTCCGTTGCCGCTTCCACTATTCCTATTTCCATATTCATATCGCTGGGATTGTTTTATGCATTTGGAATAGAGCTTAATACGGTAACTCTTGCAGCATTGATCGTTACGTTGGGTATGATTGTGGACAATTCGATAGTGATAATAGACAGTTATCTGGAACATCTGGACGAAGGGATGTCTCGTTGGCATGCTTCCATTATGAGTGCCATGAAGTTATTCAAATCTATCTTCTCTGCAACGTTGGCTATCAGTATCACATTCTTCCCGTTCCTTGTTACCACAACCGGAATGTATAATGACTTCCTTAAGGTATTTCCGTGGTCTATCAGTATTATCCTCGGCATATCTTTAGTGGTAGCCATGCTGATGGTTCCTTATATGCAATATTTCTTTATTACTAAAGGATTAAAGCATGCAGAAGAGGAAAAGAAAAAGAAGAAGAATTTGCTAGACCTATTGCAGGAAAAGTATGAAGTGCTGCTTGATAAGTGTTTCAAGCATCCCTGGATTACATTAAGTACAGGAATTTTCACCGTAGTTGTAGGGTGCATATTATTCAGCACACTGCCACAACGCCTTATGCCTATAGCCGAACGTAACCAGTTTGCCGTGGAATTCTATTTACCAAAAGGAACAGCGATAGAACAAACAGCCTCTGTGGTTAATCAACTAGAAGGCATCATGAAGAAAGACAAGCGAATAGTTTCTATTACATCGTTTGTTGGTGAGGGTTCACCGCGTTTTCACACTTCGTATGCTCCCAATATGCCCGGAAGTAATTATGCACAGTATATTGTAAACACAGTTTCGTCCGAAGCTACAGTGGAATTGCTGGATGAACTGACTGATAAATATTCTAATTATTTCCCAAATACCTATGTCCGCTTCAAGCAACTGGATAATTCTGATGCCAGATCACCTATTGAAGTGAGACTTAGCGGGGATAGTTTGAAAGATTTGAATAAAGCCGGAGAAAAGGTATTGCTTGCATTGAGAAACATGGAAGGATTATCTATGGTAAGACCAAACTTTGAGGAACAAACTCCGGGTGCTATGATCAAGATTAATAACGATGAAGCTAATCGTCTTGGTATTACCAAATCTTTGGTTGCAGCAAATATGGCTATGCGCTTTGGCTCGGGAATTCCACTTACCACCTTGTGGGACGGAGATTACCCCATGCAGGTTAAACTGAAAGCTGAAAGAAAAACAGATCCAAACTTTGAAGATCTGGGCAATGAATATGTGCAGTCTATTGTTCCGGGAGTATCTGTGCCTCTTCGCCAGATAGCAACAATTGTTCCCGACTGGACCGAAGGACAGATTGTCCGCAGAAACGGGGTTAGAACTCTTTCCATCAATGCCGATGTAAAAAGAGGTGTGAACACAACCGCAATGACTGCCAAAGTTGAAAAGAGTCTTGAAAACGTATCTCTTCCCAAAGGAGTTACTTTAAGCATGGGAGGTCAGAAAGAATCAGACGGAGAAGCTCTTCCACAAATTATAGGAGCTTTGCTTATCGCCATTGTGATAATCTTCTTCATCTTATTGTTCCATTTCAGAAAGATAAATCTGGCTCTGCTAATCCATGTTTCAATGACACTGACCGTTTTCGGCGCAGCAGTAGGTGTGCTTATTATGGGGCAAGATGTGAGTATGACCGGAATTCTTGGTATTGTGAGCTTAATGGGTATCATTGTAAGAAACGGAATTATCATGCTGGATTATGCAGAAGAACTGAGACACAAACATAATCTTCCTGTATACGAGGCAGCTATTGAAGCAGGAAAAAGACGTATGCGCCCTATCTTCCTGACATCTGCCGCAGCATCAATGGGTGTAATCCCAATGATTATAAGCAACAGTCCGCTATGGGGACCAATGGGAACGGTTATCTGCTTCGGAACATTGATATCAATGGTGCTTGTTGTAACTGTATTACCTGTTGCATACTGGATTATTTTCAGAGGCAATAATAAAGGAATAGTTTCGCCCGAATAATGCTTTAAATTTATTCCTCAATGGATTTTATTTATTGAGGAATAAACCAACAATTATTGGTGAATAAATTAAAATTATTCAGGTTTAATTTTCAAGATAATATAATCAAATGAAAAAGAGAAATATAGCACTCTTAAGTCTTTTCCTTTTAAGCGGATTAAGTATCTCCGCTCAGGAGGTTCTTACGCTGGAACAATGTAAGAAACTGGCTTTAGAGAACAATGTAAAAATCAAGAATGCCCAATTGGAACAAAGCGCTTCTAACGAAACAAAGAAAGAGGCATTTACAAACTACTTCCCTACCGTAAGCGCCATAGGCGGCGGTTTCAATGCTAATAAGGGAATGGCTGCCATTGATATTATGGGCATGAGCATGTCGATGATGAAAAACGGTGTTGTTGGCGGGGTAACTGCCACACAACCCGTCTTTGTTGGCGGAAGAATAGTGAATGGAAACAAACTGGCTAAGCTTGGTACAGAGGTTAGCGGATATCAAATGAAACTTTCCGAAGATGAAGTATCGGTTACTGCCGAACAGTATTACTGGCAAATTGTTTCCCTGCAGGAAAAAATGAAAACAATTGAGATAGTAGAAAAGATGCTCAACAACCTTCATAAGGATGTTACTGCAGCTTATAATGCAGGAACAACAACTAAAAACGATGTCCTTAAAGTGGAACTGAAACAGAATGAAATTGCCAGCACTAAACTGAAACTGGAAAATGGTCTTGCACTGTCAAAGCTAGCTCTTTGTCAGTATATGGGTATTCCATCGAAAGATTTCGCAATGGACACTGCAGAGTTCAAGTCACTTGTTTCTCCGCTGGAATATAAAGTGAATCACGACGAGGCATTACGTAACCGCACTGAATATAAATTGCTGGATAAAAATGTAGAAGCCAACCGACTTCAAACAAAAATGAAAATTGGAGAATATATGCCGTCAGCTGCCGTAGGTGCCGGATATATGTATCACGACTTAATGGATAAAGGACGCAGTTTTGGTATGATCTATGCAACAGTTGCCGTCCCAATATCCGGATGGTGGGGCGGTTCTCATGCCATCAAAAAGCAAAAGCTAAACGAAAAGATGGCAGAGAATACAAAGCAAAACTCAAGCGAACTGCTGATGATACAAATGCAGCAACTATGGAACGATTTGGAAGAGTCATACAAACAAGTGCTACTTGCCGAGAAATCGGTTCAATCTTCTACAGAAAACCTGAGGTTAAACAATGACTTCTACAAAGCCGGAACAGTTGCCCTGAAAGATTTGCTGGATGCTGAGACTATTATGCAGCAAAGCCGCGATCAGAAAACAGAAGCAAGCGTTGAATATTTAGTCAGGAAAACCAAGTATCTGCAGGCAACCGGCAGATAAGGTTCTTTATGCTTCAACTAAAAGATATCATCTGCTAAAGAATACAAAGATTGACTTTTATAATTGGAATGAGAGTACCCGACAATAATTAAGGTACTCTCATTTTTTATTTATTGATTGGTTTAGACTGGAAAACAATTCTTTCTTCATTTTCTAAAAAAAGAATTATTTTTAGGCAACTTATTTGTTTTTTTTAAAACTGTTCGTATATTTGCGAACAATATATGGAAAAAGATAAAGAATATACAGCAGAACAAGAACAGATTGCCCGCTTTGCCAAGGCAATGGGACATCCGGCACGAATGGCGATACTCGATTTTCTTGCATCGCAAGAGAGTTGTTTCTTCGGAGATATTCACGATGAATTGCCCATTGCAAAAGCTACCGTGTCTCAACACTTGAAAGAGCTTAAAGATGCCGGACTTATTCAAGGTGAAATTGAAGCACCTAAAGTAAGATACTGCATAGATAAAGAGAATTGGGCTAAGGCTAAAAATCTTTTCGGAGAGTTCTTTAATAAGAAAGATATAAAGAAAAACTGCTGCGGATAATATTTTTTTGCGCATATTGTTCGTCGTTTTACGAATTACTATTTAATTATTAAATAAAAACTAACATGGAAATTAAAATTCTTGGTTCAGGTTGTTCTAAATGCAAAACACTTGAAAAGCTAACACGCGATGTTGTTGAACAAAACAGTATTGATGCTTCAATCTCTAAGGTTGAGGATATTGTGGAAATCATGAAATTCGGAGTTATGGCTACACCAGCTTTGGTAGTAGATGGCAAAGTAATGATCAAGGGACGCGTACCTTCTTCTGAAGAGATTAAAGAAGTATTAACAAAATAAATAAGGCAACAATGAAACGTACAATGATGATGGGCTTCGCAATAATGATGGTATTGGGAAGCTTTGTGTGCAATGCACAAAATAATAAAAAGCCGGTTGCGGCAAAAACAGCGGTGCAGAAAATAGAAGTATATTACTTTCATTTCACCCGTCGATGCCCTACCTGCATGGCTGTAGAGTCTGAATCAAAAAAGGATATTAGTATTCTGTATCCGGAACAATTCAAGAAAGGGATGATTACTTTCAAGAGCATAAATCTTGATGAGAAGAGTAGCGAATCCATAGCAGAGAAATGTCAGGCTTCCGGCCAGAGTCTTTTGGTTATTAGCGGTAAAAAAAGAACAGACCTCACTTCAGAAGGATTCATGTATGCCCGCAACACCCCCGACAAATTAAAGCAAAAAATTAAATCAATCATTGACCCTCTGTTGGGTTCTAAATAAGTTACTAAGATGGAGTTTTTTCAAAATATACTTGATAATTCGCAGTACTCCTTTCTTACAGCAATAATACTGGGACTGATGACCGCCATCAGCCCCTGCCCTCTTGCCACTAATATAACAGCTATAGGTTTTATCAGCAAGGATATAGAGAACAGTAAAAAGGTATTTCTTAACGGACTTATCTATACCCTTGGAAGAGCAATAAGTTATACGCTTCTTGCAGTAGTGCTTTATCTGGGAGCTAATCAGATGAATATATCTATGATTTTCCAAGGATGGGGCGAAAAGGTTCTCGGACCGCTACTCATTATCATCGGACTGTTTATGCTGGGCGTAATCAAGATCAATTTCCCGGGATTCTCCAGGTTGACCGAAAAGATTGGAGAAAAGAACAAAGGAAGTTACCTGAGTTCGCTCCTATTGGGAATGATCTTTGCTCTGGCATTCTGCCCATATAGCGGAGTACTTTACTTTGCCATGCTTATTCCTATAACTATTAGTAGTGCAAGCGGACTGTATCTGCCTGTATTGTTTGCCATTGCCACCGGACTTCCGGTTATCATCTTTGCGTGGCTGCTGGCATTTGCTGTGGGCAATGTGGGTAAACTGTATAATAGGATTAAGGTTTTTGAACTTTGGTTCAGGCGTATTATTGCAGTTACATTTATTATTGCTGGTTTTTACTATGCAACCATTTACTTCCTTAACTAGAAAGCAGAAATATGAAACAGAACTTTTTCAGTAATATTTCAACTGAAATAATCAAAATGAATCGCAAAAAGCTGATTGGTTTTATTGCCATTCTACCTATGTGGTACCTTATATATCATAATCTTCAACCAATCAGCGACTGGCTTGTTGATACTGTTATAGGAATGCAGAAAGGCGATCATCTAACGGAAGCCATACGGTTTTTTATTTTTGAAGTTCCAAAGGTATTGATGCTGCTTGCACTGATAATCTTTATTGTAGGCATTATCCGTACTTACTTTTCGGCAGAACGCACCCGGAAGATGCTCGAAGGTAAATCCACCTTTGCCGGTAATATAATGGCTTCCATGCTCGGCATTGTTACTCCTTTTTGTTCATGTTCTGCTATTCCATTATTTCTTGGATTTATAGAATCAGGAGTTCCATTAGGAGTTACATTCTCGTTTCTCATTGCTGCACCCATGATAAATGAAGTTGCAGTAATTCTGCTGTTAGGTTTGTTTGGCTGGAAAACGGCTCTGATATATATTCTCACCGGACTTATTATTGCTATCACTGCCGGATGGATTATAGGCAAACTAAAACTAGAACATTGGGTACAGGATTGGGTTTATCAGACTCAGATGGGTAATACAGGAGATGAAGAGAATAGTCTTACTTTCTCAGACCGCATCCGTTTCGGATTTGATTCTGTGAAAGAGATTGTTGGGAAAGTCTGGATTTATGTAATCATTGGAATTGCGGTAGGTGCCGGAGCTCATGGATATGTACCCGAGGACTTTATGGTTTCGCTAATGGGCAAATCGGCCTGGTTCAGCGTTCCATTGTCAGTCCTTATCGGAGTACCTCTTTATTCAAATGCAGCAGGTATAATTCCTATTGTATCCGTGCTCATAGAAAAAGGAGCAGCCTTGGGCACCTCACTGGCATTTATGATGGCTGTTGTAGGTCTTTCACTACCGGAGATGATTATTCTTAAAAAAGTATTGAAGCTACCGTTAATACTTACATTTGTAGGAGTTGTAGCTACCGGGATAATGATTGTAGGATATTTGTTTAATCTGATATTTTAAACGTTTATGAAAATATTAATTCTTTGTACAGGAAACAGCTGCCGCAGTCAGATGGCTCACGGCTGGCTTCAATCGTTCGATCAATCGCTGGATGTGCATTCTGCCGGAACAGAACCGGCACCAAGAGTAAATGCAAAGGCCGTAAAGGTGATGGCGGAAGCTGGAATAGACATCAGCAACCACATTCCTAAGAGCGTTAATCAATATCTGGATCAGGAATGGGATTATGTGATTACAGTATGCGGAGGTGCAAACGAAAGCTGTCCCGTGTTCAGCGGAAAAGTGAAGCACCGAATTCATATCGGTTTTGATGATCCGTCTCACGCAACAGGAACAGATGAATTTATCTGGAGTGAATTTCACCGGGTAAGAGATGAGATAAAACAACAGTTTAATGACTTTTATCTTCAGAACCTGAAGCCAAATATGGAAGAAGTTAAGGATGCCAAGGAAATTGTAAAAGAGAAATACAGCCAAATAGCCTTGCAGGATAACACTTCAGAGAAATCATCTTGCTGCTCATCCGGTTGCTGTTCGTCGTTTGATTTTTCAACCTTCAGTGATAGTTATGAAACATTGAAAGGATATGCTCCCGAAGCCGATTTAGGATTAGGATGTGGATTACCCACAGAGTTTGCCCTGATAAAAGAAGGCGATACTGTGGTCGATTTAGGTTCCGGAGCCGGTAACGATTGTTTTGTGGCAAGAGCGCTAGTTGGCGAAAGTGGCAAAGTGATAGGTATTGACATGACCGATGCCATGATTGAAAAAGCAAAAACTAATGCTGAGAGACGTAATTTCAACAATGTTGAATTTCTCTCGGGAGATATTGAAAATATTCCGCTCGATGAAAATATTGCTGATGTTGTAATAAGCAACTGTGTGCTCAATCTGGTTCCCGATAAACAGAAATCATTTAACGAAATTTTCAGGATCCTTAAACCTGGTGCTCACCTATCAGTATCTGATGTAGTACTGGAAGGAGAATTGCCAGATAATATCAAACAAGCAAATGAGATGTATGCCGGCTGTGTTTCCGGAGCAGTTCAAAAAGATGAGTACCTCAGTATAATGAGTAACAGCGGCCTTATCAACATTGTAATCCAAAAGGAAAAAGTAATCACCGTTCCTGATGAAATATTGCTTAACTACCTCACCCAGCAGGAACTTGATGAATACAAAAACTCGGACAAAGGTATATTCAGCATTACCGTATATGCAGAAAAGCCAGCCGCTTGTAACTACCAATGTAATTGTTAACTATATAAAGTTCATTATATATGTCATCACAAGTAAAACTCAATTTTTTAGACAGATATCTCACCCTATGGATATTCCTTGCTATGTTCATTGGAGTATTCATAGGATATATCAATCCAGGAATCACAGAATTCTGGCAACAGTTTGAATCGGGAACCACCAATATACCTTTAGCCATCGGACTCATTGTTATGATGTATCCGCCATTGGCAAAAGTTAAATACGAAGAACTAGGTAAAGTCTTTTCTAACAGGAAAATACTTTCCATATCTCTTTTCTTAAACTGGATAGTAGGTCCTATACTGATGTTCATACTAGGGATAATCTTTCTTCAGAACTATCCCGAGTATATGTATGGCATCATAATGATTGGTCTTGCACGCTGCATCGCAATGGTGCTGGTGTGGAATCATCTGGCAAAAGGAAATTCGGAATATGCAGCCGGACTAGTGGCACTCAACAGTATATTCCAGGTACTTTTCTTCTCTATCTATGCCTATATTTTCATTGCCGTACTTCCCGGATGGTTTGGTTTACCAACCACCAATGCCGTTGAGAACATCACAATTGGAGAGATTGCCCATAGCGTTTTCATCTACCTTGGTATTCCATTTATCGCCGGATTCCTCTCTAGATTTATCCTTATCCGTGCAAAAAGTGAACAATGGTACTATACCAAATTTATTCCCAGAATAAGTCCGCTAACACTTATTGCTCTGTTATTTACTATTATTGTTATGTTCTCATACAAAGGTGAATATATTGTTAAGCTACCTTTCGATGTATTACTCATAGCTCTGCCTTTAATGGCTTATTTCGCAATAATGTTCTTTTTCTCATTCTGGATCACAAAGAAATCTGGATCCGATTATGAGAAAACCACGGCTGTAGCATTCACAGCAACAGGCAATAACTTCGAACTTGCCATAGCTGTAGCCATCGCCGTATTCGGTATCAATTCAGGAGTAGCCTTTGCTGCGGTTATTGGTCCACTTATTGAGGTACCGGTTCTTATCCTTTTTGTTAAGTTTGCATTAAAACAACAGAGCAAAATGAATAGCAAAAAATAGAGCACAACCTAAATACATAAATAGATCTATGAACGAAATTAAAATTGAAACCATGACAGAAAAGTCATGGCCAGATGTAGCCCGTATATATGAATCGGGCATAGCCACAAAGAATGCAACCTTCCAGACTGAAGCTCCCGATTGGGATTCCTGGAACAAGGCACACAGACAAGATTGCCGCCTTGTGGCAACCATCGATGGCAAAGTAGTAGGCTGGGTAGCTCTATCAAACGTATCAAGCAGATGCGTATATGCAGGAGTGGCCGAGGTTAGCGTCTACGTTGATTTTGACTTCAGAGGCAAAGGTATTGGTAATAAATTAATGGAAGCATTGATAAAAGAATCAGAAGCAAATGGCATCTGGACCCTCCAGGCAGGAATCTTTCCCGAGAATACAGGTAGTCTGAAATTACACCATAACCACGGATTCAGAACTATAGGAATCAAAGAACGACTAGGTAAGATGGACAATAAATGGCGTGATGTTGCACAGCTAGAGAGACGAAGTAAAGTCGTTGGAATTGATTAAGCGCTAGACTGCTAGATTACCGCTAGATCAAATTCAATTTTAATATTATGAGATAGAGATTTTATTGAAAACAGAAAAAGGCTATGTTAATAACATAGCCTTTTTCTATATAGTTTATCTAAATATCTATTTCATTGTACCACCGATAATATCAAGCAATTCGTTTGTAATAGCCTGCTGACGGGATTTGTTATATAATACCGTCAAATCCTGAATCATGTCATTCGCATTATCAGTTGCAATCTGCATTGCCATTGTTCGCGCTGCATGCTCTGATGTATTTGAATCGAGTAATGCAGTATACATTCTCAAACCAAGAACCTGAGGTACCAGAGTTTTAAGCAAATCAGCTTTTGAAGGTTCAAATATATAATCCAATGCCCAATTATTATCTGCAGGAGCTTCTTCAGGCGCTGGGAAACTTACCGGAAGATAATCCTCACGGGTAAGTATTTGTGATGCTGTATTTTTAAAGTGGTGATAAAGCAATTCTACTTTATCAATTTCCTTATCAGCATACATCTTCATTAGTTTATTAGCCAAATCAGCTGTTCCCTGGTAAGATGGTTTATCCGCAATTTCCAAAAGCACATCCTGTATATTCAGACCTTCATTTTTGGCTGCCTGAGCTATTTTCTTACCTATAGCAAAAATCAGAACATTTTCCTTACCAACCTGAGATGCATATCCTTCTACCATCAGATTTAACTGACGGGCAACATTTGCATTGTATGCCCCGCAAAGTGACGAATTGGAAGAGAACGCAACAATTGCCACCCGCTTTACCGGGCGCACTTCCATATAAGGTGATCGAATATCGGCTTCATTTGAGAGGAAAGCCGTTAGCATGGCATGCAGCTTCGTCTCGTAAGGAAGCATATTCGTAATAGAACTCTGCGCACGATGCAACTTAGCAGAAGCTACCATTTTCATGGCAGACGTAATTTTCCTGGTACTGTTTACCGACGCGATTCTTCCTTTTACTTCTTTTAGTGATGCCATATTTCCTCCTATTTACTATAGACCTTAGCAATAGATTCTGCAACTTTTTCTATAATTGCAGATACTTCATCGTTGATAATACCTTTTTTCAGCAAATCAAGTACATCTGCCTGGTGATTGTTTTGAAGATCTAATAAGAAATTCTTTTCAAACTCATGAACTTTATCCAGCTTAACAGACTTCAGCAAACCGTGTGTACCACAATACAAGATTGCAATTTGTTGCTCAACCGGCATTGGAGTGTACTGAGGCTGAACCAGTAATCGGGTATTCTTCTGACCTTTATTGATAGTCAAAGCGGTTACAGGGTCCATATCACCACCAAATTTGGTAAATGCTTCCAATTCGCGGAACTGAGCCTGGTCCATTTTCAATGTACCGGCAACTTTCTTCATTGCCTTAATCTGAGCATTACCACCTACACGAGATACTGAAATACCCACATTAATTGCAGGACGAACACCCGCATTGAACAATTCGGTATCCAGGAAAATCTGACCGTCCGTAATAGAGATCACATTGGTTGGAATATAAGCGGAAACGTCACCAGCCTGGGTTTCAATGATAGGCAAGGCTGTCAGTGAACCGCCTCCTTTTACCAAATGCTTTATTGTTTCTGGAAGATCATTCATGTTTCTTGCAACTCATCCGATTTGATGATTTTAGCGGCACGTTCCAGCAATCGGGAATGCAGGTAAAAAATATCTCCTGGATAGGCTTCACGACCCGGAGGACGACGTAGAATCAAAGAAACTTCACGGTAAGAGACTGCTTGTTTTGACAAATCATCATAAACAACCAATGCGTGACGACCCGTATCTCTGAAAAATTCACCAATAGAAGCACCTGCAAATGGAGCAAAAAATTGCATGGCTGCGGATTCTGATGCAGATGCGGCAATGACACAGGTATAGTCCATAGCGCCCTGTTTTTCAAGCGTCTTAACTAAACTGGCAATGGTCGATCCTTTTTGTCCGACACCTACATAGATACAATAAACGGGATCGCCATTCAAAAAGTTATCGCGTTGGTTAATGATTGTATCTATGGCAATAGCTGTTTTTCCGGTCTGTCGGTCACCGATAATCAACTCTCGCTGACCACGTCCAATAGGAACCTGAGAATCTATGGCTTTTAAACCTGTTTGAATCGGTTCGCTAACGGGTTGACGAAAAATCACCCCCGGTGCTTTGCGCTCAAGAGGCATCTCATACAACTCTCCCTGAATTGGACCTTTACCGTCGATTGGATTGCCTAATGTATCCACGACACGTCCCATCAGGCCCTCACCGACATTGATGGAAGCAATACGACCTGTGCGTTTTACCGTAAAACCTTCTTTTATATTTTCCGAGGAACCGAAAAGGACTACTCCAACATTGTCTTCTTCTAAGTTAAGAACAACGCCCATCATCCCGTTTTCAAATTCGACAAGTTCACTTGACTGAACATTATCCAATCCATATACACGGGCAACACCGTCGCTAACTTGTAACACTTTTCCGACTTCTTCCAGTTTTAGGTTCTCTTCCAAACCTGCCAACTGCTTTTTTAGAATATCGAAAACTTCACTTGGTTTGATATCGGACATAACGGATATTTAGTTTATATATTAATTTATTTTATTCAAATATGACATTTTGGGAACAGTTAAGCCCGGACTAACTCTTTCTGTATGTTCTGCAGTTCCGTCTTTATACTGGAATCCATTCGAAAATTATTCACTTCAAGTATAAATCCTCCAATAATGGATGGGTCAACTTTTGTGGATAGGTCGATGGTGGAATCAAAATTGTTTTTTACAAGTTGCCTGACTTTTTCCAATGATTCTTCTTTAAGAGGCAAGGTGGATGTGATTTTCCCGACCACGATATGCTGTTTCGCTCTATAATAGTCTTGGTAGGACATAGCTATAAATATCATGAATTCTTCGCGTCCCTTTTTAATCACGAACCGGAAAAAATCCGACAGTAACGACGAAATGTCGCTTCCTGATGCTGTAGTCAAAAGGGATAATTTTTCTTCGACTGTATGCATCGGATTCGCCAATGTCTTGGATAAGTCCGCTACTTCAAGGAAAGCCTGAGACAAGATTTGCATTTCATTGTAAACCTGTTGTTCTATGCCTTTCTCTACCGCCAGAGCGTATAGAGCACGAGCATAACGTATTGATATTTTGCCCTCGTCCATTATTCGTTAGTTTTTGAGCGCATTCGCCTCATCAAGCATCTTATTGATTAATTCTGTCTGTGAGGCATCGCTTTCCAGATTTTTACGAAGTACTTTGCCAGCGATTCCAATAGAGAGTAAAGCAACCTGGTTTCTTACCTCCCTTAATGCCTGTTCTTTTTCTGCAAGTATACTATACCTTGCATCAGCAATTATTTTGTCTGCTTCAGCGCGAGCTTGCGTTTTGGCATCTTCAATCAGTTTATCCTTCAAAAGTTGCACTTCCTTCAAAATCGCGTTATGCTCTTCCCTTGCCTGTGCGAGAATGGTATCTCTTTCTGCCTTGATGCCGTCAAGTTTAGCATGGGCCTCGTCTGCAGCAAGGACAGAATCAGAAATATATTTTTCCCTGTTGGCTATAGCCTTCGTTATGACTGGCCATGCAAATTTCCCGAGAATAAACAGAACTACAAGGAATACCAAAAGCATCCAACATATCAGTCCTGTTTCGGGTATGAAAAGTCCCATATAATTTATTTTTAAGAAATCGATGATAAAACACCGGAACACAAATATAGAGTCTGTGTCCGGTGTCTGTTGTTTTTTACATAACTATAGCAAGCACAGCAACAATGATAGCAAACAATGCAACTCCTTCTACAAGAGCTGCTGCAATAATCATAGTCGTACGAATGTCATTTACAGATTCCGGTTGACGGGCAATGGCTTCTACGGCAGATCCGCCAATTTTACCAATACCGATACCGGCGCCTATAGCAGCAATTCCTGCACCAAGTGCAGCTCCCAATTTAGCAAATGCTGCAAGAGATGCTCCGGCTGTTACAGCTTGAAGAATAATCGTGGTTAACATAGTCGTTTTTTTTTGATGTGTTATAAATGAATTTCTAAAATAATTCTAATTAATTAAGTGCCTTTTTCGTCGTTTCATGGGATGTCTCTTCTCTGGAAAGGCCAATGAATATCGAAGAAAGGAGTGTAAATACATACGCTTGGATAAATATGATCAGTAATTCCAAAACATTCATGAAAATTGCAAAAAATATAGAGAAAACTGAAACGCCTGTACCAAGAAGAGGACTGATGCTCCCGAAAACAAAGATCAAGGCCATGAATACCATAGCAATCATATGTCCTGCCAGCATGTTGGCAAACAAACGGATCATCAGGGCAAGGGGCTTCGTAAATACTCCAACCAACTCCAGAGCAGGCATCATCGGAATAGGGATTTTCAGCCATGTTGGAGCACTGGGTACAAGAAGTATTTCTTTCCAGTAATCCTTATTTGCAAATAAATTTACTGCAATAAAAGTGCAAATTGCCAACACCATCGTTACAGCAAGATTACCGGTCAGATTGGCTCCACCAGGGAATATTGGGATGATACCCAAGATGTTGTTTAGTAAAATAAAGAAGAACAAGGTCAGTAAATAAGGTGAATATCTTAGGTAATCTTTTCCGATACTGGGTTTAATAACTTCATCCTGAATAAATATAACCAAATATTCCATAGCCCCTTGGAACCCTTTCGGAGCTTTCATTGGTGTCCTTTTGTAAAATTTTGCCAAACTCAGGAAAGTGAAACAGAGTAATACGGCGGAAATCAATAGCGAAAAGACATTTTTTGTGATTGAAAAGTCAAGTGGTCTATATTCCTCACCATTTCTCAGGTATTCTACAACCTTGCCCTTATACTTGGTGGATTTTGATAAGCCAAAGCCCTGATAAATTGCCTTGCCGTGTTCGAATTTTGTGGAAAAAAAGACAAACAAACCTCTTTCTTTGCTTTTAATGATAATGGGGAGAGGAATGGAAATGTCTGTTTTGCCGATATTTGTAATATGCCAGCTGTAAGAATCACTAATGTGTCCGATAAGAAACTCCCCGGCATTAAAAGGCTCCTTCTCAACTTGTTGACTAGCGAATGATTGCTGGGTAAATAGAAACATCAGCAAAAATACCAGTTTCCAGCCTCTATGTTTATTTTTGCACATCATCTTTTTTAATGTAATTTTTCTTGTTGAACTTATTCAGCAATACTGTTTCGAATATCAGATAAACCAGGAAGTATAACAAAAATGATATCAAGAATGATACTGAATTCTCTTTAATCAAAAAAACATAAAGAAGGATCAATATCAAGGAAATCAAGATCTTTACAACTTTCACAGCCATCAAAAGCATAATTGACGGAGATGGCTTAAGATAAACAAAACGAAGCGACAAGCTTCCAAACAGGATAAAGAACAAAGGTATAGTTGCCAGTAATGGAAAATAAAAGCCTGGAAAACAGAATCTCATGATAGA
>Ga0183099_1000208_pt1 | contig 51108 bp, 50 predicted proteins | sample Biomet1_FD_127788 | JGI IMG/M metagenome (GOLD analysis project Ga0183099, IMG submission 127788) | Microbial communities from bioreactor (seeded with anoxic lake sediment) at LBNL, California, USA - Biofuel metagenome 1 | ecosystem: Engineered > Bioreactor > Anaerobic > Unclassified ... | reverse complement strand
ATGATGACCTGCCTCAGCTCAAGGCAAATCAGAGCGGCCCTTCCATCAACAAATCCGCCTGTATGGGGTGCTCTTTGTGTACAAAAATTACCCGGAGTTATTTGAGATTCAGACAAAAAGGACTTCTCTTAAGAAATCAGTGAAGAGATCGATCAGGAGAAGCTTATGAAGGCAGTCAACTCATGCCCGGTCAAAGCAATCTCTTTTTCTGCAGATGAATATTAGCGACCACTGCATAAGAAGTTTAAAACCATCACTTTACTCTCATAGTTTTAATAAAACAAAATGATTCAATCCAGAAGTGGCCGAGTCGGCATTAGCCTACCCGACCACTTTTAATTTTATTATCTGGAGGTTTTATGATGACAACGGAAGAATACACACTTCATTCTCAGCAAACAGCCACGCCTCTACTTGACAATATCGGCATAACTCAATCCTCGGGATTAGACTATCACGCAGTCTTCAATCGGCAGCGCGTGGATCAGTTCGTGGAGCAGGACGTCGCCAGCACGGAAAGCGCGCGCCAGCACAAGGACGCCACCGATCTCATCTGCCAGCCGGATACCGAACAGCGGCAGCTTATCCGCCGCCTGACGCCTCTGGAGTGTGAACGCCTCCAGGGCTTCCCGGACGGCTGGACGGAGATCCCCGGCGCGTCGGACAGCGCCCGTTATAAGGCGCTGGGCAACAGCGTTGCGATCCCATGCGTGACCTTCGTCCTGCGCGGCATCGTCGCCGTACTGAGAGAGACGGTCAGTGGGTAATATGCTTCACTTAGCCTATATTCTTCGTTGGTTCTGGTCATAGCTATTGCGCCGCGCTCCCGCTATACTTGGCTTGCAAATCAGGAAAGGAGCTGTCACCATGGAAGCGACAAAAAACCTCTGCGCTCAGATCCCCGAGTCCCTGCACGCCAGAGTGCGGACAGAACAGGAGCAGTCGGGCCAGACGCTCAGCCAATACGTCACCGCGCTCATCACCAAATACTACAATCTGAAAGAAGGGCAAAAAATGGAAGGCACCAGAACCTTAGCGTTTCAGATCCCGGAGGAACTGTTCCTGCGGATCAAGCGTTACCTCGACAGCGAGTCGGAGCGAACCGGCAAGAAGGTAAGCCAGCGGGAGTTCGTGCTGGGACTGATCCAAAAAGCGCTGGACGACGCGAACATCGCATAATCAAAAATGACCGCGCGGGGCTGCCGGGAGGCGGCCCCAAAACTTTTGGAGGTGAAATATTGTATCTATACCCTGACAACCTGAAGGCCAAGGCAACGCTGTTCCTGTGGGAACTGCGGGATGTGGGCATCATCGGCGTGGGGCTTTTGCTTTCTGTCTTTGCGCTGGCCCAGCTCCGCTTCTTCCTTCCCATTGTGGCAACGGCGGCATACGCCTTTCTCACCATCCGCTTTGACGGGACCAGCATCCGCGATTTTATCGTGAACGCCTTCGGCTTCTTTTTCGGGAAGCAGCAGATCTACTACTGGAGGATAAAAACATGAGCAGAAAAAAGAAGAACGCCGAGCGTGAGCGGCAGTCCACACGCCAGCTCATCGGCATCGACGGGATCTCCGAATACAGCCTTCTGACCAGCCATGGAGAGCTGGTCTTTTTTTCAATCAAACCGACCAACATCAGCGTTCTGTCCGACGCCAGCGTGGCGGCGCGGATCTACGCCCTGATGACCGTCCTCAAAGGCCAGACGGAGGTGGAGATGCTCTGCATTAACAGCCGGGAAAACTTTGAGGAAAACAAGAGCTTCCTGAAAGCGCGGACGAATGCGGAGAACCTGCCCGCTGTGCGGAAACTGCTGGAGCTGGACGCAGTCAGTCTCGACCGCCTGCAGGTGCAGATGGCAACCGCCCGTGAGTTTCTTATCATCGTGCGCCTGAAAAGAGAAAAGGAAACGGATGTGCGCTCTCACCTGATGACGATAGAAAAATCTCTCAAAGATCAGGGATTCACCGTGCGTCTGTGCGAGAGCGAGGGCATCAAACGGCTCCTCGGCGTTTACTACGAGCAGAATGTCACGACAGAAAAATACGAGGACAACGACGGAGATCGCTGGATCATCCTCGGCGAATAAGGAACAGGAGGTAACCCAATTGGGTAAACACAGTAAAAAAAGCGCGGCCCCGGCGCAGGAAGCGCAGATCAAGGAATTCCTCGACATGATCTCGCCGGGGATCATCAAATTCAATGTGGATCACTTCCTCTGCGGCAACACCTATCGGTGTGTATGGGCGCTGCGGGAATATCCCACCGCTACGGACGAGCAGGCGATCCTGCGGCATCTGGGCGAAAAGGACGGGGTGACGCTCCGTATCTACACCCGGCAGGTCACGCCGAGTGAGGAAAAGACGATCATCCACAACGCGGCCAACAAAAATCGCATGGCAGGCTCCAATACCAACGACCTCCAGCAGACGGTCACCGCGGAAAGCAATCTGCAGGACGTGACCGCGCTGGTATCTGCCATGCACCGCAACCGCGAGCCGCTCCTCCACTGCGCGGTGTATATCGAACTCATTGCCCACGAATATGATGAACTGAAGCTGCTCCAGACCGACGTGCTGACGGAACTGGTACGGAGCAAGCTCAATGTGGACAGGCTCCTGCTCCGTCAGCAGCAGGGCTTCCTCTGCGTCGGCCCCAGTGGATGGAACGTGTTCGGGGCTCAGTTCGAGCGCGTTCTGCCCACCAGCTCGGTCGCCAACCTCTATCCTTTCAACTACTCCGGCAAGACCGACGCCCATGGCTTCTACATCGGGCGCGATAAGTTCGGCAGTAATATCCTCGTCGACCTTGACAAGCGCGACGACGATAAGACCAATCCCTGCTGCCTCATTCTCGGCAACAGCGGCCAAGGAAAGAGCTATCTTCTCAAGCTGCTCCTGTGCAATATTCTGGAGAGCGGAAAGAACGTCCTGTGCCTGGACCCCGAGCATGAATACGTTGACCTCGCCGAGAACCTCGGCGGGTGCTTTGTCGATCTCATGAGCGGACAGTACATGATTAATCCCCTGGAGCCAAAGGCATGGGACGACGGCAGCGGCGCGGACGACAAGGATGCGCCGCAGACCTTCCGGCAGACTACCAAGCTCTCACAGCACATTTCCTTCCTCAAAGATTTTTTCAGGTGCTACAAAGATTTTGATGATAAGCATATTGATGTGATCGAACTGATGTTGGGAAAGCTGTATGAAAAATGGGGCATCAGCGATCGAACCGACTTCTCAAAGCTGACGCCGGAGGACTATCCCATCCTCTCCGATCTCTATGAGCTGATCGAGGCGGAATACAAAGCCTACGACGCGCAGAAGTATCAGCTATACACGGCGGAATTGCTTCAGGACATCCTGCTGGGGCTCCACTCCATGTGTCAGGGCGCGGAGAGCCAGTTTTTCAACGGTCATACCAATGTGACATCCAGCCGTTTCGTGGTGTTCGGCGTAAAGGGACTTCTGCAGGCCAGTAAAAATGTGAAGAACGCCCTGCTGTTCAACGTGTTGTCTTTCATGTCGGATAAGCTGCTGACCGAGGGCAACACCGCCGCCAGCATCGACGAGCTGTATCTGTTCCTGACGAACCTGACCGCAATCGAGTACATCCGTAATTTCATGAAGCGTGTTCGCAAAAAAGAATCCAGCGTCATCCTCGCCAGCCAGAACCTCGAGGACTTCGCCATCCCCGGCATAGCCGAGCTGACAAAGCCGCTGTTCAGCATCCCGACCCACGCCTTCCTGTTCAACGCCGGCAACATCGACAAGAAGTTTTATATGGATACGCTCCAGCTCGAAGAATCCGAGTACAATCTCATCCGCTTTCCCCAGCGGGGCGTCTGCCTCTACAAATGCGGCAACGAGCGTTACAACCTCGTGGTTCATGCCCCGGCGTATAAGGAAAAACTGTTCGGCAAGGCAGGTGGTCGCTGATGGCGCTCTCTCCGGCAGCGGCGGCGAAGATCGCCGCCAGCGTCCTCACCAGCGAAAAGCTCCGCAAAACCGTGGGCTGGATCATCGCCGCCATCCTCTCGCCGCTCATTCTCCTGCTGGTCGTTGTGTGCAGTTTTATGTCGGGCGGCGCGGATCACAACGCGGCGGCGCTCGACCTCTGCTACTACGGCGGCATGATCGCAGGCTCCGTTCCGGAAGCATACCGGCAGCACATCACGGATATGCAAAACAGCCTCGCCATCGTGGACAGCAATGTGGCATTTGTCAACGCCATGGCGGAAGGCGGAAGCGGCCTTGACTCCAATCGGGTCAAGGCCGTTTTCTATTCTCTGTATTTCGGCGAGGAAAACCCCGGCGCCGTTGGCATTGAGCAGTTCGTGGACTGCTTCGTGAGCTATGAGGAACGCACCCACACCTGGACCGATGACGACGGCACGGAACATTCGGAAACCTATACCGTCGCCGTGCCGGTCTCGCTGGAAACGGCATACGCCAACATCCATTCCAAGATGGGCGCAGAGATTACCGACGCGGTGCGAAAGAACGCGGATGAGGTATACTCCCGGACGCACAGCGGCGGAGATACATTCTCCGGTGGGTATGCCCGAGGCGACGGCGTGAGCATCGAGCTGAATATTTCTGCTTTCACCGATCCCGCCACTAAAAACAATCTCGACCTTGTCATCTATGCGGAAAACGCATGGAGAAATGGCTGGGGCTATGTGTGGGGCACCTATGGCTCCGTCCTTACGGATTCGCTCTTCGCGTCAAAACTGGCACAGTATCCTGACGGCGTGGGTAACTATGAGGATTTCATCCGGCAGAACTGGCTGGGACGCAGAACAACCGACTGCGTGGGACTCATCAAGGGCTATGGATGGCTGGACACGTCCACCATGAGCATCAGCTATGGCATCAACGGGATGCCGGATGTTGGCGCGGACGGGATGTACAACAACGCCACAGTCAAGGGAAATATGTCCACCATGCCGGATATCCCTGGGCTTGCGGTCTGGCACGAAGGCCACATTGGTGTATACATCGGAAACAGAGAAGTCATTGAAGCAATGGGCACTAAATACGGCGTGGTCAAGACGCAGCTCTCTGAGAGGAGTTGGACGGCATGGCTGCAGATCCCATACATCAACTACATTTCAGAAGCGGAGGCAACACCATGAAAGAATCAGAAAACAAAATCTTGCACGTCCTGCGCGTCGAGCAAGGAAAGGCTCCCGAGGAAAAAGATATCGGTTCGGATCTCAACAGCCTGCAGGCAGAGGTGGACGGCCTCATAGAATGCGTCTATATGGATGACGGTGCCATCATCGTAGTAAACGAAGAAGGAAAGCTGAACGGCATGGAAATGAACAGGCGGCTCGGAGATGATATCCTCTGCGGGCCGTTTTTCATTGTCCGGGACAATGGTGAAGGTGACTTCGCATCCCTCACCAATTCACAGATTGAATATTACAAAAATCGCTTCGCACTGCCCGAGCAGTTTGCAGAGCACGAACCAGATGCACAACCATTTATGCGATTCATTACATTTTGATTGGAGGAAACGGATATGAGCAAAACCAATATTACAATTCCTTTTGATGAGGAAAAGCTGTCGGCACTGGATTTCTCTCTGCAAAAGGAAAACACCACCGCACAGCAGCGCATGGTAAAAGATCTTGCCGAGCTGTATGAAAAATCAGTACCGGAACCTCTTCGTGAGTATCTCGACAGCAAGAGCGCTCCCGCTGTCAAGTCCAAACGTCCAACAAAATCACTCGCTCCAAAAATGCCTGCGGCGAAACCAATTCATTCGCCTGTTCCGCCCAGCGGAGATGATAAGACGAAAATGGAACCGATCAAGTGACCGCACGTTGCCGCCTGTGTCGCCCTGTGAGCGGCTTTTGGACAGGGTGGCGAGAAAGGATACCCCCGGCAGGGCTTGACCACCCTGTTGGGGCTGTGTTAGGGAGATTCGGGAGCGGGCTCAAGCTCACGATTTTAGTACAGGATAAAGCGGTGACATCATCACCGCCTGTCACACCGTCCCGCAGAGCGGGCCGGGGCGCAGTTTTACAGGGCTTTGCGTGGTGTTGAAAAGAGCGGCCAGACGCACCAGATTTGAGAGTTTGCACCGCATTTCGCACTATGCCGCCCCGTAAACCTGCGTTGCGTCAGGCTTTTCCATGCACTAAAGCCATCACTACACCCGGTTTCAGGAGGAAAATATGTCAGAAGAAAAATACAGATATACCGTTCGGCTTGGGGCAGATACGGAACGCATTGTCAGAGAGGCGATGCCGAAAGACAACTGCCAGTCGCTCAATGAGTTCACTGAAAACGCCCTGCGGTTCTACGCCGGGTATCTCAATACAAAGGATGCGTCGGAATATCTTGCACCGGTTTTATCGCAGGTACTTCACGGCACACTGGACAGCTTCGGCGCGCATGTCAACCGCAATCTCTTTCGCCTCTCGGTGGAGGAAGCGAAAACATGGAATATCATCGCGGGTATGTTCAAGGTCAGTCCTGAACAGTTGAAATATGTACATGGCAAGGCGGTGGGCGAAGTCAAACAGCTCGGCGACAGGCTCACCTATGAGAAAGTCTACGCCGATCCGTGCCCGCTGGAGTACAGTCTCGATCTGCTCACCGGGGAGGATGAGTAATAATGCCGCGCATTATTTTCATCTCACCGCATTTTAAAAGCGGGCACAGCAGCGCGGCGCACCTCTCGTATCTCATCCGCTACATCGCAACCCGAGAGGGCGTCGCGCCGGTAGTGGATGCCGACAGGCTGAAACCGGCGACGGAAAAGCAGGACCGGCTCATCCGCCAGCTGGTCAAAGATTTTCCTTCAGCGAAAAAGCGGTTCGAGTATGAGGATTACCTCGCCCGACCGACGCGGGAAAACGCTTCGGACTTTATCCAGACCGCGCTGGAACAGAATCTCAATCAGATCGGCAAACGTGAAAACTATGTGGACTACATCGGTATGCGCCCCGGCGTTGCCAAGCTGGATGCCAACGGCCTCTTCGACGGTACGGGTAAAAAGCTGGTAATCTCCCAGGTGCAGAAGGAGATCGCGGAGCATCCCGGCGTTGTATGGACGCCGGTGATTTCGCTGCGGCGCGAGGACGCACACGCTATGGGCTTCGAGTCGCCGGAGAGCTGGCGCGCCATGCTCTGCTCCTGCACCGCCGAGCTTGCGAAGGGATACAAGATAAGGCCCGAGCATCTGCGCTGGTACGCGGCCTTCCACGACAGTGCAGCGACACGTTGTCGCAAATAAACTTGAAGCGGGACTTGTCCTGCGACAAGGTAAAAGTGACGGGAAAACAGTTTGTTTTCCTAACTGGTATTTTGAAGAGTGGAATGAGAGGGTAACGCCTTGAAACGCTCTCCCTGAATTGCGGCAAAAGGAATGGTGTGCAACCGCCAACCCTGATGCAGCCCGCTGAAGTCGGCTGAATGCACTCGCTGTATACGTTATTGGAAACAAGACGATACGGCAAAAGCGAGCCAGAGGTGGCCGCGAGTGTTAGGCCGGGGGTCTATAAAATATCTATGGTGAGAATGCGGTCATGACCCGCTGACAAATGCCCGGATGTACGAGTCTAAAGGAAGAAGTTGTAGAAGATGCGACTGCTGTGAAAACAGCGCGTGTGGGGTAAAGTAAAAATCGTTGTTATGAAATACCCTGCGGTGTTACAGGCGCCGCCCAGCACGCAGGCTCATAGGGCAGCCTAAGGATATATGCAAAGATAGAAATACCGGAACGTGGTAAGGTTCGGAACGTGGAGCGGTTGCACGCTATGAAGCGTTGATTGGGAAAGCAGTCTCCAAAAAACTGTATAACCAACCTTAATCCGGCTGAAAGCGCAGCCACCGTACCGATGAAGCCATAGAAATATGGTGGAGGGATAGGCTGTAGTCATTGGCATATTGTAAATATTTATCATTCTAAGCAAACACTCATAGGTTCGAGTAAGACTAAGAAAGGCCGAAATCATTAGAAAGTAGGTCGACTATGGCAACAAAAGGCAAGGTAAGAAAGCGGTCACATCTGCGCCATGCGGAATATTACGATTTCCAGATGATTCAGGATGAACTGTATGCGGAGAGTTTAGGCGGCAAGGTGTTCAAAAATCTTGTTTCCATCATAACGCTGCCGGAGAATATAAAACTTGCATATCGGAACATCAAGAAAAACCATGGCAGTATGACTGCTGGCACAGACGGAACAAACATCAAAAATTTAGAAAAGCTCTCTGATGAAAAGCTCATATCAATCGTTCAGCAAAAAATTGCATGGTATGTACCGCAATCCATAAGGCGTGTAGAGATTCCCAAAAGCAACGGAAAAACAAGACCCCTCGGCATCCCGACGATTTTGGACAGGCTGATACAGCAATGTATATTACAGGTGATGGAGCCTATCTGCGAAGCTAAGTTTCACGAGCACAGCTATGGCTTTCGTCCAAATCGCAACCAAGGCCATGCCATCGCGGAAGTAAACAGGAAAATGCAGATGCATGGTCTGCACTATGTTGTGGACATTGATATCAAGGGATTCTTTGATAATGTCAGTCACGGAAAATTGCTAAAACAACTATGGACGCTCGGAATACGTGACAAAAAGTTGCTCAGTATTCTTTCGGCTATGCTTAAAGCCGAAGTGGCTGGAATCGGGTTCCCCGAAGCCGGTGTTCCACAGGGCGGTATCATCAGTCCACTGTTATCGAACGTAGTGCTCAATGAATTTGACTGGTGGATTGCCAGCCAATGGGAAGAAATCCCCACGCGACACGCATATACGCGGTACGCAAAATCAAACGGTCTTCTCGACCACGGCAGCAAGTTTCGTTTTCTGCGTCAAACCAATCTGAAAGAATGCTGGTCAGTAAGATTTGCTGATGACTTCAAAATCTTTGCACGGAGTTATCAGGATGCGGTCAAGCTGTTCCATGCAACGAAGGGTTGGCTGAAAGACCGTCTCGGACTGGAAATCAGTCCTGAAAAGTCTAAAGTCGTAAATCTCAAGGAAGAGTATTCTGAATTTCTTGGATTTAAGATGAGAGTAATCAAACGGGGCAAGCAGAAAAACGGAAAACCCAAATATGTGGTCGAAAGTCACATCAGAGAGAAGTCCCAGGAACTCATTGTTAAAAATCTTCGGAAACTGATTCATGTTATGGAATTTCCAAGTCAGGGGCCAAAAAGTGAATATACCGCGCTGTCGAGGTACAACTCCTATGTCTTAGGCATTCATAATTACTACAGCCTTGCGACGCGCATCTCCGAAGACTGTGCGAAAATTGCCTTTCGAATCCAAAAGAGCCTTGAAGTGAGGTTGCGAGGTCGAATCAAATCTGCCAAGCAAATGAAAAAACGAAATATTCCATGTAAAATCCCGCTATACATTCAGGAACGGTATGGGACAAGCCGGCAACTGCGGTTTGTGGATAAATGTGCGCTTATCCCGATGGGATACGCTCAGCACCGCGTCGCTATCAGCAGAAAACGCAGCATTAATGCATATACACCGGATGGAAGAAGTGAAATTCACAAGCTGCTTCAAAATATCAATATGGATACACTTCACTATCTGATGAGAAATCCGGTTATAAACCGGTCGGTCGAGTATAACGACAACCGGCTGTCACTGTATGCTGCACAGTCAGGTAAATGTGCGATCACAGGAGAAATTCTGGATATGCACAACATCCACTGCCATCACAAAGTTCCACGATATATGGGAGGCAATGATACTTACCAAAACCTGATGCTGATCACTGAAATTGTTCACCGTCTCATTCACGCCCAAAACGCAACTACCATTCAAAAATACATGGACATGCTTCATCTAAACAAAAAGCAGATTGACAAGCTCAATCGCCTCAGAAACCTTGCAATTGTTGAGAGTTGCTCAAATATTACACAATAATGTCAATGATGGAAAGCCGTGTGAGCCGAAAGGTTCATGCACGGTTTGGGACGGGGGAAAATCCGAAGATAACATCAAAGGATTACCTATCGTCATAGAGCCACCATCCGCATATCCATATGATCATTTATTCCACCGATCCGACCGAAGGTTTCCTCACCGAGCATGGCATCACGCAGATCAAATCCTCGCTGGCACAGAATATCTTCCCGGAGCAGCTCCGGGAGCTGTATGCTGCCGACACCCAGCGCCGCGACGCGCTCAAGACGGACGCGCGAAAGCTGTATCAGGAGCTCATCGCGCAGATGGCGAGCGGCACGATCCGAAACGAGCGCATCGAGAAGCTGACGGGGCAACTCGCCGCAAAGCTGTCCGCACACAAGGGTAAGATGCAGTATGGCTATCTGCAGGCGCCGGTCAGGACCATGGTGGATGAGATCGTGGACGAGCTGGCGCGGGACGCGCGCGTAGCGGAAGCCTACCGGCTCTGGTATGACATCCGCACGGATATCGTCAGCACCTATCAGGACGAGATGCCGGAACTGCCTCTGCTCTCCCAGCAGAAGGAATTCAAGCCCATCCGCAATATGGTTGTCGCGGAGGCGGCGAAGCTGCTCGGCCATGAGTTCAACTTCGAGGAAGCCCCATCAGATGAGCAAAAAGTCCCGGAGGATGTGCGGAAGCTGGTCAGGATTATTCACGCGCGTGAGTCAACGTCGGATACGGTCCGTGACGCGGCGGCAATGCTGCTTCGGCTCGCCGACAGCGGTAACACCTACGCGGCATACGCCTTCGGCAAACTGCTCCGTCAAGGTGATATCGTGCAGAAAGACGTCCTGGAGGCGATTCGGTATCTCACTGACGCGGCGGAGGCCGGGAACGCAAACGCCATGTATGTGCTCGGCAAGCTGTATCTCGTCGGCGAAGATGTACCGCAGGACAAGGAAGCCGCTCTGAGGTGGCTTACCCAGTCGGCGGAACAGGGCAACACATACGCGCAGTTCTACACAGAGCATTGGGCGGTGGCCGCGCAGAACCCGTCTGTTTTTCTTTCCGCCACCAGACTGCTCCATCACATGAGCCGAGTCTTTCAGAATAATACGCCGCCGCAGCGAGGAGGCGTTGGGTATGGCATCGACAGGAAGCTTCGCAGGAAGATGAAAGAAAAGAAGATCGCCCAGGGTCACAAGGAGGACGATCAGGAGCAGAGGCAGGACTACATCATTCCCTACTGAGATTGGAGGCGAGTATCATCGCACAGTATATTCATTTCACCGAGGAACAAAAACGCCAGGCCAACTCCGTCGACCTGCCGGAGTTCCTTCGCAGGCGGGGCGAAAAGATTCTTCCCTCCGGACGAGACAAGCGCCTCGCCTCGGATCACAGCGTCACCGTCCGGGGCAACCAGTGGTTCGATCACGCCACAGAACAGGGCGGTCTTGCCATCGATTTCGTTCAGAAGTTCTATGGTCTATCTTTCCCTGACGCAGTGACCACTCTTCTCGGCGGGGAGAGTGGGATCGGGTATCTCCCGGCGAGGGAAGAACCCGCAGAGCAACGAAAACATTTCGCACTCCCGCCAGCGCACACGGATATGAGGCGGGTCTACGCCTACCTCCTGCAGAGCCGCTGCATCGACCGGGATGTGCTGACAGAGTTCGCCCGCGCCGGACTCATCTTTGAGAGCGCGGAGCCATCCGCAGATAAAACGAAGATCTACCACAACGCCGTGTTCGTCGGAAATGATGAACACGGCGTTGCCCGTCACGGGCACAAGCGGAGCATCTATACCTCCGGCAAAAGCTATCGCGGCAACATTGAGAGCAGTGATCCGAGGTACAGCTTCCACTGGGTCGGCGTATCCGATCAGCTCTATATGTTCGAAGCGCCCATCGATCTTCTGTCGTACATCAGCCTTCATCAGGAGGACTGGCGGAAGCACAGCTATGTGTCCCTCTGCGGAACCTCCGAGCATGCCATGCTCTGGATGCTGGAGCAGTATAAGCAGCTCGGAGAGATTGCCCTGTGCCTCGACAACGACGATGCCGGCGTCAAAGCGGCTGAACGGCTGACAGAAATTCTCGCTGAACACGGCTATGAAAACATCCGGATCGACCGCTCCGAAGAAAAGGACTGGAACGATGAGCTGGTGCGTGCCTATGAGCCGGAAGAAAAAATGACTATGGAAATGGAGTGAAATCATGCAGGACAAAATCTATATCCTGATTGCCGCAGGCGCGATCATGTTCGCCGTCATCGGTGGGCTGTCGCTGCTGGCGCATTATTATACTCTTAACGGCATCAAGAGCCGCACGGTTGGCGACGGTCAGCACGGCACCGCCCGGTTCGCCACCAAAAAAGAAATTGAGCGCACCTACAAACGCATCCCATTTCGCCCAAAGGTGTGGCGCAAGGGGCAGGAGCAACCGAAGGAACAGGGCATCATCCTCGGTAGCCTCAGCAAGAAGAACGAGGTCACGGCGCTGGTGGACACCGACGACGTCCACACGCTGATGATCGGCGCATCCGGCGTCGGCAAGACTGCATTCTTCCTCTATCCCAATCTGGAATACGCCTGCGCCACCGGCATGAGCTTTCTCTGCACTGACACCAAGGGTGACCTGTTCCGCAACTACGGAGCCGTCGCCCGTGACTACTACGGCTACAATATCTCCGTCATTGATCTGCGCAATCCCACCCGCTCGGACGGAAACAACCTTCTGCATCTCGTCAACAAATACATGGACGAATATCGCAAGGATGAGCGCAACCTTGCCGCCAAAGCCAAGGCGGAGAAATATGCCAAAATCATCTCTAAGACCATTATTAACTCCTCCGGCGACAGCGCCAACTACGGACAAAACGCCTTCTTCTATGACGCGGCGGAAGGTCTGCTGACCTCGGTGATCCTGCTTCTGGCGGAGTTCCTGCCGCCCGACGACGAGCACCCGGAGGAACGCCGTCACATCATCTCCGTGTTCAAAATGGTGCAGGAGCTTTTGGAGCCGTCGAATGTCAGAGGCAAAAGCCAGTTCCAGCTTCTGATGGCGAAGCTCCCGCCCGACCACAAGGCCAAATGGTTCGCCGGCGCGGCGCTCAATTCTTCCGACCAGGCCATGGCCTCCGTCATGTCCACCGTGTTGTCACGGCTCAACGCCTTCCTCGACAGCGAGATGGAGCAGATCCTCTGCTTCGATACCGCCATCGACGCGGAGAAGTTCTGCAATACCAAGAGCGCCATCTTTATCGTACTGCCGGAAGAAGACCTGACGAAATACTTCATGGTGTCCCTAATGATTCAGCAACTCTACAGGGAGATCCTTTCTGTAGCCGACGAGCATGGCGGGAAGCTACCGAACCGTGTGGTGTTCTACTGCGACGAGTTGGGCACCATCCCGCCTATCGAATCCCTGCAGCTTATTTTCTCCGCCTCCCGTTCCCGCCGCCTGCTCATGGTGCCGATCATACAGAGCTTCGGGCAGCTTCAGAAAAACTACGGCAAGGAGGGCTCGGAGATCATCGTCGACAACTGCCAGTGCACCATCTTCGGTGGCTTCGCGCCCAACAGCCAGACCGCCGAGGTGCTGAGCAAAGCGCTGGGCAGCCGCACCGTCATGAGCGGCAGCATCTCCAGAGGCAAAAACGATCCGTCCCAAAGCTTGCAGATGATGGAACGCCCGCTCATGATGCCAGACGAGCTCAAGAGCCTGCCCAAGGGGCAATTCATTGTCATGAAAACCGGGACTCATCCCATGCAGACGCGCCTGCGGCTATTCCTCGACTGGGGCATCACCTTTGATAATGTGTACGAGGTTTCGGAGAAGGCGGAGCGCAGGGTGGCCTACGCTGACAAGGACGAACTGGAGCGGCGAATCGTGACGCGCTACCACTCTGACAAAGCCGTTGAGAATGTGCCTGTCTACGACAAGCGCACGCAGGCCAGCATGAGCCAGCAGCAGTCCAACTACAGCCTGAGGGATTCCAAAGCGCGTCAGAGGCAGAGATCACAGTCACAGGAGGATAAGGTATGAGTTATTTCGGAACCATTTACGCTGAGGACATCCCGCACCGCGCGAAGGCGGTCTACATGTACCTGAAAGACCGAGCGAACCGGAGCGGCACCTGCTGGCCCGGTATCAACACCATCGCCAAAGACCTACATCTCTCCCGCAGCACGGTCAAACGGGCGCTGGGCGATCTCACCATGCGCGGCTTCATAAAAAAGGAGCTGTGCTACCGTGAGAACGGCAGCAACAGCTCCAATTTGTATCTGGTCGAAAATATAAGATAATACGCTTGACGTGAAAATATGATTTTCCGCCAAGGGGTCTTTGTCGCTTTTCACTGGACCGAGGCGGGGTTCATGATGAACCCCCTTGAAGGGCCGACCTGAAGGGAACGTTTATAGGCAGAGAAAGAACAAACCACCTAAACACAGGTATTGTATGCTAAGTTCGTTTAGCGCTTTCAACACTAAACCGAAGTATGGTTTCTATGATTGTGAGACGCTTCGGCCCTAAAGCACGAAAAAGTCATCTTTTAAAAATAAATATTTGCAAATAGAAAGATAAGTTGCTCGTCTACTCGTTTTTATGTGTTATAATATAAATATTTCTACCACTGCTTCTAAACCTGTGACATGGAGGGCATCGAGATGGACGTATGCTACAACAATCTATTCAAAATGTTAATCGATAAGGGACTTAAGAAAACTGAGTTTGCCAAGAAGGTTGGAATCAGTGCCAATACCCTTGCAAAACTGTCGCGCAATGAAACGGTTTCCATGGATGTGATTGTGCGGATTTGCAGAAAGATGAACTGCTCATTCGATGATATTGCAGAGATCCTTCCTGAGCCTTCTCGAAAGGGTGAGGAGGTTCAGGAACAATGAAGTTGGATTCGCCGTATAACGGATCAGGCTCACTCACGCGAGAGCAATTCCTCTTTTATGAAATGAGAACTACTGCGAAGCTCATGTCTGAAGGCATGAGCGACGGAGAAACAATTCGAAAAATAGAGCGTGAAAATCTCTTCCAATATCCTACTGAGAAATCTGTTAAGGGTATGGCGAGGACTTGTATTGCCCGTATCCACGCAATGAAAAACAGTTCTTTAACGCAGGCGCTGGCAACACAGCCTTCCGAAGTTGCAAAGCAAATCTGTCTGTATGCAATTATGAAACAACGTCGTCTTGTTTGGGACTTCATGGTCACGGTCATCGGTGAAAAGTACCGTTTAATGGACACATCCTTTGGTAAAATAGATTTGAATACATTTTTCATGCGGCTTCAGGAGCAGGATGATTCGGTGGCGGCATGGAGTGTTTCGACTGTAGCCAAGATCAAGCAGGTGCTTGTTAAAATCCTCGTTGAAAATGAGTATCTTGACAGCATAAAGACGAACCACATCAATCCGGTATGGTTAAACCCGATGCTGGAAAACGAAATCCGAAGCAACGGCGATGAATTAGCGCTGCCTGCTTTTAATTGTTTTAACTAAGGGAGAGATGCAACCTTATGAGCAATATTAAAGAGCGATTAGACAAGCTGCGGAAACTCGTGCAGGATCAAGATTTTCTTGAAGGGAAAGGCTTGAGCAACGAGGTTAATATCCGCATTTTCTGCTATGAAGCAGCGGAAGAAATGATTGTAAGGCACTTTATTGAACAGATTACGACGGATCAGACGCTGGGCTGCCACCTAATCGAATGCAACCTTTATGAGACGTTCCTCGGCATCTGCTCTGATATGGACATTCTGGACACGATTCCTGAGATGGAAAATACCGACGGAAGCGTCTTTCTGCTTGACCAGCTTCATTCGGCGATCAGCGAATCGGAGTTTATAGAAAAGATTCAGGAAAAGGGCTCCTGTAAGAAAGGCGATGTTTTGCTTCTGACTGGAGTTGGAGATGTTTTCCCATTTATGAGAGTTCATAAAATGCTGGAAGCGTTGCAGCCGTATTATTCCGATATTCCAATTCTTGTTATGTATCCGGGAGCCTTTGACGGGAATTACCTGAAGCTGTTTGATCGGCTCACGCCGAACCCGTATTACCGGGCATTCAATGTCATATAAGGAGGACAAGCACTATGATGATCCGCGATATGTTTCAAGACAACATCAACCGTCCGATAAACGGCGTTATCAAGGTTGACCAGGATGCTGCTAACGTCGTCGAACAAGAGGTGCATGAGTATGTCATTACAAAAGAACTGAAAAAGCACTTCATTACCTTCTTCAATTATTACGATGACGCTTTTGATACACCGACCTCCGATATGGGCGTTTGGATTTCCGGCTTTTTTGGAAGTGGTAAATCTCACTTCCTGAAGATTCTCTCGTATCTTCTTGAAAACCGGCCTGTGGGCGATACCACTACGGTCGAGCTGTTCCGTCAAAAGTTTTCCGATGACCCAGGAACCTTTATGCTGATCGATAAAGCTACGCACGGTCCAACAGAAGCTATCCTTTTCAACATTGACATCGAGGGCTCCATCAACAAGGACAAAACTGCCGTTTTGCGGGTTTTTGCAAAGATGTTCTACAACCATCTCGGATTCTACGGTGAAAATCTGAAGGTGGCTATGCTGGAAAAATATATTGAGCACAGCGGTAAGACCGAGGAATTCCGCCGCGTCTTTGAACAGAAAAAGGGCAAATCATGGATCGACCAACGCAAGGCGTTTGCGTTCAACGGAAAATACATTATCCCCACGCTGATGGAAGTCATGGACATGAGCGAGGAAGATGCCCGGAACTGGTTTAATGACAAAACCTCTGTCGAGTTCAGCATTGCCAGATTGGTCGAGGACATCAAGGAATATACAGACAGCAAGCCCAAGGATTTCAGGCTGCTGTTTATGGTCGATGAAGTCGGCCAGTACGTCGGAACCGATACGGATATGTTGCTGAATCTGCAATCGCTCACGGAAAAGATCGGCAGCGAGTGCGGCGGAAAGGTGTGGGTCGTATGCACCGGTCAGGAAGCGATAGACGAGATCATCAAGGTTCGCTCGGATGAATTTTCCCGGATTCAGGCTCGTTTCAAAACTCGCCTCTCGCTGTCTTCTTCTTCGGTCGATGAAGTCATTCAGAAACGCATCCTGAAGAAAAAAGCCGAGGTCACTCCCCGGCTGGAGACACTTTATAACGAGAATGATTCTGTGCTGCGCAACCTGTTCAGCTTTTCCGATTCAAGACTGGATATTAAAGGGTTCAGCGGTGCAGCGGAATTTGCAACGGATTATCCGTTTGTGCCGTATCAATTTATCATTATCCAAAAGGTTTTTGCGGAGATCCGCAAGCACGGCAATTCCGGCAAGCATCTGTCAGGCGGCGAGCGTTCTATGCTCTCCGGCTTTCAGGAGTGCGCCCAGAAGGTGCAGGAATGTGACGAGTACACGCTTGTCCCGTTCTTCCGTTTCTACGACACTGTACATACCTTTCTTGACGGTTCCATCCGCCGGGTTATTGAGCGCTGCCAGAGAGCAGCCGATTCCGACGCGGGCATTGAGCAGTACGACGTGGACGTTCTTAAACTGCTGTATCTGATTCGCTATGTGGATGACATCCCCGCCAACCTGGATAATATCATCATTCTGATGGCCGACGACATCCGCACCGATAAGATTACGCTGCGGGCAGCCGTAAGCGCGTCTCTGGACAGGCTGCACAGCCAGAACTACATTGGCCGCATCGGTGACACATATAATTTCCTCACGGACGAGGAACAGGATATTCAACGTGAGGTCAAGAACACGCCTGTCGATACCTCCTCCATTGTGGAGCGGATCGCTCAGATGATTTACGGTGATATTTACACAACAAAGAAATTCCGGTTTGGGAAATACGATTTTGACTTTGACAAAATGGTAGACGGCGTGATCGTCGGTGCGGCCACAGGAGGTATGCGCCTGCGGTTCCTGACGGTCGCAACGGATGCCGTTGATAAATCCGAGCTTCGGCTCATGAGCGAATCTTCCGGCCAGGCGATTATGGTGCTCGGTGAGACCGATTACTACGAAGCGCTGGAAAGCGCCATGAAGATACGCAAATATGTGAAGCAGCGGAACGTCGCGCAGCTTCCGAAATCGGTGCAGGATATTATCCGCGACCAGCAGGATGAGGCGACTGCCTATGAGCAGGCTGCCATGGAGGAATTGCGTAAGGCGATTGATTCCGCCGAATCTTATGTGGACGGCGAGCGTCTGACCTTTAAGGGCGGAGATACCAAAGCCAAAATCGACAGCGCGCTCGAATACCTTGTCTCCCATGTTTACAGCGGTCTTGACCTGATTGAAGATAACGCGGAATCGGATGAGGACATTATCGCTATCCTCTCCGGCAGCATTCAGCAGACGATGGGAGTTCCCAAAAACAGTGGTGCCGCCGCGAAAATAGAAGAACATCTTGAAATGCAGTTCCGTAAGAATCTTCCCACTTCCATGGCCGATATTCAGAGCCGTTATCAGGCGATTCCATACGGCTGGAAAGAAATCGACATCGCCGCGGTCATTGCGCAGTTAATCTACGACCAGAAAGTAACAGTAAAATACGCGGGCACGACGATCCAGCCAAGCAACCCGAAACTGCCGGATATGCTTCGGAAAAAGAGCGAGATCGGCAAAACGATTGTCTCCACAAGGCAGATCGTCACAGTGGCAAAAATGAAGGCCGTCAAAGAGTTCCTCCGCAGCTATTTTGATGTGATGGACGTCCCTGCCGATGAGGACGGTCTGATCGCCTTTATTATCGACAGGTTCACAAAGCAGAAAGAGCATGATACGGAACTGGAAAAGCGGTACGAAGGTCACAAATATCCCGACCATGCGCTGGTTCAAAACGCCATTACACTGATCGACGATGTGCTCTCCCAGCAGAAGGATAATATTGCGCTCATTGATCGTGTTTTGAAAAAGGCGGATGACCTGCTCGACAACAAGGATGATATGGCGCAGGTCGAAGGTTTCTTCAAAAATCAGGTTACTGTATTTGATTCTGCGGTGAAGCTGGAACGGGATTTGGCAAACGAACTGGACTACCTGTCCAAAGAGCCGGAAGCCAATACCGCACTGAATCAGATTCGCTTAATTATCGTCGTGAACGTCGGCGATTCAAAATACGTTTACAAGCGCATTCCCGAACTGAACGACCTGATGCGTACCGTCCACGAGGGACATGACCGCCTGCTCGCTGCAAAACGCGACGAGCTGATGGAGATCGTCCGCCAGTGCATGGAAGCAATCCACCGCGCGGCAGGAAGCAATCCCGATTGCAAAACCGTCATTACGACGGCGGACACTTTCTACGACCAGCGCAAACAGAGGATCAGGGAGCTCCAGAGCCTCGCGCTGCTGGACGGCCTTGTTCCCTCCATGCTGGAGCAAAAGGATGAGGCTTGCAGTAAACTGGAGATTCTGAACAAACCGGCTCCGGCTCCCGCTCCGGCCCCGAAGCCAACTCCCGCAGGGAACCCAGCACCAAAAAAAATCATCCGGGCTTACAACCGCCAGATCGTTTTCCCCGCCAAACAGCTTGAAAGCGAAGCGGATATTGACGACTATGTGGAGAAGATGCGCGCACAGCTCAAAGCGTTGATGAAAAACTGCGATGGAATTAAGCTCAACTAAGGGGGCTCGGTATGAGTGTTATTTTTGGCATTGAGGAATCTGATGTCATCATCTTATGCGGTGACAAGCGCAGTTCCACAAAAGAGGGAGCATTCATTGATGACAACATGCAAAAAGTGACAGTTATCAACGAGCATCTCGCATTCGCCGCTGCAGGTAATGCTGCCATTGAAAAAGCTGTTACTATTGACAGCGAAAAAATAGGGATGGGCGGATTGAATGTAGATTCCTTTCTCAAGGTTATTACTGATTTTTACGCAAGGATAGAAAGCCTACAGTTGGGTGTGATAGCGGCGATGCCATTTTGCGCTATTATCGCAGGAAAAGGTAGCGATGGTACGTCAAAGCTAATCAGCTTGAGTTATATGCATGGGAAACTCTCGTATAAAACGGTTCCGATGGCACTCTACCCACCTTTTGATGTGAGTATGGAAGATTGTGCGCAGATATTTGTCCGGAACTATAAGTTGAACAGGCCAAACTTCTGCGAAAGAACAATTGCTGAAATTTCTGCATTGAGTAAGGTCGTTAGTCCAACCGGACATAAATGGGAATTCCACAAGAAAACCGGCAGGGGTATTTTAACCAAGCTTTAAACACATGGAGGTAAACCCGTGGATAAGAACGCGATCAAAAAATACGCTGTCTGGGCGCGGCGGGAACTCATCTCTCGCGTCAGTCAGAAAGCGCAGCAGTTCGGAATAACCGAAAAAGAGATCGTTGACGTCAATGCGAACAGCGTAAACGGGCGTCTGCTCTCTCCAGATGAAAAGAAACAGCGGCAGGCGCTGATCGCAAAGATCAAACGCGAGGACTATGAGCAGGTCATGGAAGAAGTGGCATACACATGGTTCAACCGCTTCTCTGCGCTGCAGTTCATGGAGGTAAACGGCTATCTGCCGTCCCACGTCCGCGTATTCACGGACGACGAAGGGAGCTTCAAACCGCAGATTCTGGCCGAGGCCATTCATCTTGACCTTGACGGGCTGGACATGGACAAGGTCTACGCGCTGAAAGAGAAGAACGACGACGAAGCCCTTTTCAAGTATCTGATTATTACCCAGTGCAATGCGCTCTCTGCCATTCTGCCCGGTATGTTCCAGAAAATTGCCGATTATACCGAACTGCTTTTCCCGGACAACCTGCTCCGCAACGGTAGCGTTCTTGAACAGATGATTACCCTCATCCCGGAGAATGGCTGGAAAGACCAGGTGCAGATCATCGGCTGGCTGTATCAATATTACAACACCGAGCCGAAGGATAAGGTGTTTGCCGACCTAAAGAAGAATATCAAGATCACCAAGGAAAACATCCCCGCAGCCACGCAGCTTTTCACGCCGGACTGGATCGTCCGCTATATGGTGGAGAACTCCCTCGGACGGCTGTGGGTAGAGGGACACCCCTCAGACGAGCTGAAAGCCGGGTGGAAATACTATCTGGAAGAAGCCCGGCAGGAACCGGAGGTGCAGGTGCAGCTTGATAAAATCCACGAGGAGTACAAGGCGCTGAAACCGGAGGACATCAAGTGCATCGATCCCTGTATGGGCAGCGGCCATATCCTTGTTTATATGTTCGACATGCTCATGCAGATTTACAACGCCTACGGCTACATGAGCCGGGACGCAGTGCGGAGCATTTTCGAAAACAACCTCTACGGTCTCGACATTGACGACCGCGCGGCGCAGCTTGCCTATTTCTCGGTCATGATGAAAGCGCGGCAGTACGACGCCCGCTTTTTCAGCCGGAAGCTCCAGCCTCATGTGTACGCCATCCGCGAGAGCAACGGGCTTGACCCGAACATGGTGGATTACTTTGTCGGCGGCGACCCGAAGCTGAAAAAGGACATGACTTCGCTCATCACCGAAATGCGCGACGCCAAGGAATACGGCTCTATTTTGAATATCACGCCCGTGGCCTTCGACGCGATTTACGCCCGCTTTGACGCGCTGGCAGATGAGGTCAGCATCTACAATCAGCCAATTTTTGATGACCTGCTACCATTTGTCCGTGTAGCACAGACGCTGGCGCAGAAGTACAGCGTCGTTTGCACGAATCCGCCTTATATGGGTTCGTCCGGTATGGGCGCGAAACTCAGTGAATATGTGAAGAAGTATTACCCGGACAGCAAGAGCGATCTTTTCGCTGTGTTTATCGAGCGCTGCGGACAGATGACCGCAAAAAACTGCTATCAGGCGATGATAACTCAGCACGCATGGATGTTCCTGAGCAGCTTTGAAAAGCTGCGGACAAAGCTGCTGCAAATGGATACCGTCAATATGGCGCATCTGGGCGCGAGAGCGTTCGATGAGATCGGCGGCGAAGTGGTGCAGACCACTTCCTTTGTGCTGCGGAAAAGTCATATTCAAGGCTGCAAGGGCGTTTACTGCCGATTGGTTGAGCCAACTACGCAGCAGGGAAAGGAGGATATGTTTCTCGCAGGAGGAAATCGCTATGAGAGCGCACAGGACAACTTCTCAAAAATTCCCGGCTCACCGGTGGCGTATTGGGTTAGGCCGGATACAATTGAATTATTTTCTAACAGCAATTTGGGTGATAGCTATAATGCAAGAGTTGGTCTAATGACTACGGATAATGATTGTTTCTTGAGATATTTCTGGGAAGTGAAAGTAGAAGATATTTTTTTCGTCGCTCAAAATGACGATGAAGCAAAAATATCTGGTAAAAAATGGTTCCCACACAATAAAGGCGGTTCATATAGAAAGTGGGCAGGCAATAGAGACTATGTTGTAGATTGGGAAAATAGGGGTGAACGGATTAAAGCAACAGCTGTTAAAAAGTATCCCTATTTGAAAGGAAACCCTAATTTTGTGGTGCATGATGATGGCTTCTATTTCCGTGAGAATGTTTCTTGGTCTGAAATTGCGGCAGGAAATTTGGCATTTAGGTATTTTGGCAAGGGGTTTACCTTTAATGTTAAAGGCATGAGTGCATTTACATGTTCCGAGCATTCGCTATGTGAGCTGCTGGCTTTTGCGAATAGTAATGTCGCTAATTATTTAGCACACATAATAAATCCATCATTAAGCTTTGGCGTAAATAGCTTTAATCATTTGCCTTTCATTAAGGTTCCAAGCAAGGCAAAAGAAATTGCAGAAAATAATGTGAACCTATCAACGAAAGATTGGGACGCTTTTGAAACCTCATGGGATTTCAAGCGGCATCCGCTTGTGCGCACAGTTTCTACTGTCGAGGAAGCATACAACGCATGGAAGGCCGAATGTGCCGACCGCTTTGCCAAAATCAAAGCCAACGAGGAAGAGCTCAACCGCATTTTCATCGACATCTATGGCTTGCAGGACGAGCTGACGCCGGAAGAAGAGGACAAGGACGTCACCGTCCGCAAGGCCGACCTGAAACGGGACATCAAGAGCCTCATTTCCTACGCCGTGGGCTGTATGTTTGGACGGTATTCGCTGGACGCGGAGGGGCTCACCTATGCGGGCGGCGAATGGGATGCTTCCAAGTACAAGACCTTCATTCCGGACAAAGACAATATCATCCCCATCTGCGACGACGAATACTTTGAGGACGACATCACCGGGCGGTTCGTGAAGTTTATCGAGACGGTCTACGGCAAAGACACGCTGGACGAAAATCTGCGTTTTATCGCCGATGCGCTGGGCGCCAGCGGTCAGCCGAAGGATGTGATCCGCAATTACTTCCTGAATGACTTCTACGCCGACCACCTGAAGGTCTACCAGAAACGCCCCATCTACTGGCTTTTTGACAGCGGTAAGAAAAACGGCTTCAAGGCGCTCATCTATATGCATCGCTACGCCCCGGACACCCTCGCCCGTATGCGCACCGACTATGTTCATGAGCAGCAGGCCCGCTACCGCACCGCCATTTCCGATGTGGAGCACCGGATGGAAAATGCCTCCGCTGCCGAGCGGGTGAAGCTGAACAAGCAGCTTTCCAAATTGCAGGATCAGGCGGAGGAAATCCGGCTCTACGAAGAAAAGATACACCACCTGGCCGACCAGATGATCCGCATCAACCTGGACGACGGCGTCAATCACAATTACGCCATCTTTGAAGACGTGCTGGCAAAAATAAAGTGAGGAGATATTATAATGGCGCTATTTGAAGAAATACAAAACCTCGTGGCGCTTCAAACCGAGGGAGACTATTGGGACTTCAAGGAAATGTGGCATAGTAATAAAGCAGATCTTCTTCATGATATTATTTGCATGGCAAATAATCAAATTGGAAGAGATGCCTATATTATCATTGGAGTAAGCGATAGCAAAAGTATCGATGGTGTAAAGGTTAAAGGCGTACCAGATGTCAATAGAAAAGACCAGCAGCATCTAATTGATTTTTTGCGCGGCAAAAAATTTGCAGGTGATATTCGCCCGTCAGTCTATCTCCAAACGCTTAAGCTTTTCAATGACGATGGGACGGAACATCTTGTTGATGTAATCATCATAAAAAGCACTGCAAAAACGCCGTATTTTCTTACTGAAAGCTTCAAGGATAGAGACAGAGAAGTCAAAGCTGGATATATCTACACAAGAATTGGCGATACAAACACAGCAATAGACTCTTTTGCCGATTTGGACAAGATTGAATATTTGTGGAGAAAGAGATTCGGAATTGATCTGTCTGTGAATGAGAAGTTACCGCGCTTATTAGATAATCCAGATGACTGGATAGGCGATTTCAATAATGGCGAGTGTAGGTATCATTCTCTATACCCTGAATTTCAGATTCACATAAGTGATTGTGAAGATGACGATGATTACGGTGAAAACAGCATTGTTAGGAACATCGCCGACCATAATCCCGATAAGAGTTTTGCAGTGAAAGATGTCACTATTACATATCATACAACTATTCTTTACGCAGAGAAGGTGTTGTATCTGGATGGATACAGGCATCTGATACCTTTCCCAGCCACGGACACTGTTTATTTGGGCGGGTATCATGAACTGGAATCAAGCTTGACCTATTTATACTTTGATCTGTCTACAGTAATGGGAAAACTATTTAATTGCTTCGCTGTAACTGAACATAACTGGTATAACGAAAAATGGGATATGAGACCGGGTGTTGCATTTCTTGTGTTTGAGGATGCAACAGACCAAAAAGAATTTAACGAGTTTGCCCTATGTCGTTTACATGATGTGCTCGATGAATACAATGCGGCGTTAGCTGATAAGGGCTATGTCAATACGACCGAAATGCAGGAATATTTTTGCTTTGGCTGGTCGAAGGCAAATGAAATAAAAGCAAGGTATATGTATGAAAAATACCGAGGTCTCTCATTCCGAAGCCTCGCGGACTATTTGCCTACTATAGCCGAAAGGTAAAACACCTTGCAGATGGAGGAAAACAAATGGCAAGCATGGATTTAGATTCCATCATACAGGACTTGAACCGACGCTTTGCGGCTCCGCTGCCGGAGTTTTACCGCCGTCGCATCATTTTCTGGTACGACGAGGACAAGGAGTTCGAGGACAAGATCGACGAGATCGAACTTTCCGACGCGAAGGTCGTGAAACTCACCGGCAGCAACACCTTTGAAGTGAAAAAGCTGCTGTCCCATGACGACATGGCGGGCAACTATCTTGTCTACCGCCCCTTCGGCATTGAAAAAGAGGACGACGACTGGCTCATCAACATTGAGCTTTACAGCGAGGATTTCCGCGCCGATCTCGGCTCTATTTGGATGGATGAGATGGGGCTTTCCGCCTCTCCCATTCTGCACCGACAGGTGCGGCAATATAAGCGATTCTTTTCCGCGAAAGATCGCCGCGCAAAGGTGGCGGCATTTGCGAAGAATATTGCCACTGCTCCGCAGTTCCATCTGGCGGTCATGGCCGCTGTCTGCGGCTTAAAAGATATGCAGCCGAACAGCATCATCCGCGCTGTCCTGAAAGGCGGGCTGGACAAGGACGCAAACACGGTCTATCAGTCTCTGGTGAACTACAACGCGCAGAATCCGTTCTGGGTCATGGTCGCGCAGGCCACCGGCTACAAGGACGGCGACGACGTAAACCTCGGCAGACTGGCGATCCATATCCTGCTCACCGCCGCGACCCGCACCATGCGGCAGGAATACCTGATGGGGCTGGACAATTTCATTTCCATCCCGCATCAGGCGTATTGCTATGATTTCGTTTCCGAATGGCTGCACAGCGAAGACGCCGCGCGGCTTTATCCGGTTGCCCGCTTCGTGGAGAACGAAACCCGCCTGCCGCAGCGATTCGCAAAGCTCTCGGTCAGCGATCTCGCCGATACCGAGTGCTTCCCCTGCGTCAATGAGATCATTCTCACCAAGATCATGACGGAGATCGGCAATCAGATCATTCAGGTCGATGCCATCACCGCTGTGATCGAAAAGCGGCGCACAATGGCATGCTACGATGAAGTCTCCTGCTATTATGACGGCATTATGCAGATGATGAAGATGCAGTCGTTCTTCCATGACCATTCCGCTGGCTTCCATACCGCGGAGTCGCAGAAGATATGGAGAGATTACACCGAAGATTATTACCAGATGGACACCTATTACCGCAAGTTTCATCTGTGCTATATCCGCTGCCTGAAAGCCTCCAATACTCAGCTTGACGACCTGTTCAAACAGGTGGTTGATCAGGTGGAAGGGCTCTATTCGGTTTGGTTCCTGGGCGGCTTCGCCGGAAACTGGACAAACGCCGCGGGCGACGAACTCGCCCTGAAAGGCCATATTGACAACGTGCCTTTGCAGGAGAGCTTTTATTCCTCAAAGGTAAAATCTGCCGACAGCAAGGTCTATGTGATAGTTTCCGACGCCCTACGCTATGAAGTCGCGGCGGAAATCGCACAGCTTCTCCGGCAGGAGACGCAGAGCAAAGTCGAGCTTTCCGGCATGATGGGGATTTTTCCGACCATCACACCGTTTGGCATGGCGGCGCTACTGCCTCACAGAAAACTGACGGTTGAGGAGCGCCCCAACGGAACTCTCGCGGTCCTGGCGGATGAAATGTCCACGGATATGACGAACCGGGATAAGGTTCTGAAGGCGGCAAACCCAAACAGCGTGGCATTGCAGTATAAAAACATCATCGGCTTAAAGCGTGCTGACCGACAGGCACTTGTCAAGGGCATGGACGTCGTTTATATCTATCACGACAAGATCGACGAAGCGGCGCACACGTCGGACACTTCTGTCTTCCCGGCCTGTGAGGACGCAGCACAGGAGATCATGAATCTCGTCCGCATCATCGTCAACGAATTCGGCGGAACCAATATCCTTATCACTGCCGACCACGGATTCCTCTATACTTACAGTCCCCTGAACGAAGACAGTAAAGTCGGCAAGGACAGTTGGAACGGCAACGATGTGGAATACGGCAGGCGTTATGCGATCTTCCGCGAAGGAACGACACCGGAATACCTGATGCCGGTAAAATTCATCGGTCAGCCGGCAGGCTATGAAGCCTATGCGCCGAGCGAGAACATCCGCATTAAGATGAACGGCGGCGGCATGAACTTTGTGCATGGCGGTATCAGCCTGCAGGAGATGGTCGTGCCGGTCATTGATTATCACTTCCTGCGGAATGATTACAAGGGCTACCAGCGAGATAAGGCCAGCATCGACACGAAGCCGGTGACGGTCTGCCTTGTTTCCGCAAACCGGAAAATCAGCAACATGATCTTCTCGCTGAATTTTTATCAGAAGGAAGCGGTGGGAACCAACAGGACGGCAGCTACTTATCTGCTGTATTTTACTGATGCGGGCGGAAAGGCCGTCAGTGACACGGTGAAGATCATCGCCGACAAAACAAGCGGCAACGCCCAGGACAGGAGCTTCCGGTGTACGTTCAACCTGAAGCCTCTCAAGTATGACAATAAAGACAGTTACTATCTGATGATTACAGATGAAACTGGTTTGCAGATGCCGGCGCGCGAAGAATTCCAGATCGATATAGCGTTTGCAGTAGATGAATTCAACTTCTTCTAATGCAGGACAGGGAGGATTGCAATGGAACCGATGGATGATGACCGCAGTACGCGGGAAATAATCAGGGAAAAGCTGCGGCAGAACTTTGACGGCAAGATTGTCCGCAAGGATTTGACCAAGCACATCAAGGAGGGCGCGAATGTGCCCGTCTATGTGCTTGAATTCCTGCTCGGTCAGTATTGTAGCACGGATGATGAAGACACGATAGAAAAAGGCGTACAAAGCGTAAAGCGCATCCTTGCGGATAATTATGTACGCCCGGACGAAGCGGAAAAGATCAAGGCAATCCTTCGCAAAAACGGAAACCATACCGTGATCGACATGGTCACGGTGAAGCTGGACATTGTCAAAAATGCTTTCTTTGCTGAATTCTCTAATCTGGGCCTGACAAAAGTTCCGATTGAAGATGAATATCCGGAGAAGTACGACCGGCTTTTATGTGGAGGGATCTGGTGTATCGTTCAGCTTGACTATGAGTACATAGAAGAAGAGAAGAAGAACGGTATGCCGATTCGGATTCGTAAGCTGACGCCGATTCAGATGCCGCACGTGGACATTGAGGAACTGAAGGCAGGGCGCAAGGCGTTCACAAAAGAGGAATGGATGGACGTGCTGCTGCGCTCCATCGGCATGGAACCGGATGAACTGAACGAACGCGAAAAATGGCTTCTGCTGACGCGCATGATTCCGCTTGTGGAAAACAACTTCAATCTCTGCGAATTGGGGCCGCGCAGCACCGGCAAATCGCATCTTTATAAGGAAATATCGCCAAACAGTATCCTTGTTTCAGGCGGTCAGACGACCGTGGCGAACCTGTTCTATAACATGGGACGTAAAACGGTAGGGCTTGTCGGCCTTTGGGACTGCGTTGCCTTTGACGAAGTCGCCGGAATCCATTTCAAGGACAATGACGGTGTTCAGATCATGAAGGACTATATGGCTTCCGGCTCCTTTGCCCGAGGCAAGGAAGAAAAGGCTGCGTCTGCATCGATGGTATTCATCGGGAATATCAACCAGAGCGTGGACGTGCTGCTGAAAACGTCGAGCCTTTTTGACCCGTTCCCGCCTGAAATGGGCAAGGACACCGCTTTCCTCGACAGAATCCATTGCTATCTGCCCGGCTGGGAAATCCCCAAATTCCGTCCTGAGCATTTCACGGACGATTATGGCTTTATCACCGATTATCTTGCCGAGTTCATCCGGGAGCTTCGTAAAGAGCAATACGGGGATGCGCTGGACAAATATTATCACCTTGGCAAAAACCTGAACCAACGCGACACCATTGCCGTCCGCAAAATGGTCGGCGGTTTTATCAAGTTACTTTATCCTGACGGTGTTTATACAAAAGAGCAGTTGGAAGAAATTCTGACTATTTCACTGGAGATGCGGCGGCGTGTGAAAGAACAACTCAAAAAGTTGGGTGGTATGGAGTTTTATGATGTGAACTTCTCCTACATTGATAACGATGACTTTTCGGAGCACTATGTATCCGTGCCGGAACAAGGCGCTGGGAAACTCATTCCGGAAGGAATGTGCAATCCAGGACAGGTTTATACCGTTTCACAGGGCAAGTCTGGCATGATCGGCGTATTCCGTCTGGAATCTCAGATGCTGCCCGGAAACGGGAAATTCGAGCGGACCGGGCTTGGAAGTGACCGGGAGCCAAAAGAAGCATCGAATACGGCGTTCAACTTCTTGAAAGCCAACGGCAATCGGATCAGCTGTTCCATCAGCACGACCGAGAAGAATTATATTATCAATTATCAAGACTTGCAGGGCATCGGGATGACAAAAAGCCTTGCATTGCCTACATTGGTAGCTCTGTGCTCTATCGCTTTGGGAAAACCAGCGCTCAGCTCACTAGCGGTTTTGGGCGAAATCAGCATCAGCGGAACCATGATAAAAGTAGATGAATTGGCAAACGCTTTGCAGGTGTGTCTGGACAGTGGAGCAAAGAAGGTTCTCCTGCCGATTACATCAGCCGGCGATTTGGGGAGTGTACCTGCTGAGCTTGTGGGATGTTTCAACCTGATCTTTTATCAGAGCGCGGAAGACGCTGTATTTAAGGCACTTGGTGTTGAGTGATTTTGGGATGTCAGGAGCGGGGACTTGACCCGCTGACCACCAATTTGGTGGTGACCGACGTGAGCCGGACGGAGAAAACCATTTGCCTTGCGGTCTCGCCGTTTCTGAAATCATACGGCATCCCCAGTAGGGCGCAGCTCTTTGAAGTCGCGCAGCAGGTCAAAGCGGTGAACGCCCAGCGAAAATATAATAATGCACCGGGGTGAGAGCTTACCGGCGAATCAAGCAATGCAAACGAGCTGAAAGCGTCTCTGGAGCTGGCGCTGGGTTACATCGCTGCACCGCCGCAAATTGCAAAATATATGAAGTACAGCACCCGGATTTATGAGATCTATCTCCGTTTTGTGGCGCCGGAGAATAACATGGTCTACTCCATCGACGAGGTATTCATGGATGTGACAAGCCATCTCGGCACCTATTCTTTAAGGCTGACATTGGGGCACATTGAACGGCTAATTATTTCCACGATTCGCAGCATTAAGCAGTTTGAATGTGGGAAATTAGAAAATCAATAGGGAAACTGGAGGGACAGCAGTGACAACCGCTAAATGGGAAAACAATGTAGTGAAGGTACGAGATGACCGGCAACCAATTCGTTTTCGTGTGTTGGACTCAACCGCAGATGAAATGGTATTTGAGCTTGCGGAGGGACAGACTGTTAATTGGGCTGCTGATAAGCAGTTTAGCGAAAGCGACTTGCGAAGTCGAATTGAGCCGTGGCTTACTTCGTTGTTTCAGTCTGAACATCTTTCGCTTTTGGCCGGAAGCGGTCTGACCTCAGCAGTACAGGGTGCTGCATCTATAAAAGCAGATAACGGCATGGGGGTATTTGAGCCAAAATCATTTTATCATGACCAGATTACCCAAAAGGCAACTGAAAGCGCTATTCGTATGGGACGCGACAGCAAGCCGAATATAGAGGATTATATTCGAGTCCAAAATGAGCTACTTCGCGGTCTTGAGATAGTTGGTGACGCCCCCAAATATGAAGAACTAAAAGAAGAAACAGATAAGCTAATTTCGGATTTTACTCGGAATATTTCCACGATAGAATACTCGGTTTCTGCTGCACCAAAAGAAAAACGCGAAGATGCATTCAACAAATTGGTACTTTTCCTTATGAGTTTTGCAAGCCGAACGGGGACAAGAGACCGTCTTAATATTTTTACGACAAATTATGATCGTCTTATTGAAGCTGGAGCGGATGTAGCCGGTCTACACCTTATTGACCGCTTTGTAGGCTCGCTAACCCCAGTTTTTCGCTCCTCGAGAATGGATATTGATATGCACTATAACCCTCCTGGAATCCGAGGGGAGCCGCGCTATTTAGAGGGTGTTGCTCGCTATACGAAGCTCCATGGTTCCATTGATTGGGTAAACTGTGATGGAGTGATTAGAAAAATTGGTCTACCATTTGGAGCAAAAGATTCTACGCCATTCTTGACAGTGGCAGGTATTGATGCGGATGCATCAAAAATCATGATCTATCCAAATTCGTCAAAGGATAAAGAAACTGCAGAATATCCGTATGTTGAACTTTTCAGAGATTTTGCAGCAGCGCTATGTCGACCAAACAGCACAATTGTGACCTATGGATATAGCTTTGGAGATGACCACATAAATCGAGTGATTCGTGATATGCTTACCATTCCATCAACACATCTGGTCGTTATTTCCCATAGCGATTCATCAGGGCGCATAAGGAGAATATATGATGGATGGGGCAGAGAAAGCCAAATTTCATTGATGATTGGTCCTGATATTACAAATTTGGAGGCACTTGTAGATTATTACCTTCCTAAGCCGGCAATTGACCGTACCACTATTAAGATGGCAGATCTACTGCGGCAACGATATGATACACCGCTCAAAATCGGAGAAGAAAAAGAAAAGGAAAGTGTATCTAAAGTATGAATACGCCTATTGCGAGTGCAGAGTCAATGCAAATTGGCCGTGTTGATTTTGTATCCCCTGACGAAATTAAGGTCATCCTTGATTTGGAGGCTCCAAATGATGTCGCATTAAACGCTGGTGTTCCTCGCCCATTTCCGCGAATAAATAGCTATGTGCTTGTGTCCTGCGAAGGCGGCTTTCTGGTGGCCCAAATTGGATGGATAACAGTGGAACAATCCCAGTACCCCAAAAGACGCGGGATGCAAGATTTTGGAATTATTGACCTACCCTATCCTCTGCGTAAGATGAGCCTGACACCGCTCGGAATCCTCCATGAAAAAGTAGAGGGGGCGGGAAAAAAGTCCAAGTATCTTTTTTCACGTGGAATAGACGTTTTTCCGACAGTTGGTGATCCAGTCCTTTTGCCAAGTACAGAACAGCTGAAATCAATTGTTGAATCGGGCTCAAATAGACGTGTGAATATTGGGATCAGCCCTTTAGCCGGAAACGCCACGGTTTCAGTTGACCCAGATAGACTGTTCGGTCGACATTTGGCCGTACTTGGAAATACGGGCAGCGGAAAATCGTGTTCTGTTGCAGGACTTGTCCGATGGTCCATTGAAGCTGCGCAAAGGGACAAAGCAACTCGTCACGGAGACGGGGCGTTGGCAAATACAAGGTTCATCATTCTTGACCCCAATGGTGAATACTCAAAGGCTTTTTTGGATTTGCCAAATGTTCATGTGTATGGTGTAGAAAGAGATGAAGAACGGCACATTGAACAGTTGGTGGTTCCTGTGTGGCTTTGGAATACGTCTGAATGGGCAGCGTTTACACAAGCCAGTGGAAAAGCGCAAAAGCCTACCCTTGTTCAAGCACTGCGTTCTGTTCGCGAGGGTGCCACAGTAGAACCAGCAACAAAAAGTTTCACAATGCGAGCATATCTGAAGACACTAATTACATTGCAAAGAATTGAAATTTCCAATGGTAATCCTTGGGCTGGCGGTGGAAAATCAAAAGGATACAAGGAATTGGTAAATACATGGCAGATCGGACTGTTTGATGATCCAACATTTACGCCGATTGAGAAAGCCGCTATCACTTCACTGCAGCAAGCGTTTGTTCGCCTTTTTGCTTCTAATACAAGTACCGGAGATCGGCGTGAAGAATGGCCCAAATATCAGAGAAATGCTGCTGAAGATCTACTTTCTGCGCTTGAAAATTCACATCACGCGTTTGGCGGGCAAGCTGCAGACGCACTACCAATAGATGCAGATATTCCGCGTCCTTTTACCGGCGAAAATTTTCTGCGGAGCATTGAGGCAAATGCAGAACTTATGAACACATCAGACTATGTTGAAACCATGCTGATGCGAGTAAGGACACTGCTTTCGGATGCAAAATTAAAGCCAGTGATTAGCCCAGAAACACAGATTTCATTGGATGAGTGGATGAATAAGTATATTTGTCCAAGCGACTGTACGGATGGATCTATCACAATTATTGACTTATCTCTTGTTCCTGCGGAACTGACGCATATCATTGTTTCCGTAATGGCACGAATGACGCTTGAATCATTGCAGCGATACAGAAAAATGAACACCGGGCAGACCCTACCGACAGCCCTTATTATGGAGGAAGCGCATACCTTCATTAAACGATATAATGCAGACAGTGAAAGTGGAAATGCATCTGAAATGTGCGCAAAAGTCTTTGAAAAAATAGCTCGTGAAGGAAGAAAATTTGGGCTTGGTCTTGTTCTTTCATCACAGCGCCCCAGCGAATTGTCGCAAACAGTGTTGTCGCAGTGCAACAGCTTTTTGCTGCACAGAATTTCCAATGACAGAGATCAGGAACTTGTAAACAAGCTGGTTCCAGACACCTTGCGTGGGCTTCTTCGAGAGTTGCCTTCTCTCCCATCAAGAAACGCAATTTTACTTGGATGGGCATCTGAATTGCCAGTTATGGTACGAATGAACTTTTTGAAAGAATCGTGCAGGCCGCAATCCAATGACCCCGATTATTGGAATACATGGACGAATAGTGAACGCTCGGTCAAATGGAAAACGATTTCAGATGATTGGCAAGGCGTAGAGAACAATGTCGAAGAACCGCAAGATGCAGATGATGATGAACTTCCATTTTAAGAGAATTTACCTACACAGGCAAATTGAAAATGCCCAGTATTGACAAACTATACGGACTTTGCTGTACAGAATATTACTTTTATTGAAAGCAGACTGTCAGGTATGTGAACTGCAAAATTAAAAGTTGTCGAGCTCCCCCTGTTCATTTATTTGGTAGTAGATTAAAACTTTCCCCACAACAGAGCTGTCAACGAGGAAAAGGAGGGTGCTGGATGAAGCTATTTCATCTGTCGGATCTGCATATAGGTCTGAAGCTCTTTAACCGCGACTTAAATGAGGATCAATCGTACATTTTAGGACAAGTCATTGAGATCGCGACACGGGAACAGCCCGATGCGATCATGATTGCCGGAGACATCTATGACAAGGCAATCCCTTCTGCCGAGGCGGTAGAGATCTTTGATCTGTTCATCTCACGCCTGACGCAGGCTGTTCCGAATGCCGAGATTATGCTCATTAGCGGCAACCACGACAGTGCGCCACGGGTCAATGTGTTCCGTAACATCCTTCAGCGTCAGAAGATACATATGATTGGGATGCCGCCCCAGCTGCCGGAAGAACAGATCGAGAAAGTGGTACTGCAGGACGAATATGGTGATGTAAACTTCTACCTGCTTCCCTTTGTTAAGCCGTCCATGATCAAACCCATCGTCGGCAGCGATGAAAACGGAAACAACCTGTCCTACAACGATGCGATCCATAAGCTGATTCAGCGCGAACAGATTGACTCCAATGCTCGGAATGTTCTGGTGAGCCATCAGTTTTATCTTCCTGCCTCAATGGACCCCAACAGCGTGGAACGCATGGATTCTGAGGTTCGCACCGTGGGCAATATCGACGCGGTAAAGGCGGATATTCTGGAGCGCTTCGACTATGCGGCGTTGGGGGCATATCCACAAGCCGATGAAGGTCGGCAGCGAGTTTTATCGCTACTGCGGTACGCCGCTTGCATGTTCGGTCAGCGAAGCGGGGCAGCAAAAGGGCATTATAATGGTGAATCTGAAGAAAAAGGGTAAGGTAAAAACAGATGTCCTTCCTCTCATTCCCCTCCGGCAGGTGCGGGTCATCACTGGCACCTTACAAGAAGTGCTGATGCAAAGCTGCGGCGATTATGTGACCGTGATCCTCACCGACAAGGTGGACTTTGACATCTTTGATATGCAGGACAAGATCCGCTATGCGTTTCCAAATCTTCTGGAAATCCGGCGGGAAAGCCTTCGGAAAGCAGACTATACTGCGGTATATTCCGCAGACGAGGAGTTGGATGCGTTTGCGCTGTGTAATTCCTTCTTAAAAGATTTGGACGCCAACGAGCAGGCGCTTCTCCGGGATGTGATCAACACCGTGCAGGAGGTGCAGGCATGAGACCAATCACATTGACGATGCAGGCCTTTGGCTCCTATGGCAAAAAGACGAGCATCGACTTTACAAAGCCCAATCAAAACCTATTTTTGATCACCGGCGACACCGGCGCAGGCAAAACCACCATTTTTGACGCCATCGTATTTGCACTCTATGGAGAGGCCAGCTCCAACAGCAACAAAAAGGACGGGGCCGAGCTGCAAAGTCAATTCGTGGATTACGGCACGGAACCTTTTGTGGAGCTAACTTTTTCCGAGCTGACCGGCGGTACTGCGCTGCTCTATACAGTTCGCCGTGTGCCACGGCACATCCGCACACTGAAAAAAGGAGACGGCCTCAAGGACGAAAAAGAAACCGTGTCCCTGACCATGCCCGACGGCATGGAGTATTCCCAGAATCAAAAGGAGACAGACGGTAAGCTGGAGGAAATCGTAGGCCTGTCCAAAGAGCAGTTTATGCAGATCGCTATGATTGCACAGGGTGAGTTCATGGAATTGCTCCGTGCGGATTCCAATAAAAAAAAGGAGATCTTTCGGAAGCTCTTCAACACGGGACTGTTTCAGAATGTTGTGGACGAGCTCGGAAGACGTCGCAAGGATAAGATGGCCGAGATCGCGCAGATCCGCACTGTCTGCCAGACGGAAGTGGCACACATTGTTGTTCCGGAGGATTTTGAACACGCGGAGCAGCTATCGGAATTAAAGCGGCAGATCTGCACGTCCGAGCACCTGAATGTGGCGGAAATGGAGAGCCTTTTGTGTGACTTGCAGAGCCTTTGCGCGTTGCTGGAAAAGGGCAAAGGCGCTGCAAAGACAGCGTTTGATGAGGCCGGCAAGGTTCGGGATACAAAGCGGGACGCATATAACAATGCCAAGACGCTGCTGGGTTCCTTCGCGCAGATGGAGAAGGCGCAAAAGGAACTGTCGGAATGTGCCGCGGCTGAAAAGGAAATGGACGAGGCAACCCGGTTAATCGCCGCCATCAATGCCAGCTACGAGATCAAAGCCGAGTACCAGAGATTTACAGATGCGGATCAGGCCGCCGCCAAAACAGAAAGAGAACTGTCCGAGCAACGAGAAACGCTGCCCCGCTTGGTGGAAGCGTATGCAAAGGCGGAAGCGGACGAAAAAGCGGCGAAGCTGGCGCAGGTTCAGGAGGCCGAAACATTTACAAAAATTTCCCAGCAGGTAAAGAGGGCTCTGGAGGTCTTTGCGAAGCTCCACGCCGCAGAGACCGATCTAAAATCTAAGCAGACTGCTCTTTCGAAGGCGGAGGAAACCGCAAAGTCGGCGCAGGACACTCTGACCGCCTTCGAAACACAGGAGCAGCAGTGGCGCAGGCAGACGGAAGAGCTTGCCAACGCCGGGGAGTTGCTGGCTCTTTGGAACGTCAAAAACAGCGAAGCGGACAACATTGACGCAGAGATTGCCTCCGCAAAGAAACTGCAATCTGCGGTCAAAGCACAGATCAAAAAGGCAGAGCAGGCGAAAAAAAAATATGAGCAGGCCCGTCAGAGCTTTGCGGAAAAGAACACGGAATACGTGGAAAAGCAGATGGCTTTTCTGGATGCGCAGGCCGGATTTCTTGCAAAGGAAAAGCTGAAACCAGGTGAACCCTGCCCTGTCTGCGGCTCAAAAGAGCATCCGCAGCCCTGCCGCTTGTCGGAGGAGCATCGGGATCTGACCCGTGAGATCATCGACGCGCTGGCAAAAGAGGTGGAGGAACTCCAGCAGGAGCAGACCGAAGCATCCACCGCTTCCGGCTCTGCGGCGGATATGCTGGCTGAAAAGCAGGGCACGCTCTCTGACGCGCTGGCAAAGCTTCGTGCTCGTATGGTAAAAAGCATTTCAGACGTACCGGAAGAACTGACCCCGGAACAAGCGGCAACGCTGCTTTCTAAATGGAAATCGGAACTTGAGGCGGAGGGCGCTGCCCTTCAAAAAAATGCGGAGCTGCTCAGCAGCGTTCAGGAATCCCTGAAGGGAGCTAACGAAAAAAAGCAGACGCTGAAAGCGGCAGCTGACACGGCAACGGAGCAGTTGTCCGCTGCAAAGGTGACGTTTGCTGCCGCGCAGGAGACGCTCAACGGGCTCAGGCGCAAAAGGTGTACCCTGCCGAGAAAGATGCAAATCTTGCCCTTGCGCAGGCGACCACGACAAAAGAAGCGGCGGACGCCGCCTATGACGTCGCTCATGCTTCCGCGCAATCCGCGAAAACGGCGAAGGAGACCGCTGAAACTCTGATCAAGCGCTATGATAAGGAGCTTCCAGCTCAGAAGGAAGAACGCGCCAGACGCATGGAAGCCTATCAAAAAATTCTTGCGGAAAAGGCTCTGTCAGAAGCGGACTGGAAGGCCGTCACGGAGCAACACGAAAAATCGGAGGCAGCCGCCCTGCAGGAAACAATCATGGCGCACGGAACGAAGAAAGCAACTGCAGAGGGCGCTTTTGCTGCGGCCAAGGCTGCCATTGGGGATGCGACGAAGCCGGTGCTGGAGGATTTGGAAGCTGCTCAAAAAGCAGCCGAAGACGCATTGGAAGTGACTCTGGCTGCGTTGGAGCAGCTGAAAGAATCCTATCGGGTCAATCACGGCGCTTATCTGGCGCTTGCTCCAAAGATGGAGGAGCGAGGCCGAATCACGCAGGAATACACCCAAATTGACAGCCTCTATAACCGTCTGGCCGGAAAAGTGACCGGTGCCAGAATGGACCTTGAGACCTTTGTGCAGCGTTATCATTTGCAGAGAATCCTCTATGCGGCCAACGAGCGCTTTCAGGATATGTCAGCCGGGCAGTATGAGCTGCGCATGATCGGAGATGATCAGGCCGGAGAAGGCAAAAACAGAGGCCTCGACCTAATGGTGTATTCCACGGTCACCGGCAAAGAGCGAGAAGTCCGGACGCTCTCCGGTGGAGAATCCTTCATGGCGGCCCTCTCCCTTGCCCTTGGAATGGCGGATCAAATCCAGGTGAGCTCTGCCTCCATCAACCTCGATATGATGTTCATTGACGAAGGCTTCGGCGCGCTGGACGATCACTCCAGAAATCAGGCGGTCAAGGTGCTGCAACGGATGGCAGCCGGCTCAAAGTTGATTGGCATCATCTCTCATGTTTCGGAGTTGAAGCAGGAGATCGAGGATCAGCTGATCGTCAGCAAGGATGAGGACGGCAGCCGTGTAAAATGGGTGATCAGCTGACAATTTGTCAGCGGTTATTTCAATTTGATTCTCCAGCGGTGCTGCTTTCGGCCAGCGTGCTTTCTCCGGTGGCATAGTCGATGTTAACGCCTGGCTGGACGTTGTAGCAGAAGATGCAAAAGCATATGCCCTCGCCCTTATCCTCGACCGACTTCGCTTCCATCAATACGCCGGAAGCCACAAGGTTATCACCGTCGAATATAGGCGTTACCCGATAAAGTACATGGTTATCCGTTTCCTTTATGTAGTCCGCCACCATGTTCTCAAAAGGCAGCATGCCATCGACATTCAGATAGCGGGTACCGGTGATCAGGTTCTTTTCATTTGCGTTTTCCGCAGTAAGCTGATAGCCGATCAAATGGCATCTGTTATAGAGATATTTGCCGTCGATGCAGTCATACTTGACCGTGTGCCAGCCCGTGGGTTTTATTTGCCCGATTGAACCGCGTTCCTCCGTGGGCATCGTATCCGTGGAAACGCAGGCATAAGCCACGCCGCAGCGGCCAGGGCTGTCAAGATTACTGTAGGATTCAAAAGACGTCGTCGTCAGATTTGAATCGGAAAAATACGGTTGATTGTCATTGACTGTGACATACGGACTACCGGAATAGTCAGGAATTGAATCCAGAGAATAGGTATTTCCAGCAGAGCAGGCAGACAGAAGCAGCCCGATCGCCAGAAACAGCGGGAGCAACGCGCGAATGGACTTTTTCATCGTGTATAGATCTCCTCTGTAATTTTATCGTGAGAAGATCCGGCAAAGTCCTCCGTATGGACGAGCTTCCACCCACCTTCGGCCAAATCAACAGAGAAAGTTTGATCTGCCGGATACCGCCGGTTCCAGCGGTACAGGATAACTTTTTCGACCCACCGCAGGTAAGGGGTGATGTCGCAGTCCTCAACAAAGCAATATTCGCCGTCGCCGGCCTCAGACATGAAATTATCATCCACATTGATCTGCGGTGCATTGTTCTCCGAGAACTGCTTCGCGGAATAATGGTTCATCCAAAGCTTACTGTCCTTCGTATCCTCCAGGATATGCTCTCTCAGAACCCGATCCTGGCTCTGCCTGCGACGATTGAACATCATCCCCATGTTGTCGTCTACACATACAATTATTATCATTGATTTCCCTCTAATTATGGTGGTAGATCCTACGATCCAACGCAAAGATTCTCCTGCTGAATTCCCCGGCAGGAACTTCCTCCAGCGTTTCGCGGTAGATCTCCATGCGGCTGTCAATCATATCAATATACGATAACAGCTCCCCCTCGGCGCACATCGGCTGAACGGCGGCACCGAACTCTGGCTCCCCGTGATGCGACAAAATGAGGTGCTGGAGCAGCACCGATTTTTCCTCAGGCACATGTAGCTCAGCAGCGACATTGGCTACTTCGTAAGCACCCATTACGAGATGCCCCAGCAGTTGCCCTTTCATGGAATAATCCGTGACAAGCCCAAGCTGCGACGTTGTGAACTCCTCGCATTTCGCGAAATCGTGGAGCAGAGTTCCGGCGAGCAGCAGACTGCGGTCGATTACCGATTCGTATAGTCCGGCCAGAAAATCGGCAGTCTGAAGCATATACGCCGTGTGCATCAAAAGGCCATTTAAAAAGCTGTGGTGTACGCTTTTGGCCGCGGGGATGCTTTTGACTCTCTCACCGTATTTGTCAAGCATCTCCTTACAGACTGATCTGTAATCCCGATCCTCAATTGTATCGACGGTTTCCAGCAACTTTCGCCAGGTTGCCTCGACGTCGATCGGCGCCGTGGGTACCAGGTCACCAACGCTGTATTGGTCGTTAGTGTCGGCCAAGCACAAACGATCCACCGTTATCTGCAATGTGCCCTTAAACTCGGATACAGTCCCGCGGATTTTCACCACTGCCCCTGTATCCTTCGGCGTCACTGGACCGGTATAATCCCAAATCTGCGCATCGATCGTGCCCGTACAGTCGGACAAGACCATGCTCAGGAACGGTTTCCCACTCATTGTTGTTTTTGCAAACGCATCCTGCAGCAAAAAAAATCCTTCGAACTGATCACCGATGCTCATATCTTTGATGTACATGACTTTACCTCTATTTGTTTTTAATACGCAGATAATCATACCACACATTGGGTACTTCAGACTATCTTAGAATCCGATTTTGGCTTTCAGCATACCGATATTCCGTGGCTCTGCCTGCATTGTGTTCGGGTCGATATCCGGTGCGTCCTTTTTCTCAACTTCCTCTTTCGGCACAACAATTGCAATCACGCTGGAATGCGTGATGAACATCACCTGCGCATATGCGTAGTCTTCAAGTTTGTCATAGAGCCTGCCGGCGCTGCAGGTACCGGCGAAAACGGTTCCCACGCTGTTGGCCACATAGCCGATCGTATCGATGAACGGAAGCTCGACACGAATCGCTTCCGGGTCGTGCGGGTTATCAGGCTCCTTGACCAATTTAACAAGGCGATTAATCTTATACGGGTTCATGCCGAGATAGTGGTTCATGCCGGTGATCGTGACAAAGTAGTTTTCCATGACGCGGACTCCTTTCATAGATGCTTTTTATTACACCTACATCATGCGGCAAATACTGTCCAATAATCAGGACTGTTTAGGGGAACGGGGAAAAAGACACAGATTTTTACAATTTTGGTTGTCATACAAATTCAATTATGATATCCTGATGTTGTCCTGAGTATTGGACACCACTTTCATTATGCTTACAACATAACAACAACATAACCGAAAGCATAATGAATGAAGGAAGGCAATCCACATGTCGGATGATTACGGATATTTTGGAAAAGGCATCGATGGATATGTGCAATACATGCAGACTTTTAACGAGGTCAAAAAAGGCGGGGGCGGCGGCCCAAAAAAGAACGGCTGCTACATTGCAACCGCCGTCTATGGGTCTTATGACTGCCCGGAAGTATGGACGCTGCGCCGGTTCCGCGACTACAGGCTGAAGCGGACAGCGCCCGGACGCGCTTTCGTCCACTGCTACTATGCAGTCAGCCCTACCTTGGTCAAATGGTTCGGTGGCCTCAATTGGCTGAAACGGCTTATTCGCCGCCACCTTGACCACTTTGTAACCAGCCTGAAAACCGCAGGCGTGGAGGACACGCCCTACAACGACCCTGAAAATTAGCATTTATGGGAGGCGTTCCATATGGCTCGATCAGAGCGTCAAAAGTTAAAACTGCTCTATCTGCGTGATTACCTGCTGCGGAATACGGACGAGCAGCATCCCGTAACGATGAAGCAAATTATTGCCTACCTTGACCAGAACGACATCACGGCAGAACGCAAAAGCATCTATACCGATATTGAACTGCTTCGGACATATGGTATGGACATTATCCAGGAGTCGGGCAATTATTGCGTCGGAAGCCGATATTTTGAGCTGCCGGAGCTGAAGCTTCTTGTTGACAGCGTTCAGTCCTCAAAATTTATTACATACAAGAAAACCGGCTCTCTGATTAAAAAGATCGAAGAAATGGCCAGCATCTATGAAGCCCAACTGCTCAACCGTCAGGTCTATGTTACAAATCGAATCAAGAGCATGAACGAGTCCATCTATTATAACGTGGATGAAATCCATAACGGGATAGCTCATAACAGAAAAATCCGATTTCACTATTTCGAATACGACATTGCTAAAAAACGCATATTCCGAAAAAGCGGGGATTTTTATGAAGTAAGCCCCTATGCGCTCTCCTGGGACGACGAGAACTATTACATGGTCGCCTTTGATTCAGATGCTGAAATCATTAAGCACTACCGCGTGGACAAGATGGCAGATATCTCGATAACGGACCAGGAACGCGACGGAAAAGAACATTTTGAATCTCTGGATATGGGTACCTATGCCAAGAAAGTATTCGGCATGTTCTCCGGTGAGCAGCGTTCCGTCAGGTTGAAGGTCGCAAACCATCTGGTGGGGGCAATTCTGGACAGATTCGGGAAAGACGTTTCCATTGTACCCGATGGGGATGATCACTTCACCGTATCGGTTGATGTTATTGTCAGCCCGCAGTTTTTCGGGTGGATCAGTGGATTTGGGCCAGATATAGTTATCACGGCGCCGGATGCCGTAGTTGAACAGATGCGGAAGCACATCAGTGCGATCAATGAGCAATATTTGAATACCCTGTGTGGCAGATGCAGCCTTGATAGGAGAGGAACATGAAAACGTGTAAAAAGTGCGGCAAGCCGCTGCCGGATAGTTATAGAAGCAAATTGTGTGAAAGCTGTATTGGCAAAAGAGCTCAAGTCCTAAAGAACTCGGGGAAGGCTGTGCTTAGCGTTGCCGTAATGGTGGGCGGCACCGTGGTGGCCATAGCTACAAAAGGCAAAATCAATCCCACCAAAAAGTAAATCAGGCTTCATTTACATCGGGCGCAAAAAGTAATTGTCCGAAAAAGAGTGATTTTGCATTTCATTACGAACTCTATGGGGAATGTAGACTTGTAATGAAAGAAGGAGCATCCATGAAGGAGTTATACAGACGACTATACAATGATTTTTACACATTCCCGGAGTTTGACAGCTGCGCTCACTTTGTATCCATGTGCGGTGAATTATATGACAAAGGAACACGGCGCTTCATGCTGATTGGTCGCTCGACAAACGGTTGGGGTACACTGAATACGGCATCAGAAACCGCGTTTGGAGGAGCGGCTCAGGCGGAGTTTGACGACCATAAGCGCTGGAATTGGGTCGAGTCGATAGGCGGAACACTGTACAGCACCCACGATCAGGACAAATCAGACTTGACAAAACGATATTGCATCGACAAAAAGCCGTACTGGGACTATGCAAAAGCAATCTGGTTGCAGTTACCGGGGAACGTACAGAGTAATGATATTTGGATGGAAAGCATAGCATGGTCAAATCTTTACAAGGTATCCCCTAAAAATAGTGGGAATCCGAGTCCAAAGATTCAACAAATTCAGCTTGCCACCTGCAAAGAGATTTTGAAGCACGAGTTGGAAATATACAGGCCTTCACACATTCTCATGATTACCGGCTTCGACTGGTTTTTTCCATTTGCTGACCTGTTTGAGAATGTGAAGGACTCAGGCAATCGCAATGTTCTCCGTGGAGTAAACAAAAATGCGGTTTATGTAGAAGGAACTGCCACATATGGGGATGCAAAAGTAGTTATAAACTGCCGCCCCGAATGGAGGGACAAAACGGCGTTTGTTTCGGCTGCGCTTTTGGCGTTTGAAGTGGTTGTATGAAGACAGAGTGGCAGGAGCGGTTTAGGACTATGAGGATGCGATGAGCGATTACATCGATGTCTGGTTCCCCTATGAGGAGCCAAAGGTATTCGCCCGTGAACTGACAATGCGCGACTGGGAGCCAGGCGGTGTCGTTTATGAGGGACTGCATGGATCAGGTGAGTGAGATCCATCAGAAGTTTACCCGGCCTTACCACAGCTTATTTTTGACATATGTAAATCACTTGTGACTGGAGACCAAAGACAATGACAATTGCGCTGATATCCTGCAGCAAGGAAAAGAAGCCGTACCCATGCGAGGCGCGTGAGCTTTACTCCGCAAGCGCGCTCTTTTCCCTATCGTATCAATATGCCATGGAGAACGCTGATAAGGTTTTCATTCTTTCCGCAAAATATGGCCTCGTGTCGGAGAACAAGGTGATTGCGCCATACGATCAAACGCTGAATGATATGCCCCGCAAACAGCAGCTCGAATGGGCGCACGCGGTTCTGACGATGCTTGCACATGAGTGTAGCATGGAATATGACGACTTTATCCTTCTCGCTGGCAGTCATTATTGCCGGGATATCCAGAACCATCTGCCGCATTGTAGTCTACCGTTGGCAGGAATGCGTATGGGTGAGCGGATGGCCTTTTTGAAATCGCAGCTACATACCAAGGAATCCGCCCGGCAACCGGATTCCCAATGGGCGCAGACGAATTGGGTCACCAGCAGCAGTGAGGTTTCTCTATGCGTGCGTCTCCATGCGCTGTTTCAAAAGTTGCCGCGATATACATGGGAACAAATCCAGTTGCTCCCGTTTGACAATGGTATCTATATTGTCTACGAAGCGGGCGAACTCTACCACGGCATGGACAGAATCGTTCGCGTCGGTACGCATACTTCCCCAAACATGCTCATACGGCGGCTGACAGACCACTTTGTGCGGGAAAACCACAATGGCAGCATTTTTCGCAAAAACATTGGAAAGGCCGTGCTGAACGCGCATCACGATCCATATCTGCCCGTATGGACTTTGGACACTTCGAAACCGGAAAACTACAAATATATTGATCCCATAAAGAACGCCGACACGGAGCAGCGCGTCAGCGATTATATGCGCGGCCATCTGACCTTTACGGCGTTCCCCGTTCCGGATAAAGGTCAGCGTCTGCGGTTAGAAGAAGCAATCATTTCAACCCTGAACCATACGAGCGATTTCGGGCCCGGAGAAAAATGGCCGGGGAAATACAGCCCCGAAACAGAGATCTGCACCAGCGGCCTATGGCTGAAGCAGGGACTGGATGCGGAAGGCCTGACGGAATCGGAATTCGCATTGCTTCAAAGACTCTGCGGGCTAACCGTGACAGCAGAGCCCGAACGATCACACACTCCAGTTCAGAAAGCTCAATCGTCGCTCGGAAAATATGAACCTCTCTACCGCTACCTCTGCACACAATCAAGCGACACCGTCACGCTTTCATTCTCGGAGCTGGAGAAAGTCCTTGGGTTTGCGCTTCCCAAAAGCGCTGGAACCTATACTATGTGGTGGAACCCCGGCGGTTCACATACGCAGTGTCAATCCTGGGTGCAAGCGGGATATAAAGCAGTAAATGTCCAACAGGGAATCCTAAACAAGCAAATGACCTTCATGAAGATTTGAGGAGATGCAACATGATAGACTGGAACGGAAACGGAAAAATCGACCCAGTCGATATTGGTATTTCGATTGCTGCCACGCAGAGCGAAACTGATGATAACGAGTGCGGCAACGCAGATGCTGCGGCGACCCCCCATCCCAAAACGAACTCATTTTCACAATTTAAGACGCTATTGAAATCCTTATTATTTCGCAGTAATCAGAAACACGGTTAGGCATTTAATGCCTTTCTCCCCATGATAGCAGATGACAGATACTGCAACCTAATTCAAGCGGCCAACCGATACTGCATCGGCTGGCCGTTCGGTTATTCTGTATCTCCTTCAAGTTTGTGCTTCAAGTCAAGGATTTTTTGGAGCATATTCCTGTAGTCATGCCGCATCTCATACAAGACCGCAGACGCGACGCTCTCCTTGCTTTCACCTGTTGCTGCCGACCATGTTTCCACAAACCATGTCATCAGCTCAACCCGCTCGGAATCATTAAGATTATCGACTTCATCATTGCTCTCAAAAAGGGATGGGTTCTCTTCCCTGTACTGCTCCAAAAGAGCGGTAAGGTCTGGCCTGTTGCGCAGAATTGACTCAAAGATCTCGTTCTTGTCGGCAATCTCTTCAAAATAAAGGATGAAAATGTGTATCCGGAGTCTCCCATCATCGTTCGTCTGAAAAGTAATAGAATGGGACTTGTCGGCGAATTCTTTCAGAAGGTTCAGATCGTCACGATCACAAAACTCGGCAAACGGCAGAAGCAGATCTATTGTGGCCTCCCATTTCTCGTAGTTTACAACTCCGCGGACTTTGCCGCCCCAGCGTTGCGCAAGCTCGTCTGACCGTTGAAGCAAATATTCGTAGTTTTCTTTATCAGCGGGAACAACCACCTTGGGAATGACCTGCATTGCATCAGCGTATGCCGCGATGAACCCTCCATCAGTGGCAATCTCAAATATCGCGGATGCGGTGTCATTTCCATCTTGCTGACGATGTTCTTCCTCATAGTCACGCTCAAATACGATGTTTTCCATTATTCCCTCCGAACATCACTTGATACGCTTACGCCAGGAACAGGCTGCGGTTCTGCTCCAAGGTCTGCGATACGGCGCTCCAAACTCGCACATTATACCCGTCATCCGTAAAGACTTTCCCGTGGCTCTTGCCCTTGTCAGTTTTCATGGATGCGAAATTGCCACGGAAGTCCCGTACATATACATCCGGGTGTTTGCTTTGATCATGACAGCGGGCCTCCAGCTCCGGCCGGGTGACCAGTCCCCGTTCATTCAGTAGCTGATAATAGGCCCGAATGATTTTGTAATTGTTTTGCTCCGGGCTAAGCGCCCACTTGGGTATGCGCTCGATTGCCTTTCCTTCATCGGTATACGAACCTGTGCGCGGTTTCGATTGAGCGATGACAATCTGCTCTTTTGAAGCCTTTGCCGGCGCGGGCGCTGCTTTCCCGGCGAACATCTGGTACATCTGAACGCTGCGCAAAAACAGCTCTGATGTGTCCGCGATACTCGTACCCTTTTTCAGTACGGGCTGCATGATCCCAGTCAGAAAAGTATCGTTACAATATAGAATCGCAGTAAACTCCAATCCGAGCTGCGAGAACAGGTCGGTCAGCTCCACAAACATGGGCGAAAGTTCTTTTTCGATTACCGGGTTTATTTTTGGTGAGGCAAAAATGATCTCACCAGTTGCGATGCTGAAGAAGCCATATAAGCACAGCGCGGTTCGCACGCATTTCTGGATTATCTTCGTCAGCGTCTTGCTCTTGTCTCCGTAGTTTAGCCCCGCCTCATGATAGGCAATATCAACGGCGTAAATGCTCTGCGCGGACTGGGAGAACGAGATGCCGATGGCATCGATCTCCGCCTGCTTGATGAGCTGCTCCATAGAACAGCCCTTAAAAATGTCGTACTGATACTTGTCCTGATAGTACTGAGCAAATTTCTCATAAAGCGATTGCAGCTCGCCCCGGCTGTCCAACACCCAATAGGGTGACGCTTTCCAGTTGGTCTGCGCCAACTGGCATTGCTTTTCATGGCGCAGCCACGAGTATATCAGGGATTCTCCCATTTCAATCTTCATGTCCAGCCTCTATTCTTGGTTCATATTCCGACGCTTTGCTTCAGAGAGCCAGTTCTGGAACTCCCACCGCAGCGGAGGCGCTGTCACCGCCGCCCGTATCCTCTTCTGATACCGAATGTACTGCTCATAGCTCGTGAGCTTACTCCACGCGCTGCAGGGCGGCTTTATCCCCAGATCATTCTCCACAGCGCCAAAAACATAGGAATCCAGCGGCACATGGAGATAGTCGAACACAGGTGTTACATCAAGCTGACTATAGATGTATATGTATTTCATGGTCATGTTGACCCATTTCTGAGCATGGCCGAGATTAAACTCGAAGCCCGTCGATGCGTAATACCCAATCAGCTCGTCGCAGAGTGAACGATGCCATGTGTCATATCCCGCCTGAGTATCGGGAGGTTTTGAAAGCATGGCTGTGATTTCCGCATCTAAAACCCTGCCCACATGGTCGCGGTACTTTGTGCCGCTCTCACCATGAAAGCGAAGCGTTCGGCACAGGTCACGATATGCGCGGTCGCTTACGGCCGGAAAGGGCTTGTCGCCGCCGAAAAAGGCATATTGCAAAAAATCAAATCTATCTTTATCTATCAGAATTTCCGCCATCGCCGTCACCTCATACTGTCTGTTTTTCTACGATTTCCCTATCATGCCGCCCTGCGCTCCACAAACCAGCGACCCAGATTGTTCCCGGTCATCAAGGCGTTCCGTTCGAAGAACAGATAGCTCTGATGGCCGTTTATGATGACCGTGTATCGGTCGCCCTGCCCCCGGCTTTCAGCGCTGGCGCCTGACGAATGTCCAGAACACGATCAATTGCATATACCGTCCCGTCCTCCCATGTCAGCGATATAGGGATCAATGTCCCGTCCGCATCAAAGACAGCGGATACCAGCACATAAACCTTGACGGTCATGTCATCACCTTGCATATCAGAGTGCCGTCATTCGCTCAGTTTTTCAGGAATGTGCTGTTCAGGCCCTGCGGCAGATTATAGCGATAGCCGCGCTGGATCATGGAGAACAGCTTAAACGACATCAGATCGGGGCTTACATAGAGCTCCTTGCACATACGAAAATAATCCATGTCCTCCTGCTCCGTCAGTTCCTCAATAGCCTCATCAGAAATGAGGAAATCAGCAGTAAACAGGTTTGCCTGATACTCCGTTCTGGAGGTCATGTCGTATATTACATTATCCCTCATCGGAGCAACCTTGATTTGAGCCTGATGGAGTATCACATGCGCGGCCTCGTGCATGGCAACGATCCGTTGCTCAATTTCAGGCAGAAAGGCGTTGAGAACAACAAATATCGTCCGCTTGGAAAAATAGCAATACCCTTTCAGTCCATGCGGTCCATACGCACGGGACTCACGGACCTCCACGCCAAGCGCGTCAAGCAGCTCATAAGGGTCATTGGTCTTATATTTTGCCATGACCCTGTGAACCTCTCGATGTATAAAATCTCCAGTCATTTCCTCACCTCCAGTTGGGTACAGATAATATCACGCATACAGCATACATCGTAAGTAGTCCCATAATACGGACTGTAAACGATTTATCGCGCGTCGTCTTTTCTGTATTTCTTGGGGGTGAATTTTTTTGCCGCAATGTCCTTGGATTCCAGATAAAGCTGCTGGATCTCAGTCATGAACGCGAGGCGATCCTCATCGCTGAGCTCACCGCCGGCAAAAACAGCGGCAGCCTGAGTCAGAACCGCTTTGGCGTCCCGTTCACCTTTTACGCCATAACGCTCCGCTGCATCGGATATGAACTCTTCCTCCTCAGAGGCTAAGTAGCTGGTAGGAACCTCAAACACCTTCGCAAGCGCATCATACAAATCGCGCTTTTGCGGATAGCGCCCGTCATTCTCCCAACCGGCGACGGTGCGCTTGGTAACGCCGACCAGCTTGCCCAGCTCCGCCTGCGTGATATCCTTTTTCGTGCGCAGCTCACGCACCTTATCTCCAAATTTCATGTTGCGCCTCCATGTGATGAAATCCGATTGCACTTTTTTCTGAAATGGTATTGACAAGAGAAATCAGATTTCGTATAATCATGACGTAGATGAAATCCGATTACATCAAAATACTATATGAAGTTGCACCTTTTGTCAAGAGTCTTAAGAGAAAAAACATGGAGAGAGTAATACTTCACATCGATCTGAACTGCTTTTACGCTTCGGCCGAGATGATGCTCAATCCTGCGCTGCGGGGGAAGGCCGTCGTCGTGTGCGGCTCCACCCAATCAAGGCACGGCATCGTCCTCGCCAAATCAAGGCTCGCCAAGAAACGCGGGGTCAAAACGGGGATGGTCAATTGGGAGGCGAGCCAGTGTTGCCCGGATATTATCATGGTGCCGCCATAATATGACGAGTATCTCAAGTATTCCAAACTGACTCGGACAATTTATGAAAGGCATACCGATCAGGTCGAAGGGTACGGCATGGATGAGGGCTGGTGCGATGTGAGCGGCAGATCGCCAGAAAAGCAATATAGCTCTTTGAGGCAAACTACCGCTGGACAAGCAAAGTCCATGCCGTGATAGTCAGGGCGATTAACCTCATTCCTGTCGATACGCCGTATCAGACAAACATCTTCGAGGATACCGCCAAGCGTAAACGGCGGGAGCGTTTGGATACGGCGGTCGAGGAAATCCTTGGCAGGCTCGGCAAAAGGGCCATATATTCGGTTTGCCTTACGGGAAACTTGAAAATGTCGTCCGATGGTCGAGAAAAAGTGGTCATGCCCGGTATGATGTATCAATAACAGAAAGGAAACTCAACATGGACACGATAACGCTCGGCAGCTTTATAAAGGAGCGGCGTGAGCAGCTTGGAAAGACGTTGCGCGGATTTGCCGCGGAGCTGGACATTGCTGCGCCATATCTTCACGACATCGAAAAGGACAACCGCACACCATCGGAGAAGCTCCTCCCGGCCTTCATCAAAGGGCTCCGTCTCTCCCGAGAGGACGAGACTACGCTGTATGATCTGGTCGGTCGCAGGCGGCAGGGCCTGTACCCCGATCTAAGCGCGTATATCCAGAACTCTGAGCTTGCGAGGGTTGCTCTCAGAAAGGCCCGCGACTGCAATATCCCTGATACCATGTGGATCAGAATTATTGACTCCATTGACAACGGAGGATAGAGCATCATGAAAATTCTGTTAAGCCAGAAAAGCAATGGCATGTACCTCTTCCACAGCGGTGATTTTGATAAGATCGCCGAACTCGTCCTGCGGGAGCAGGCTCCGTATATGCTTGAAAAAGCTCAACCCTTGGAGATTGAGGCGCTTGCCGATGAATCATACAGCCTGACAATTATTGACCGTTGCCTGTCGGCACACGGCAGCGTACTTGGCATGATCAACTTTGATGACATCAATGTTGAAGTCATGAGTCTGGAAAAGAAGCTGATTCAGGAGCGCCTTATGGCCGGCACAATTGTCGTTGACGCCAGCCTTATGCCGGAGGAAAACCACCATCGCCGGCGCTTTACCATCGCGCATGAAGTTTCGCATTGGATCATCCATCGGCAGATGTATTACGCGGACGGGAAGAAGTTCAATCTCCGTCAATCCCGTCCGTACATTGCATGCAGGAAAGCCAATACGAACAGAGATAATCGGCGGGAGTTCTGGTCGGAGAGCGATTGGCTGGAATGGCAGGCGGACAGATTTGCTTCGTCCATGCTGATGCCCGCCTGCGTGTTCTATCCTGTGGCGCTGGCGGTTATGCATCGCCACCATGCCGGTTCATATATCATCGAAGGCTGCGGGTCAAAGGAACGGCCGGTGTGATTACGGAACTGACTGAAATCTTCGATGTTTCACGGACAGCGGTTCGCATTCGGCTGAAGCAGGCCGACATGCTGCGTTCACTCGACGTCATCGTCTGCGATTGAATATGCGGGCGGGGCTCAGGCCCCGCCGCTTTTACCCCGTCCTGTTCGCAGGGGG
>Ga0183099_1000207_pt1 | contig 51237 bp, 43 predicted proteins | sample Biomet1_FD_127788 | JGI IMG/M metagenome (GOLD analysis project Ga0183099, IMG submission 127788) | Microbial communities from bioreactor (seeded with anoxic lake sediment) at LBNL, California, USA - Biofuel metagenome 1 | ecosystem: Engineered > Bioreactor > Anaerobic > Unclassified ... | reverse complement strand
GATTGCAGGATAACAACAGGGGGATGTGCGTTAGCACATCCCTTTTATTGTTTTTATAGTTTCCCCTCAGAATGATGTTGTTTGTTTTTCCGTTGATAGCTTGAGTACTATTTGCGTGTTATTCTCTCGCAGATTAACGCAGACGAAAGACAGTATAGAAATATGTTAACTCACTGCATCTAGTATGGATACATCTAGCGGGAAAATAGGCTTATTTTATGATGTGTCGGAAACAGATATTTACATTTAACAGTTTACAATATCTATTTTTTATGTAAAATCAACAAACAACATTGCCTTTTTTTATATATTTGCGGGGGAATAATTTAAGTAATCTTATGAACCTGAATAAGTTAAATACTTAGTGAAGATAATCAAAAATATCTATTTTTCGTCAAATAGGCTAATTTTACGTATGTTTCTATTTCTTATAGCAAAATATTTTATATATTTGCATTAAATTATAATATAACGAACAGTATCAAAGAATTGCCAAAAGAAAGAGACTAAGAAAACTTTGTTTATATTTCAAAATAGGCAAGATATTCCGGCAAGCCAATCTTATATTTGTATACATAAACGATAGAGTTTGGAATGGCTTAAGATTCTTAATATAATGGACATTATATGTAAATGAATTAATTAAATATACACTTTATATATGTTAAAGACCGAAGATAAAATAAAGCAATTAATTAATACTGAACTATTTAAAAAAGGTATTAATGATAAAATTATTGTGATAAATGAAGAACAAACACAAATACAATATAAGTGTAAGAATAATGCAAAAGGAAAATTAAATGATTCAGATGAGATTATTATTGTGGCTACTTTTTTGAAACTAATCTATGACTATAATTATTTACCACAAAATATTTCAGTGAAAGAATTTTTGCAAAATAAAACAATGCTGGCAGATGTTATAGTATATAACGAGAGTAATAGACAGATATTAATCCTCGTTGATTGTAAAGATTATGTAATAATAAATAAACAAAAAATAGAGGAAACTAAAGATGGTATGTTGCGTTGTGCCTATGCAGTAGAAGCCTCATACGTTTGGATTGCATTCGGAATAAAAGATGAATATTTTGAAATAAAACAAGACTCACCAGTTGCTAGAATAAGTATCAGCGATATACCACAGCGTAATGGTAAAGTAAAATACTATAAATATACAAAAGGCGTTTATGAACCATTAGCTGCTACACAAGAAGGATTGATGCAGAAATTAAAATCTGCTTATGATACTTTATGGAGAGATGGTGCTATGGCTCCAACTAGAGCTTTTGATGAACTAAATAAACTTATACTCTGTAAAATATGGGATGAACATTGGCAAGATAATGATCCAAAGAGTGAAGGCGAACCTTTATCCTTCCAAATTATCTATTATCCTGAAGATAAATATGACTTGCAAAATTTAAAAGCAAAAACAGAACTAGGAAAGCGAATATACAATCTATATGAGCATGCCAAGCTAAAGAGAGCAGATGTATTTAAGGATGATATAAAACTTGACAAACATAAGATATTTGATGTTGTTAAGTATTTACAAGATATAAATCTTACAAAAACAGACTTAGATACAAAAGGCTTAGCTTTTCAAAATTTTTTGGATGAATTCTTTCGTGGTAACTTTGGACAATTTTTTACACCAAACCCAATAGTAAAGTTTATTGTGGATTCTGTAGGAGTAAAAAAAGATTGGAAAGTTCTTGATACGTCTTGTGGAAGTGGTGGCTTTTTACTTCAGGCACTTAGAAGTATTAGAGACGAAGCTAATAATACTGATTGTGAAAAACAAAGTACATCATTGTTTAATTACTGGCATGAATTCGCTGAGAAACATTTGTTTGGCATAGAAATTAACGAGCAAATTTCTCGTGTTGCAAAAATGAACATGATTATTTACGATGGTGGTCACACGAATATCATTACAAATGATGGATTAAAAAGTAATAGAACCATTGAAATCGAGAATAGGAATTTAAATTTTCAAGATGAAACATTTGATTTGATTATGACTTATCCTCCTTTTGGTTCAGTAATCAAGGCAGATGAAGTATCATATTATAATGAATACGAACTTTTTGAGAAGAATTTAGGCTTCACAGAATTGAAAGATCGCATCACGGATGATAAAAAGAAATGGCGTACTTCACAAAGTATAGAAATATTGTTTTTAGAACGATGCTATAAATATTTGAAAGAAAATGGATATTTAGCTGTTATTCTTCCAGAAGGTGTATTAATTAATTCGACTACACAATATGTACGTGACTGGTTAATCGAAAAATTTAGAATTTTAGCTGTAGTTTCACTACCACAACATACTTTTTCATATATCAATTCTGGGTGTAAATCATCTGTGTTATTTCTAAAAAAACATCCATTGGAACTTACAAAGAAATTTGAGCAGACTTTAATTGATGTAAAAGCAATCGTGAAATCAGAAAAAGGACTAGACAAAGATGAACGCTCAGAACGTATTTTGAAAATATACAAAGAGAAGATTTTCCAATACTCAAGTGATTATGAGGTTCTCATGTATGAAATTGAGAATATTGGATACGATGTTACCGGTAAGTCCATTACTGGAAGCGAATTAGAAGAAGTCTCAAAACAAATTAATAATTTTATTATCAAATAATAGTAATAAATCATGACAGCACAAGAATTCATATTCGATACACCTCTTTATAGTACTATAACAATTAAAGATGGAGATAATCTTATTGAAGATCTATCACGCAAAGGAGGAAAAGTAGAGGGATATAATTCCATCCAAAAAAAAGAATCAACATTTCTAATTATAAAAGGATTATGTGATTTCTTTAATGGATTTGAAATTGGGGAAGCTATAAAATTACCTTTGACTTCGTTTAAAAATTATGGGCAATATTTGCTTAAAAATTCTAGTGCAAATACGATCATTTGTAGATGCGAAAGATATGGAGATTTATTTTATACATACGTGTATTGGAATGCTGAAAAAAAGGAGATAACAAAAATCGGTCAATATCCATCTATGGCAGATTTACATATCGGTCAAATAAAGCAATATAAAAAAGTTCTTTCAAAAGAAAAAATGAAAGAATTTACACGTGCAATTGGCTTGGCTGCAAATGGTGTAGGCATTGGTTCTTTTGTGTATCTCAGACGAATATTCGAATCTTTGATTTTTGAGATTGCTCAAGATGCGATTCAATCAGGGAAACTTGACCAAAAGTTATTTACTCAAGCTCGTATGGATAAAAAAATAGAATATCTAAAAGAAAATTTACCTATATTTTTAATTGAGAATAAAAATATATATGGTATTCTAAGTAAAGGTATTCATGAATTGTCAGAAGAAGATTGTCTAGAATACTTTGATGTTCTGCGTACAAGTATAGAATTGATTTTAGATGAACGTCTTGTTGCATGTCAGAAAATGGAGAAAATGGAGAAAGCATCAAAAGCTTTAAACTCAATATCATCTAAAATAACTGCTAATGCAAGTAAATAAGATAAATATATCATACATATTAGGAAGTAGAATGGATATATCATTCTACCAAAAAAGATTTGATTATGTTTCAAATATTTTCCCATTATATTCTTTATCGCAACTCTTATATGTAAACCCTTCTGTAAATTTTAACGGATTATCGCCCGATGACGATATATCCTTTGTCCCGATGGAAACAATAGATGAAATTAATGGTCTAATACGAGATAAACGTGTGACTAAAGTTTCAAATGCAAAAGGATTTATAAGATTTGCTGATAATGATTTATTGTGGTCAAAGCTTCCTCCATGCATGCAAAATGGAAAATCTGCAATAGCTCGCAATCTAATTAACGGATACGGATGTGGTTCTAGGGAATTCTATGTATTGCGTCCAAAAGAGAATAACATATTAATAGAATATGTTCACTATTTGTTACGAGATAAGAGAGCGCTTGAATCGGCCAAAAACATATTTGGAGGTTCTGCAGGGCAACAGCGAGTTTCAATATCTTATTTAAAATCAATTAAAATACCTTTACCGCCATTAGAAGTCCAAAAAGAGATTGTTACTTTGTACAATAAAGCTCAAAATGAAAGGATAGAAAATAATAACAAAGCAAATAAAATTCTTGAAAGCATAGATGAATATCTGCTTGCTAGCCTTAATGTAGAAATACCAACGATAAAGAAGAAAGAAGTAAATTTTAAATTAGATATTGCGGATGTTATTGGAAATCGTCTTGACGTATCATATTATAGAGATCGTTTTAACTTGAAGTCTTCTACGTATGATAACAAACAATTATCCGATATTGTGTATCTAAATCCAAGTGTCAATGTCAAACATCTAGACAAAGATGACAAAATTTCATTTATTCCAATGGAGAATATAAATGAAGTTTATGGCGAAATAAATGAAAATGTGGATATGACCGTTTCTCAAATGAAAAGATTTACAAAATTTGAGGAAGGTGATTTGCTTTGGACTAAAATATCCCCATGTATGCAGAATGGCAAAACAGCGATTGCCAGAAATCTAACAAATGGTATCGGATGTGGTTCAACTGAGTTTTATGTGTTAAGACCTATTAATAAAGATATTATATCTGTAGATTATATATATTGTATTCTTCGTATCCATAAAGTACTTGAAGCTGCCCAATCCTCATTTGTGGGTTTAGCTGGTCAGCAACGGGTTCCAAGCGGATACATAATGTCTTTATCAATTCCAATTCCGCCTATAGCGAAACAAATTGAAATATCAAGCCATGTTGTTGAAATGAAAAATAAAGTAAAACAACTTCAGCAAAAAGGTTCAGAATTGATTGAAGAGGCACAACAAAAAATTGAAGAAATTTTATTAATGTAGATAACATAATCATTAAAAGATGGCAAAATTAGAAGGAATTATTTACAAAGCGTTTGGTAACTATCTTGTTTTAAGAGGTTTTGCTCCTATATCAGATCTTGCAAAAATTTCAAGAACGTCAAAATCATATCAACGCGATACAAATGACCAACATAAAATTGATATCATTAACTACCTACAGGATATTAAATCTTATTTTCCAGAAGTAACACTAGCTTGTCGAACTAATGACTATGGAGGTTTAGTCGCAAGTATCGGGAAAAATAATATGGTAAGCAATTCTCAAAATAAGTTTGTTAAAGGATTGTATGTATTAAATGAATATTTACCCAAAGAGGGGCATCGAGCTAGGCATGCGTATTTAGAACTTTCCAGGCCAAGCTACGAAGATAAATTATTGCGCGTAGATGGAAATCACAGATTAGAACCCTTTAGTGATCCAATAGAGTGGTGGTATCAATTTATTGATAACGTTCCTGATGATGTTAAAAATGAAAGCAACAAAGTGTTAAGAGAAAAATGGTTTAGTCATCAGGCATTTTTAAAGAAAGGTGAAATAGGTAAAATGATAATTCCTTTTACTATCATTATATCTGATGCTGAAAATGCTGAAAAATTCGAGGCCAAAATTTTCCACGATATAAATTTCAAACAATTACCTATTCGCCAGGAGACCAGTTTAAAGATTATTTCCGAACTCAAGGCTTTCAATGATTATGATAAGCTAGGACCTGAATATCCTTTAGCTTTAGAATTAATAAAAAAAATGGATGCAGGTTCGTTTAATGATATTCCTTGGCTTACTAATGTTGAAAATGAATCTAAATCGTATTATAGAACGACTTGTTTACGTTTATCACAATTATTGATGTCTAGAAAGCAAAATGTAAAGGCTTTGTTAGGTAAAGCGATTAACGAAATTATAGATTATGCAGATAAGTTTAAGGAGATTGAGAAAGAAATAGAAAATACTAAACAAAAAATAACTGACCTTGAGCAGGATATATCTAATATAGAATTAAGCCAACACCACTTTGAAGATACGATAGGATATACATCTAAGTGTATAGAATTAGAACACACACACAAATTATTGGTTAATCAAGAGTTAGATTTAGATAATATAAAACAACAAAAAGAACATAGAGGATATAAAATTAAGAAATATAAAACTTATATTGATTCTTGTTTACAACCATCTTTGATTATTGATGCCATCAGTTCTTTAAGAACTTATTATAAAGATTTTGGAAAAAAAGAATATGGAAATATTTCGATGTTTGTAACTATGGTTTATTATTCATTGCTTAATGAAAACCAATTAAAATCTTTCGTAAATTGGGTGAAGCGAAATGGAATAAACAAGATTATTGCAGCTGATGACCTCTCTACCGATGCATCTTCTAATCTCATAACGATGTTTGAGCAGATATATAAATCTAAGGGGAACCAAATCTTTATATCAATGAAATTTAATGATTCACAAAGTGAATTGATATATGAAAAAATCGAAAGAGCCATAGATCAATTCAATGCGAAAAATAAATCAATACATCTAAATCCACATCCAATAAGAATTGATAGGACTATAGAAGCTAGTACTTACTCCATTCAAGATAAAATTCTATACGCGATACAATCATGCAGCTTGATAATCGCAGATTTAAGTAGTGCCAATATAAATGTATATCATGAAATAGGCTATGCTATGGGAGTTGCTAAATCACAAGATCAGAAACCAAATATGATATTACTATATAAAGAAGACTCAGACTATATTAAGCCAGATATAGATATAGATAAATTTGTAGGATTCAATCTTAGAAACCTATCTCAGCTAAGATTTAAAGATTACAAACAACTTGTGGATGGTTTAGTTGAAAGGCTTGAAAAGCATTATGGAGTATAAATAATGATCTTAATCTTTACATTAAAGAAATAGATTAAAAAACACTATTGCAGAATAATAACTTTTTTGTAAGTTTTTAAAACATAATTGATTATGGAAGAATTACAATCATACAGCGATGTATTAAAACATCTAAACGAACAAAACAGAAAGCATCATTTACTGTTAGGTAATGGCTTTAGCATGGCATATGATGGTAGTATATTTTCATATAATGCTCTTAATGATTTAATATCGGAAAGTGATGATGCAGAATTAAAATTGATTTTCGAAATCCTTAAAACACAGAATTTTGAAATAGTTATGAAGCAATTGGATAACTATGCCGAAATTTCCAATATCTTAGGAGCAGATCAAAAACTTATTGATAAAGTCAAAATGATTTCTTTGGATTTAAAAACAAAATTACTAAATTCAATAACTTCTTTACATCCAGAACAAGTATTTAATATTTCAGAAGCAAAGAGTAAATCTTGTGCTGAATTTATAAAAGAATATTTGCAGTCTGATGGAAATGTCTTTTCCTCTAATTACGATTTACTTTTATATTGGATTCTTATGAGGAATAGTGATATTAAATGTAATGATGGCTTTGGACGATATCCAGAGAATATTGATGATAGCGAATTTATTCCTGAAGGTGATATTACGTGGTCCGGTTTAACATGGGGAAAGTATAAGACCACACAAAATATTTATTATTTGCACGGTGCTTTACCATTATTCGATACAGGTTCTGATATTATCAAAGAAGAATATAATGGGAACGAGTATTTACTAAACTCTATAAAAAAGAGAATTGAGAAAGGAGAATATCCTATATTTGTCACTGCAGGTGACGGTGATCAAAAATTATATCATATTAGACATAATCAGTACTTAAATTACTGTTATGATACACTTTGTCAAATAGATGGCTCACTTGTTGTATTTGGATTTGGTTTTGGCGAGTTTGAAAAACATATTATTAAAGCGATCAACAAGGCTGCGCATTTGAGGAATGAATCAGGAAACAAACTTTTGAGTATATATATAGGTATTTTTTCTCAAAAAGACTACAATCATATTAAATCTATAGAATCAGAATTTAGATGTAAGGTTAATTTATATGATGCTAAAACGGCAAATATATGGGCTGAACAATAACTATATATGTAATTCATAGTAATAATGTGACTGATATGAAAAGACACGAAACTATTGGAAATATCTAAAGTCTAAACTCAAGAAGGAAATGAACTGGGTTGTATCACTACCCAGATGAAATTAATTGCTCCGGATGGTAAACGCAGATTGGCTAATGATGCATTATGATTAGAATATCAAGCTCTGAAAATAGAAGTTTATATTGATACTAATGTTTAAGCGTATGCAACCACGTTGATATTTATCACTTGTTTTCATTTCCTGACACCGTACTAATATAATCAAACAGTACTCAATTTGAAAGCTTCATTATATGAAATGAGATTGTCGCAGTCATGATATTCTTTCCATGCATTTCTTTGTGATTCATTGCTGATATTTCCGCTGAAGACATATCTTTAGTCTTTAATTCTACCATTATTTTAAAATAAAGCATTATCTTTGTAAATCAAAAACAAAAATTATGGCTACTATATTTTTTTGTATATTTATATTTTTAATCCTTAGTATTCTATGTTTTGCACTTGGTTTGAGTGTATTAGGTTTTATTCTCTTAATGATAGCTGTCTTATGTGGAATCTTTTTCGGTTTTGCTTATTGGGGCACTAGCGAAGAACGAAAAATAAATAAAAGTAAAGAAAAAGAGGCACACGTTCAAAAAATAATCAAGTTTGAAAAGGAAAAAGAAGAGTATGCTTCTGTTATGTCTGGTCTGGTGGATAAATATGGAAAACCTGATAAGGTAATTTCTCTAAATGGATATGATATTAATCATGATATTATAGCTTTTGGAAACGCTAAAAGAGTATGGATCACAGGTAAAGATTTACAAATGAGTGATATACTAAATTGCACAGTTAATGATAATTCTTATATCGAAAAAGGCGCTGTTTCCTATGAAACTAGAACAAATAATGGTAGTATGGCGACACGAGCGATTGTAGGAGGTGTTCTTACTGGCGGTGTTGGTGCAATTGTAGGTGGAGCTACCGCAAAGAAATCTACGGTAGTGAATCAAAAAAATGATACACTAATACATGATTATACTGTGATCATTAACGTAAATAGCTTGTCTGAACCAATCATAAGAATACCACTTGGTGATGATATAGATATGGTAGACGATATCGTTGGGCTAATGAATGTAATTATTAATAGGCGCTAAATCAATTATCTACTTGTTGCAAACGTATGAGCTAAATATCTCATATATTTGTATTCAATAATAAACCTATTTAAAATAGGACTGAAAGAATTTATTATTATGACAGAAAAAATATCAATACGTTTTTTCGACGACCGTGAAGTCTGAGCCATATGGGATGAAACAAATTCTAAATGGTTGTTTTCTGTGCTTGATATTGTCGCTGTTCTCAATGAACAAAACGATTATTAAAAGACACGAAACTATTGGAAATATCTAAAGTCTAAACTCAAGAAAGAAGGAAATGAACTGGGTAGTATCACTACCCGGATGAAATTAATCGCTCCGGATGGTAAACGCAGATTTTGGTGATTCCCGCAGATTAAATACAGCAGCGAGAGAATAGTATGCTTTGCTGATAATACTGATACATGTAAGGGAATGAATGATATAAGACTCCCGCTGATTTCACAGAGTAACGCAGAAAAAAATATCTGCGTGAATCAGTGAAAACAGCGGGAGAATATGTAAGTCTTTTATTTATATCTTATAGAATACTATTTTTCGTCACGAATAGGATTCCATCCTTGTGCCTCTAGCTGGAATTCATTGTCGTCACGAGTAGCTAGCATGCATCCTAGACTTTCTTTAGTGATGTAGCCTATCTGGCGTATGCCTTTGATATTCTTAATCTTCTCGTGATCTCCGATAGGAACCGTGAATAGTAGTTCATAATCTTCACCACCATTTAATGCACAGGTAGTGAGGTTCATGTTGAACTGTTCGGCAGCAACCGCAGTTTGGTAGTCAATAGGTATTTCTTTTTCATACACACGACAACCGCAATGACTTTGGTTACAGATATGAAGAAGTTCGCTGCTAAGTCCGTCAGAAATGTCAATCATTGCAGTAGGTTTGATATTTGCTTTGCGCAATTCCTCCACAATGTCGCCACGTGCTTCTGGTTTAAGTTGTCTGTCGAGAATATATTCCTTTCCAGCAAAGTCTGGTTGGAAGTCTTCTACGTCTTTTCTCTGTGCTCTTAGCGCTGCAAGTTTTGCCTCGTCGTTAGCTGCTTGCGCATCGCGTACCTTCTTATTATACTCTTCAATCTGTGAATAGTACACAGCTTTTTCTCTTTCGAGAATCTGAAGTCCCATGTAGGATGCACCAAGATCACCTGAAACGCAAATGAGGTCAGTCTCTTTGGCTCCGTTTCTGTAAACGACATCCTCACTAGCAGCCTCACCAATACAAGTGATGCTGATGGCAAGACCTGTTCTAGATGAAGTGGTGTCACCACCAACTACATCAATGTCCCATTTTGCGCATGCTTCACGTAGTCCGGCATAGAATTCGTCTAAGTCTTCTACTTTGAATCTTTTTCCAATAGCAATGCTCACCAAAATTTGATGAGGAGTTCCGTTCATGGCGAATATGTCGCTGATGTTTACCATAGCAGACTTATAGCCAAGGGTGCGCATGTCGATATATGTTAAATCGAAATGTATTCCCTCCATTAGCATGTCGCTAGTGACAAGAACTTCCTTTTGGGGATAATGAAGTACGGCGCAGTCATCACCTACGCCATACTTTGTACTTGTATTCTTTGGTTCTATATCTTTGGTGAGTCGGTGAATAAGTCCGAACTCTCCAAGTTTAGAAATCTCAGTCATTTAATATTCTAATTCAATAATATTATAATTGTAGTGTTATGAGCGACGAATCATCTCACGCATAATCTCAGTCATCTTTGGCTGTGCTGCATTGGCTGCTTTCTGCACATCCTCGTGACTAACCTCAACAGGAACGTCGAAGCCTCCAAGGTCTGTGATGATGCTGATACCAAATACCTTTATGCCACAGTGGTGTGCAACGATAACCTCAGGAACAGTACTCATACCAACTGCATCGGCACCAAGCAAGTGGTACATTCTGTATTCAGCAGGAGTCTCGAAAGTAGGTCCCTGAACTCCCATGTAAATACCATGCATAAGGCGAATATCTTTCTCCTTTGCAATCTCGTTTGCCAATTCAATAAGAGTATGGTCGTAAGCCTCGTGCATATCCGGGAAACGTGGACCAGTAGGGAAGTTCTTTCCGTGAAGTGGATGCTCTGGGAAGAAATTGATATGGTCGTTGATAACCATGAGGTCACCAATCTTGAAATCAGGGTTCATACCTCCAGAAGCGTTGCTGACGAAGAGGGTGTCAACGCCCAATTCAAACATTACACGCTCAGGGAAGGTAACTTCTTTCATGTTGTAGCCCTCATAGAAATGGAAACGTCCCTCCATAGCCATGATGTCTTTGCCACCAAGTTTACCGAATATCAGTTTGCCTGCATGGCCCTCAACGGTAGAAACAGGGAAATTAGGAATTTCACTATATGGGAATTCGTAACTATCAGTTATTTCTGAAGCTAATTGTCCCAGGCCCGTTCCCAGAATTATCGCTGTCTTTGGACTTGTTGTCATCCTTTCCTTTAGCCAGGATGCTGTTTCTTGAATTTTTTCGTACATAGTCTATGATTTTATCATTAAAAACATTTTCTTGGTTGAGCATGAACCTTACTTTGATAGGCAGAACATAAATATGACTTTTCACGTCATCGTCAAGTCCCTCGATATCTTCAAGTCGGGTTGCGTCTTTTTCCGTTGTTATAATAATCTTATTTCCCTTGATGTTTGCGAAAGCTTGATTTATTCTTTCTGCATCTTTTGACGTAAACTGATGGTGATCGGCAAAAGACAAAGGAGTTATGTTTGTGACATATTTTTGAATGTCGACAATTATCTGCTTTGGTGAAGCTATTCCTGAAACAAGCAGTACGTTTTTACCTTTCAACTGCTGCTTCGTGATTTTATTTTCTTCTTTATTGAATAATGGATACAGCGTATCATAATCAATCGTAGAGAAGAACAGATTTTGATATGGATAAAGGTCCATTGACTTTGTCAGGACTCTGAATTCCATAGGCTTCAAGTCTTTTGGGCACTTCGTGATGATAACGATGTCGGCACGGTTCTTTCCTGATAATGGTTCACGTAGTCTTCCAGCAGGCAACAACTTGTCATAGATGATGAGTCGATGATAGTCTACTAGAAGGATGTTGAGACCAGGTTTAACATATCTGTGCTGAAAAGCATCATCAAGCAATATCACATCGGTATCCTTACGATCATGGATGATATTCTCGATACCTCTTGTTCTCTTATGATCAACTGCAACATTTATGCCAGAAAATTTCTTCTTCATCTGAAAAGGTTCATCGCCAATATCTTTCATCGTACTGTTTTCGTCAGCCAAGATGTATCCATGAGTCTTTCTTTTGTAGCCTCGTGAAAGAACAGCAATTTTAGCCTCTTCTTGAAGAAGTCTTATCAAATATTCCACATGAGGTGTCTTACCAGATCCTCCAACAGTGATGTTGCCAACTGATATAACCGGTATATCATAGGAGTGTTGTTTAAGCACTCCAATCTCAAATAGTTTATTGCGAAAGCCGACTCCTATTCCATAGAGCCAACTAAGTGGCAACAACCAATCGTAGATGTGAATAAAATCTCCTTCAGTTCTCATAATTATTATTTAATCTTGATGATATATGGCAGACGTGCCTGAACTTTGTCCATGTGTTCAAAATCGCTAATGATTTTAAATGGCTCATAATATTCGCCAAGCAACATCTGCAAATGTTCGTCCAGATTATTATAATCGCTTTGTTCTGTATTTAATATTTGTTCAAAAATACTTTTCGGTGCAGGATAAGAACATGTCTTGTAATCATTATCCTTTACTAGTTTGGCAGCCTTAGCAACAGCTTTGTCAAGTCCACCCAACTCATCTACAAGTTTTATTTTTACAGCATCTTCGCCAAGCCAAACTCTACCTTGTGCAATCTTTTCAACTTGATCTAAAGTCATGTGTCTGCCTTCAGCAACTCTTTTCTTGAAGATCATGTATCCATGATTTACATTATTCTGCAATAGTCCCATCTGTTCAGATGTGAAAGGATGGCCACTTGCTCCAAATACGGAGTTGCGATTGGTCTTTACTTCAGCATAGCTTATTCCGAGCTTCTTAGTATATAATTCGCTCATATCTTCAAACATACCGAAGATACCAATGCTACCAGTAATTGTAGAAGGGTCGGCAACAATCCAGTTAGCATCGCTGCTGATATAATATCCTCCGGATGCAGCAGCACCACTCATGGAAACTACTACAGGTTTAACTTTCTTAAGTTCTGCTATCTGATGCCATATCTGTTCAGAAGCATAGGCAGAGCCACCACCAGAATTGATACGTATTACAACAGCCTCTACATTATCATCGTTAGCAAGGTCTTCCATATCCTTACACATATCTTTTCCTACAATCTGATGTCCGTTACTGAAAATGCTTTGAGGTGAAGCCTCGTCAACGATGTCACCATAAGCATAATATACAGCAATATGTTTACCTGTTGCAGTATCATCTTTTCCAGCCATATCATCTACACTAACCTGATTGACAGTTTCGTCTTGGTCAATAGAAAGCATCTTCTTGATTTTTGATTTCACCTCATCATTATACATCAGACCGTCAACCATCTTGTATTTTACAATGTTTTCTGCGTCTTCAAGCATAATAGCTCTGTCGGCATAAGCATTAAGAGAGTCTTTGCTTATATCTCTGTTTTTTGAAACTGTGTTCAAAATAGTGCTCCACCATCCATTAAGATATCTTTCTGTCTGTTCGCGGTCAGCAGCGCTCATGTTATCAGCGGTGAGAGTCTCGACAGCACTCTTGTATTTACCAACTTTAGTCGTAACAAATTTAATTCCGAATTTAGCCAAAAGATTCTTGTAGTAAACCTTTTCGCCACCGATACCAATCCAGTTTACCATGCCTTCTTTGTTCATGTAAACTTTATCAGCAGCAGAAGATATATAATAACTCAATGTACTGAATTGTTCTCCGTAGGCAACAATCCATTTTCCAGATTTCCTGAAGTCAAGTAACGTATTTTGTATTTCTTCAGCTTGTGCCAAATCAGCACCTAATTGTCCAGCCTCAATATATATACCTTTGATATTCTTATCGTCTTTAGCCTTACGTATAGCTTTCACAGTATTTTCAAAACTCAGTCCTGATATACCGTTGATATTGTTCATTATCTTGTCTTCAGACTGTTCTGTCATCTGACCGTCAAGTTTTAAGACTAATACAGAATTGTCTTTTATATCATTCGTGGCAGTAGAAGCAACGCCGATACCAATAATACATAATATCCCAAAGAAAGACATTACAACTCCAAAGAGAAATATGCCAAGCATAGTGGCAAAGACGTTTTTAAAGAAATCTTTCATACGTTTTATTTTTCCAGTTTAAATTAGTTGTTATATATACTATGTGCAAAGATAAATAAATTAATTTATAAATTACGATTAGTTGTGTTTATTTTAATAAAAATCATTATCTTTGCGCTATGGAAACAAACAAAAAAATACTATTTACATTGTCATTATTGTTGTATTTTGTGTGTTGTAATGCTCAAAATACGACTCGTAATTTTGTGTTGAAAATATCTGAAGATGGTGAGTCTACACTTACCGCTTATCTTCCGACAAGACCATCAGGAAGGGCGGTCGTTTGTTTGCCTGGTGGTGGATACACTCATCTTGCAATAGATAACGAAGGACATAACTGGGCAGATTTTTTTAATCGTAAAGGAATCGCTCTTTTTGTGTTGAAATATAGAATGCCAAAGGGTGATAGAAACATCCCTATATCAGATGCTGTGAAATCAATGGAAACTGTAAGAGACAGTGCTGCAAGTTGGAATATAAACCCTTATGATGTGGGTATCATGGGTTCTTCTGCAGGTGGTCATTTAGCATCAGTTATTTCAACAAAAGCTGATTTCTATGCACGTCCTAATTTCAGTATTTTGTTTTATCCTGTCATCTCGATGGATAAGAGTAAATCACACGTAGGATCATGTGATAATTTCTTGGGTAGTGGTGTGAATAATAAAGAACTGATAAATGAGTTCTCTACTGATATGCAGGTACATACTCATCTTACTCCAGAGGCTGTGATATTCTTGGCTAATGATGATGGCGGAGTTCCGCCATTGACAAATGGACTTGCTTATTATACTGCGATGCGAAGAAACGGTAATAAATGTTCGCTTCACATATATCCAACAGGTGGACATGGATTTGGTTTCAAAAAAGATTTTACATATCATGAACAATTGCTAAATGATCTTTCTACATGGTTGGATAATCACAAGTCTCCTTCAAAGGATGCCATAAGAGTGGCATGTATCGGAAACAGTATAACAGATGGTTATGGAATAGACATGGCAGATGAAAAAGGATACCCTGCTATGCTTCAGGATCAACTTGGTGACAAATATAATGTGAAGAACTATGGAGTGAGTGCACGCACGTTGATGAAGAAGGGTAACTTGCCTTATGTTAAAGAACTTGCTTGGCGTGATGCTAAGGCTTTCAATCCAAATATTGTGATTATTAAACTGGGTACTAATGACAGTAAACCAGAAAACTGGCAGTTTAATTCTACTTATCAAAAGGATTTGGAAGCAATGGTAGATACCTTAAAATCACTTCCTGCAAAGCCTCAGGTATATTTGGCAACTCCAATACCTGCTTTTAAAGGAACATGGAATATCAATGACTCTGTTATCGTGAATGGAATTATTCCTATTATCAAGAAAGTCGCTAAGAAAAAGAGATGCAAAATAATAGACCTCCACACTGAATATTCTCAATATGGAGGTCTGGTACTGGCAGACGGAATACATCCGAATGCCAAAGGTGCAGCCAAAATGGCTGACATAATATTTAATTCCCTCTCTTGCGAGTCACAGAGAAAGACTGTCTGCGGAAAATAAAAATAGGAATAACGCATCCGGCAACCATTCCGAACATTACCAATATAGTGAGCGTAGAGTTATGGAAGAAATCACCAACATTTTTGATTGTGAATTCTGTAGATTGTCTTACTATATTGATAGAGTTTATGATTGTTTTATAGGCAAACATACCAGGAACCATTGGAAGAAGTGCAGGGAAGGCAAAACCTTCGGCAGGGTAGTGGAGATGCATTGCGAAAGGGATTGCTAATAGTCCAATTGTAAATCCAGCTATTGAAGAGGCTGAAACTTGGTCAAGCATCAATGAAGGAGAGTGCATGAGGAAGTATCTAATACCATGACCTACACATGCTAAGAATGCTGAATAGGCAAGAGCTTTGCGCGGTGGATTTGATATTACTGCAAATCCTAAACCTGCAATGGCTGCATACAAACCGTCGGCAATAGATGCCAAAAGTATGTTTGGACGTACTACCTTCGTAACTATACTAACATCAATACCTAAAACCATTACCGTTATTGAAAGTCCCAATGCAATACATATAATAAGAAGTGAGGCATTGGTGATTCTCGCTATTCCGTTGAGCGCATTGTGATCAATGATATCCATGACTCCATTGATAAGCGGAACTCCCGGAACAAGGTAGAGCATAGACGTACCTAATGATATGTCTTCTGTACCTCCATGAATAAACAGAATGTCAGTTGCTCCAATCAAAGTACTGATAAATGAACAGATGGTGAATATTGCGAGAACATTCCATTTTCGTTTAGTGAGCTGTTGTCTGACGAAGAATCCTATAAATGTAGCAATCCAGACGATAGCCATAGAAGTGTAATTTCCGTCGAAAAGTCTACAGAAACATGCGTTAGCAAATGAAACAAGTATTAATACTGTCCAAGGACTTTCACGAGGTTCGCTAATCACATTATTGAACTTTTTCCATAATTCAGAAAGTGATAGCTTTTGATCAACAGCTTCCCATGATAAATGTGATAGCTTCATGTTGATTTTGAAGTTCAGTCCCATAGACGGAGTCTTCTTCACGTAAGTGTATGAGTGCTCGCGCCCTTCGTCATGCAACGTAATGCTGATGGTTTTAGGGAACATCATTATGTTGCACCAATATCCAAAAGACTTTGCAATACGTATCGTGTTGGCTTGGATACGTGATGTCTGAACTCCTACAGCTTCCAGAGTGGATGCATATTCCGCAAGAAATATTGTAGTTTCTTTTAGAGATTTGTGAGCTTCATTACTGATTTCAGTAGGCTCGCTCGATTGTGAAAAATTGCTCATGAAAGTTTAATACCTATGTTATATGTTATATTTTGGTGCAAAATTAGTAAAATTCTGCCAAATATGACATATAATTTACTGCCAATTTTGGCATATATGCTAATTGGCACATTTTTAGCATATAGTATGGCATAATAAACTATTAATTTTAAAATTAAAAATATAAGAATTATGAACATTAAACCATTATCAGACAGAGTGCTGGTACTTCCTGAACCAGCTGAAGAAAAAGTAGGTGGAATCATCATTCCTGACACAGCTAAAGAAAAGCCACAACGTGGTAAAGTCGTAGCTGCAGGTTCTGGTACAAAGGACGAACCTATGATTCTAAAAGAGAATGATGTCGTGCTTTATGGAAAGTATGCTGGAACAGAATTGGAATATCAGGGTGAGAAGTATCTTATCATGCGTCAGAGTGATATACTTGCAGTTCTTGCAGAATAATTTAATGTGTAATTTTAATTTATAATAATCATGGCAAAAGATATTAAGTTTGATGTAGAGGCACGTGACCTCTTGAAGCAGGGTGTTGACCAATTGGCTGATGCAGTAAAAGTAACACTAGGTCCTAAAGGACGTAACGTGGTAATCGAAAAGAAGTTTGGTGCTCCTCAGATTACAAAGGATGGTGTTACCGTAGCAAAGGAAATTGAACTTGAAAATCACTTTGAGAATACTGGTGCACAGCTTGTAAAGAGCGTAGCCAGCAAGACTGGTGATGATGCAGGTGACGGAACAACAACTGCAACAATACTTACTCAGGCTATTGTAGCAGAAGGTTTGAAAAATGTAACTGCTGGTGCTAATCCAATGGATTTGAAGCGCGGTATTGACAAGGCTGTTAAGGCTGTTGTTGATTTTATTGCGAATAATGCAGAACTTGTAGGTGATAACTATGATAAGATAGAGCAGGTAGCAACAGTTTCAGCAAACAACGATCCTGAAATAGGTAAGCTTCTTGCTGATGCAATGCGCAAAGTTTCTAAAGATGGTGTTATCACTATTGAGGAAAGTAAGAGCCGTGAAACTCATATCGACGTTGTTGAGGGTATGCAGTTTGATCGTGGTTATCTTTCTGGATATTTCGTAACAGATGCAGACAAGATGGAGTGTGTTATGGATAATCCATACATCCTTATTTATGATAAGAAGATCAGTAACCTTAAAGACTTCTTGCCAATTCTACAGCCAGCTGCAGAAAGTGGACGTCCATTGATGGTTATTGCTGAAGACGTAGATTCTGAGGCTCTTACAACATTGGTTGTAAACCGTCTTCGTGGTGGTTTGAAGATTTGTGCTGTTAAGGCTCCTGGATTCGGTGATCGTCGCAAAGCAATGCTTGAGGATATCGCAGTTCTTACAGGTGGTGTAGTTATCAGTGAGGATAAGGGCTTGAAGCTAGAGCAGGCTACTCTTGAAATGCTTGGAAGCGCAGAGAAAGTTACTGTTACAAAGGATAACACAACTATCGTAAGTGGTCATGGTGTGAAAGAAAATATACAGGATCGTGTAGCTCAGATTAAGAATGAAATTGCTAACACAACAAGTTCTTATGATAAGGAGAAGCTTCAGGAGCGCCTTGCTAAACTTTCTGGTGGTGTTGCTGTACTCTATGTAGGTGCTAACTCTGAAATAGAGATGAAAGAAAAGAAAGATCGTGTAGACGATGCTCTTTGTGCAACACGTGCTGCAATGGAGGAAGGTGTTGTTGCCGGTGGTGGTACAACATATATCCGTGCTCTTACTGCTTTGAAAGACCTTAAGGGTGACAGCGCTGATGAGCAGACAGGTATTAACATTGTTGAGCGTGCTATCACATCTCCTCTTCGTCAGATTGTAGCAAATGCAGGTGGTGAAGGTTCTGTTGTTGTTAACAAAGTAGCTGAAGGCGAGGGCGATTTCGGTTATAACGCACGTACTGATAAATATGAGGATATGCGTAAGGCCGGTATCATTGATCCTGCTAAGGTGGCTCGTGTTGCACTTGAAAATGCAGCTTCAATAGCTGGATTATTCCTTACAACAGAATGCTTGATCACAGATAAACCAGAACCTAAGTCAGCTGCTCCTGCAGTACAGCCAGGTATGGGTGGAATGATGTAATTAAATTTGTAAACTGAATATAAAATAAAAGGGGCTAATCAGTAAGATTATGCTCCTTTTTTTATTTATTTGCTAATAATTATAAAAAAAAGCCACAAACCTTTTGAATGTATTGGAAAAAATTATATCTTTGCAATAGTTAAGATAAAAAAGTATCGGATTAAATCCGAAAAAGATATTTTTTTGATTTGTTTTAGTAGATTAGTTTTTAAGTAGTTTGTTTTTGAAAATCGGTTGTCGTGATGACATCCGATTTTTTTTTGTATCTTTGCAAAATGAAAATGAAAATGAATATCAATTGGAAGCGGTGGGCTATAATGGCAATAGTTGCCTTTTTGCTTATAATATTAACAAGGTCATTCTTTATGTCCTTAGGTATATTTATGGTATTGTTGCTAATAGACAATTTGCTAGGACAGTGGGAGGAAAAACGCAAGAACAAAGATAAAGAATAATATTCTTGTATCTGTAGATGATTAAACAAAATATCACTTATGCAAAAGTTGAAGAAATTATATGTTGATTATAAAGGTGAAGAACCTATAAGTATAGAAAAACTTCCAGGAGCAGGTAGCAACAGACAATATTATCGTTTTGTGAATAAGGATGGCGGTACTATTATCGGCGTTGTTGGTACGAGTAGAGATGAGAACCACGCTTTTATATATCTGGATAATCATTTCTCAATGAGAAAACTTCCTGTACCAAAAGTCTTAGCTGTTAGCAATGATGAGTTGCGCTATTTACAGACCGACTTAGGAAATTCATCTTTATTTGATGCAATAAATGGCGGAAGGGAAGCTGACGGAAGATATAATCAAAAGGAACAGCAACTGTTGGTAAAGACCATAAGGGAATTGCCTAAGATTCAGATTGAAGGTGCACGCGAACTGGATTGGACTAATTGCTATCCACAACCTGAATTTGATAAAGAAGGCGTACTCTTTGATTTGAACTATTTCAAGTATTGTTTTCTTAAAGCTACAGGACTTGACTTTCATGAGCTTAAACTTGAAGCTAATTTTAGAATGTTTGCCAAAGATTTGACTGCTGAAGATTGTGAAAGTTTTCTTTATCGTGATTTTCAGGCGCGCAATATAATGTTAGATGAAAATGACAATCCATACTTTATTGACTTCCAAGGAGGACGAAAGGGACCTTATTATTATGATGTAGCTTCTTTTTTATGGCAAGCTTCAGCAAAGTATTCGTTCAAACTTCGTCGTAAACTAGTCTATGAATATTATGATTCGTTGAAAAATTATATAGAGGTTCCTTCTGAACGCCATTTCGTTGAAAGATTGAGCTTGTTTGTTTTGTTTCGTACTCTTCAGGTTTTAGGAGCGTATGGTTTCAGAGGATATTTTGAGCGAAAAAAGCATTTCTTGGATTCAATACCTCCAGCAATGGATAATCTTCGTGAACTTCTGAAGCTTAATCCCAATATATTCCCTTATCCATATATGATGGAGATGTTGAAGAAACTTACTGAAATGCCACAGTTCTCGCATATAGAAGAACCAGCACACAACAGAGCTGACGGATATAAGATAACTGATAGTAAAGTTTATGAAGCACATACGCAGGACGGTCCTGCAACATTCTCAAATTATGATGATAAAGGACCTTTGGTTGTAAGGGTGAACAGTTTCTCGTTTAGAAAAGGAATCCCTGACGATCCTTCAGGAAACGGTGGAGGTTATGTGTTTGATTGCCGTAGTACTCACAACCCTGGTCGTTACGAACCATATAAGAAACTTACCGGACTTGACGAACCTGTTGTTCGATTCCTTGAAGATGATGGTGAGATATTGACGTTCCTTGATGAAGTGTATAAACTAGCTGATCATCATGTCATGAGATATATCCAGCGTGGATTCACGAACTTGATGTTTTCTTTTGGTTGTACTGGCGGTCAGCATAGATCTGTATATAGTGCACAGCATCTGGCAGAGCATATTCATGAGAAATTTGGAATAGAAGTATATGTGAATCATCGTGAACAGAATATACAACAGATATTACTGAAAAAGTAAAGAGAAGTCTGCTCACTATATTTATTATTCTTGATTCAGCATTTTCATATTCGAAACAACGTAAACAGAATTATTTTCCAAACGGAAAAACTCTTGTATGCGTAAATGATATTAATCAGTATATCCGTGCATAATATGGCGGATATACTGATTATCGTATATAGACATAATGTTGTTCATAAAAGAATAGCGTTTTTACGCACGTTGACCAATGATGTCGTGATAGGGATAAAGTCAATTACTCTAAAATAAATTTTGTCATCTCGTGAAAAATGGTTATATTTGCACGCATTAAAAAAGAAAATGATGCAAGCAATGATTTTCGCAGCAGGATTGGGTACTCGCCTAAAACCTCTTACCGATAGTATGCCAAAGGCGTTGGTAAGAGTTGGAGGAGAGCCGCTGCTCAAACGCGTAATCTTTCGATTGAAAGATGCCGGATTCAATTCAATAATAATTAATGTACATCATTTTGCAAGTCAGATAATAGATTATCTAAAGGATAATGATAATTTCGGACTTGATATAAAAATCAGCGATGAAACTTCAGGATTGCTTGAAACTGGTGGTGGTATAAAGAAAGCCATACCTTTGTTTAATCCTAATGATCAGATACTTATACATAATGTAGACATCTTGAGTAATGTAGATTTAAAGAAATTCTATAATGTAGATCGTCGTGTCATGTGTAAGTCTTGTGGCGTTCCGCATCGTCAGGCTGGAGCAGTGTTGCTTGTTAGCTGGCGAAAGACAAAGAGATATCTGATGTTTAATGATGATATGCTTCTTGTCGGTTGGGTTAATATCGAAACCGGTGAGATTAAGAGTCCTTATGCGGAAGTTAAATCTTCTACAATAGATAAGCTTCGTGAAAATTATAATATGTATGCTTTTTCGGGTATACATTCTTTCTCTCCTCAACTATTTCCAATCATGTCTGATTATCCCGACAAGTTCCCTATAATGGATTTTTATCTGCAAAACTGCGATAAGATAGCTATTAAGGGATACGTGAAAGAAGACTTGAAACTGATGGATGTCGGAAAACTCGATACGATTGATAATGCCGAAACTTTTCTTGAGGAATTGAATCAATAAAGAAACTATATATTTAATCAAACAATTAATATGCAACAGAAGATTATTATTCTTGACTTCGGTTCACAGACAACACAACTTATTGGTCGTCGTGTACGTGAATTGGACACCTTCTGCGAAATCTTACCTTACAACAAATTTCCAAAGAATGATCCAAACATCATTGGTGTAATTCTTAGTGGAAGTCCTTATTCAGTTCATGATAAGGAGGCGTTTACGGTTGAATTGAGCCAATTTATAGGCAAGTATCCTGTTTTGGGTATATGTTATGGTGCTCAGTTCATCTCATTTGCCAATGGTGGAAAGGTTGAGCAGACCGGTACCCGTGAGTACGGCCGTGCAAATCTTGAGACAATAGACTTGGAAACTCCTATTTTCAAGGATTTCAAGAAAGGTTCACAGGTTTGGATGAGTCATGGTGATACGATCACCGCTATTCCAGAAGGTTTTCATATCACTGGTTCTACAGCCGACGTGAAATATGCAGCTTTTGCCAATGAGGAGAAACGTGTATGGTGTGTACAGTTTCATCCAGAAGTGTTCCATTCAACTCAGGGCACACAGTTGCTGAAGAATTTCGTTGTAGACATCTGTAAGAGTAAACAGGAATGGAGTCCAGCTTCATTTGTTGAAAGTACTGTTGAGGAACTGAAAGCACAATTGGGTACCGATCGTGTTATTCTAGGTCTTTCTGGCGGTGTAGACTCTTCTGTTTGTGCTACATTGCTCAATAAAGCTATAGGCAAGAATCTTACTTGTATATTCGTTGATCATGGTATGCTTCGCAAAAACGAGTTTGCTAAGGTTATGGAAGCATATAGTGGACTTGGTCTTAATGTAATTGGTATTGATGCTAGCGAGAAGTTCTTTAAAGATCTTGAAGGCGTTTCTGATCCAGAAACAAAGCGCAAGATTATAGGACGTGACTTCGTAGAGGTGTTCAATGCTGAAGCTAAAAAGATTGTTGATGCTAAATGGTTGGCACAGGGTACAATATATCCAGACCGCATAGAGAGTCTAAGTATTACTGGTATGGTTATCAAGAGCCATCATAATGTAGGCGGACTTCCTAAAGAAATGAAACTTCAACTTTGTGAGCCATTGCAATGGTTGTTTAAAGATGAGGTTCGTAGAGTTGGTCGCCAGTTGCAAATGCCAGAACGCTTGATCAATCGTCATCCTTTCCCTGGACCAGGACTCGCTGTTCGTATCCTCGGTGATATAACACGCGATAAAGTTCGTATTCTTCAGGATGCTGACGATATATATATTGAGGAAATGCACAACTATGTATGCGAAGACGGAGATGCTTTGTATAATAAAGTTTGGCAGGCAGGAACAGTTCTTCTCTCTACTATCCGTAGCGTAGGAGTTATGGGTGATGAGCGAACATACGAACATCCTGTAGCATTGCGTGCAGTTACTAGTATGGATGCAATGACAGCAGATTGGGCGCATCTTCCTTATGATTTCATGGCTAAAGTGTCAAATGAAATAATTAATAAAGTCAAGGGTGTAAACAGAGTATGCTATGACATATCTTCAAAACCACCTTCTACAATAGAGTGGGAATAAAATTCTATAAATAAAAATAGCCTCAATCTTTTGGTTGAGGCTATTTTGTTTATTTATATGTTTGATTAGAATTGATATCCCACAATAATTCCGGCAGAGATATTAACCGTATTTATTTTGAATAGTTCATCAACAACCTTTCCTAAATCGTTGTCAGACTGATACAATTTCTTGAAACCGCTTTCCACAAAAGCTCCAAGTTTGATCTTGTTTTTGTAAGTGTATTGTATTTCAGAATCAAATCCGTAATCCCAACGGCTTTTAAACATACCGTTATTTTCAAATGAATCATACTTTATCTTATTCCTAATACCATTCTTTGTTTCTGTTATAGTTCCATTTCCGTTAGTTCCGTAAGCGATGTAAGGACCAATAAGAATCTGCCATTTGCTGTTGACGGCATTAAGTCTGCCAATCCTTATGCCTAGTCTTAATGGTAAAGTGATGTAATTTGCACGGAAAGAAGACTCCTTTGAATTTGTATATCGTGTTTCATTGTCTTCATAACTGTAAGTTTCTTTTGTCACTCTATGCCTGTTTGACAAATACAATCCTGGCACAACAGATAGTCTGCTTGATATAGGAATGTCTGCATTACCACCTATGCGCCAAGAGAAATCTGGAGAAATCTGTGGTCCTGCTTCAACACTGAATCTAGTTTGTGAGTTCATGGCTGTAGTTGCCATTACCATCAATAATGCAATAATTACTTTTTTCATATGGTTATTTGTTATAATCTCGCAAAGTTAGTAATTATTTTCAATTATCTTTGTCTGTATTCTGTTTTTCTTTTAATAGATCACGTATTTCAGATAGCAACTGTTCTTCTTTTGAAGGAGCTGCCGGCTTCTTGCCTTTGTTGTTATTAGTGATTTTATTTATTGTCTTAACGATCAAAAATACGCAGAAAGCGACAATCAAGAAGTTTAGCAAAGCTTGCAGAAAATGCCCATAGTTTATTGTTACTGAAGGAATCTTTTCCATTCCTGGAATGTATACAGAAGGCAACTTGAATTTTAATTCAGAGAAGTTCACTCCTTTGATTAGCCAACCAATAGGTGGCATGATGATGTCATCTACAATACTACTTACTATTTTGCCGAAAGCGGCACCAATGATGATACCGATAGCCATGTCTACGGCATTGCCTTTTACGGCAAACTCTTTGAATTCACTGATGAATTTACCCATAAGTATACTTTTTAAATTAATTACTAAATGTTTTTTTGTAATATAGAGTTGTCACTTTTGGATACAACAAAACCAAAGTTTGTTATAAGCTTTAATGAACTCGCCTTTTTTATATAAATTAATACAGCTTTGAAGTGCAAATATAGAAATAATTTTGTATCTTTGCGCTCGGAAATACGAAAAAAGCAATGCGGTGTTATATTTTTGATGTTTCGACGATAACAAGTTTCGCTGCTATTTGCTTAAATAGGTATTAAGTTTTAGGATATATATTTTTAACCCTTTAAAATATAAAAAGTAAAATGATTAAAATTGGTATTAACGGTTTCGGTCGTATTGGCCGTTTCGTTTTCCGTGCAACTCTTGAAGAGGCAAACGCAAAAGACGTAGTAGTAGTAGGTATCAACGACCTTTGTCCTGTTGATTACTTGGCTTATATGCTTAAGTACGATACAATGCACGGTCAGTTCCAAGGAACTATCGAGGCTAATGTTGAGAAGTCTCAGCTTATCGTTAACGGTAACGTTATCCGTGTAACTGCAGAGCGCAACCCAGCTGACTTGAAGTGGGACGCTGTTGGTGCTGAATACGTTGTTGAGTCTACAGGTCTTTTCCTTGCAAAAGAGAAGAGCCAGGGTCATATCGACGCAGGTGCTAAGTATGTAGTTATGTCAGCTCCTTCTAAGGATGATACCCCAATGTTTGTTTGTGGTGTAAACTTCGACAAATATGTTAAGGGTGCTCAGTTCGTTTCTAACGCTTCTTGTACTACTAACTGTCTTGCTCCTATCGCTAAGGTTCTTAACGATAAGTTCGGTATCGCTGATGGTTTGATGACAACAGTACACTCTACAACAGCTACACAGAAGACTGTTGACGGTCCTTCTGTAAAGGATTGGCGTGGTGGTCGTGCTGCTGCAGGCAACATTATCCCTTCTTCTACTGGTGCTGCTAAGGCTGTAGGTAAGGTTATCCCTGAGCTTAACGGTAAGTTGACTGGTATGTCTATGCGTGTTCCTACTCTTGACGTATCTGTTGTTGACCTTACAGTTAACTTGGTTAAGCCTGCTACATACGCAGAGATTTGTGCTGCAATGAAGGAAGCTTCTGAGAATGAGCTTGCTGGTGTTCTTGGTTATACTGAAGAGGCTGTAGTTTCTTCTGATTTCCTTGGTTGCCCATTGACATCTATCTTCGACGCTAAGGCTGGTATCGCTCTTACTGATACATTCGTAAAGGTTGTATCTTGGTATGACAACGAGATTGGTTATAGCCACAAGGTTGTTGAGCTTATCAAGCACATGGCTAAGGTTAACGGTTAATTCTCGGTTAATCCTATCCAAAAATAAAATTACTGCCGTTCAGCATTGCTGAACGGCTTTTTTTTTATAAATTTGTACCATGAATAAAATGATTACCATTCTAGGACCTACTGCCAGCGGAAAGACAAGTCTTGCCGCAGCTCTTGCTTGTGACCTTGATGCCGAGATTATAAGTGCTGATAGCAGACAGGTATATAAAGGTATGGATATAGGTACAGGAAAGGATTTGGATGACTATGTTGTGAATGGTCGCCCCATTCCTTACCATCTTATAGATATATGTGAACCTGGTAGTAAATATAATTTATTCAGATATCAGGAGGATTTTATGAGTGCCTATACTGACATAACGGGTAGGGGAGTGACTCCTATTCTATGTGGAGGCACAGGACTTTATATAGAATCGGTATTAAAGGGATATAGCTTGTCACCTGTTCCGCAGAATGAAGAGTTACGTAAAAGTCTTTTAGGTAAGTCTCTTGATGAACTTACCTTGATGTTGAGTGAATTGAAGAATCAAAACCATAGTGTAATGCACAATAAAACGGATGTTGATTCTTGTCAAAGGGCTATAAGGGCAATAGAGATAGAAACTTATAATCTTCACAACCCGATGCCTAAAAGAGCTTGTCCGCCAATAGATTCTGTGATTATTGGTGTTAATATAGATCGTGAAGTGCGTCGTGCCAAAATATCAGACAGACTTGTAAAACGTCTGGACGAAGGTATGGTTGATGAAATAAAAGGACTTCTTGACAATGGAGTTCCTGCTGAAAACCTTATTTATTATGGTCTGGAATATAAGTATATCACAGAGTATGTGATAGGTAAAACTAGTTATGACGAAATGATGCACGGTTTGGAAATCGCCATTCATCAGTTTGCTAAGCGACAGATGACGTGGTTTCGCGGTATGGAGCGAAGGGGATTTGTCATTAATTGGATTGATGCCCTTTTGCCTATGGATGAGAAAGTTAATATGATAAAGAAAATAATGAGTTTATGATGACAGAAAACCGTTGGGGAGTGCTTTATTGCCCAAAGCATGAAGGGCTTTCAAATCCATCAAATCGATGGGAAAAGATAGAGAAGGCATTGCACGATAACAATGTTGACTATGATTTCGTGCAGAGTGAGAACTCAAAGAGTGTCGAGCGTCTTGTGAAGATGATGATCAATAATGGTTATAAAACTATCGTTATTGTTGGTGGTGACTCTGCTCTGAATGATTCTGTGAATTGCTTGATGGATGTAGAGAAAGATGTGCGCGACCAGATTTCACTGGGCGTTATCCCAAATGGTTTGATGAATGACTTTGCTCATTTCTGGGGCTTCTCTGAAAGCGAGTATGATCAGTCAATAAAATGGATTAAGCAACATCGTGTGCGCAAGATTGATCTTGGATGCATTCGATATTATAATAAGAGTGGTGAAGCATGTCATCGCTATTTCTTGAATTGTATTAACATTGGCCTTATAGCTGCTATCATGAACTTGCGTCGTAAGACTCGTCATTTCTTTGGATCACGCACTTTGTCTTTCATGTTTTCTTTTATCATGATGATATTCCAGCGTTTGGAATACAAAATGCACATGAAGATCAACACTGATGAGTTGCAACGTAAGATGATGACTGTCTGTGTGGGCAATTCTACAGGTTATGGCCAGACTCCAAATGCAGTTCCTTATAACGGTATGCTTGATGTATCAGTTGTCTATCATTCAGAGTTGACACAGATGCTAGAAGGATTATATTTGTTCTTGCGTGGTAAGTACCTTAATCACAAGAGCGTGCATCCGTATAGAACACGCGAGATTGAAGTCTTTGATGTTCAAAGGGCTATGGTGGGTGTTGACGGACGATTAATGAATACACCTATTGGTCCATTCAAGATTAATGTAGAACAGGAAGTGATAAACTTTCTTATTCCGGAATAATCATATAGATTATCCCATTTGGCTTATTCTTAATATCTCGTCGCTGTTAATGAGTTTGATTTTTCTACCATCAATAGCGATAAGTTTTTCGTTGGCGAAAGCCGAAAGTGTGCGGATCGCATTGCTTGTCGTCATGTTTGACAGATTTGCCAAATCTTCACGGCTTAGGTAAATGCTTAATGTATATCCGTCTTCCTCAATGCCATAACTGTCTTTCAGGAATATGAGTGATTCTGCAAGACGCCCACGTATATGCTTTTGGGTTAGATTAACAGTGCGATCGTCACTATATCCTAGCTGCTTTGATAAATATTTAATGAAGAACATACTGATGTTAAAGTTGCTCTTCATTAGCTTTAATATTACAGGCATTGAAAAGAATGCAACGGTAGAAGGTTCAAATGCCATAGCGGCAGTCTTGTAGTCTTCGTCTGCAAAATAGGCTCTGAATCCAAAAAACTCTATTGGCTTTATGATTCTTAATATCTGGTTGCGTCCACCAATGCCAACCTTGAATATCTTTACCTTGCCTTGCACAAGACACATCATTCTTGTAGGACCGTCAAAGTCTTTATATATTAGTTGGTTTCTTTTGAATTTTTGGACACAGATATCGTCGGAGAGAATATTTATCTCTTCGTCGGTAAGCGGTTCCCATAGTTCGGAAATAGCCTGAACTATAGCTGAATTGTTGTTGTCCTTTTTAAAAGCCATATATATCTAGAGAGATGTAATATAAATATTACTTGGGCAAAATTAATAAAAAAACTTAGAATTAAGCATTTATTTTGACTAAAAATATATTGTATAACATAAAAATAAGCGTTTTCACAAAAAAAGCTTGACACTAAATTTGTAGACTGAACATTTTTTGCTAACTTTGAAGTCACGTTGAGTTGCCTTATATAAAAAGGTGAATGCTCACAAAACACAATAAAAAACATTTTAAACCTTAATAGAGAACTATGAGTTATTTAAAATTTGAAAAAGCTGTGATGACGAATCTCCAAGAGTCATTACCAAGAGAGTTGCTTCGCACCAACCGCTCTGGAGCTTACTCTTGTTCCACTATTGTTGACTGTAATACCCGAAAGTATCATGGTCTGCTTGTCGTTCCGGTTCCAGAACTGGATGATGACAATCATGTATTGCTTTCATCACTGGATGTTACGGTGGTTCAGCATGGAGCTGAATTTAATATGGGACTTCATAAGTATCAGGGTAATAACTACAGTCCAAAGGGACATAAGTATATCAAAGAGTTTGATTGTGGTAAGGTTCCTACTACTATCTATCGTGTAGGTGGAGTAATCTTGAAAAAGGAAGTTGTGTTTCAACATTATGAGGACAGAATTCTCATTCGTTATACGCTTGTTGATGCTCATTCTTCCACAACATTAAGAATACGTCCGTTCCTTGCTTTTCGCAGTGTAAGACAGTTTACTCACGAGAATTCCGCTGCTAGCAGAGATTATCAGTCTGTTGACAATGGTATAAAGACTTGTATGTATGCTGGTTATCCAGAATTGTTTATGCAGTTCAGTAAGGAAAACGAGTTCATGTTTAAGCCTGATTGGTATCGTGGTGTGGAATATCCAAAGGAGCAGGAACGTGGATATGCCTCTGATGAGGATCTTTATGTTCCAGGATATTTCGAGTTAGACATAAAGAAAGGCGAAAGCATTGTCTTTGCTGCGTCTATTTCTGAAAGTTCTACAGATATTTTGAATGAACTGTTTGATACAGAGGTAGGTAAACGTACGCCAAGAGATAACTTCTTTCATTGTCTAGTCAATGCTGCTCATCAATTCCATATTCATGAGAAAAACGATGATAGGTATATTCTTGCAGGTTATCCATGGTTCAAATGCCGTGCTCGTGACATGTTTATCTCTTTACCGGGACTCACTCTTTCAATTGAAGAGCAGTATTATTATGAACTTGTGATGAAGACCGCCCAAAGGGGACTTGATGAGTTTATGCAAGGTAAACCGCTTTCGGTAAAGATTTATGAAATGGAACAGCCTGATGTACCGTTGTGGGCTATATGGTGTCTGCAACAGTATGCTAAGGAAGCCGGAATGCAGAAATGCCTAGACATGTACGGACCTTTCATGAAACGTATATTGACGTTTATCGAGCGAGGTGATCATCCTAACCTTAAGGTTATGGACAACGCTCTTGTCTATACCAATGGTACTGACAAAGCTGTAACTTGGATGAACTCTACCGTGAACGGTAAACCGGTTATACCTCGTACCGGATATATAGTTGAGTTTAATGCTTTGTGGTATAATGCACTAAAGTTTTGCGCATCAATAGCCCTGCTTGCAAAAAAGAATAAAGATGCAGAACACTTGGAAAAGATGGCTGAAAAATGTCGCAAGTCTTTCCTTGATATGTTTATGAATGAATATGGTTATCTGTTTGATTATGTAGGTGGAAATGACAAGGACTGGAGCGTAAGACCAAATATGATTTTCGCTGTTGCCTTGGATTATTCTCCTTTAGAGCAAGACCAGAAAAAGAGTGTGCTTGATGTCTGTACACGTGAGTTGCTAACTCCTAAGGGATTGCGTTCGCTGTCTCCAAAAAGTGGTGGATATAACCCTATGTATGAAGGGGCACAGACACAGCGCGATTATGCTTATCATCAAGGCACAGCGTGGCCTTGGCTTGGAGGCTTTTATATGGAAGCCTGCCTTAAACTCTATAAACGTACCAGACTGAGCTTCATAGAGCGACAGATGGTAGGGTATGAAGACGAAATGATTAATCACTGTATAGGTACTATTCCTGAACTCTTTGATGGCAATCCACCTTTCAATGGTCGTGGAGCGATATCATTTGCAATGAATGTGGCAGAGATACTTCGTACGCTCGAGCTTCTTGAAAAGTATAACTTTAAATAAAATAGGAGGAGATATAATATGAAAGTATTAATGTTCGGATGGGAATATCCTCCTCACGTATATGGTGGACTGGCAACAGCTAATTATGGAATTACTGAGGGACTGCATGCTCAAGGTGATGTTGATATAACTTTGTGTCTTCCTAAACCTTGGGGAGACGAAGATAAGACACCAGCAAACATTGTGGCAATGAACTGTGTGCCTATTGCTTGGCGTGATGTTGATTATGACTACGTAAAGAATAAAATCGGCAACATAATGTCACCGGAGCTTTATTATAAACTTCGTGATCATATCTATGGCGACTTCAATTATATGGGTGTCAATAATTTGGGTGCTGTTGATTTCGCTGGTGGATATCCAGCTAACCTTCATGACGAGATAAACAATTATTCTGTTATAGCCGGAGTTGTGGCTAGAACAATGGATTTTGATATCATTCACGCCCACGACTGGCTTACTTATCCTGCTGGCATACATGCTAAACAGGCTAGTGGCAAACCATTGTGCATACATGTTCACGCAACTGATTTTGATCGTAGCCGTGGACACGTTAATCCTACAGTGTATGGGATTGAGAAGAATGGTATGGATAATGCCGACTGCATCATGTGTGTGAGCGAACTCACACGCCAGACGGTTATAAATCAATATCATCAGGACCCACGAAAAGTGTTCACTGTTCATAATGCTGTATACCCGTTGGAGAAAGAATTGCAGGATATTCCACGCCCTGATCATAAGGGTAAGGAGAAAGTCGTAACTTTCCTAGGACGATTGACGATGCAGAAAGGACCAGAGTATTTTGTCGAGGCAGCTAATATGGTTCTTCATCGCACTCGCAATGTCCGTTTCTGTATGGCTGGTTCGGGAGACATGATGGATCAGATGATTTATCTTGCTGCTGAAAGAGGTATTGCAGATCGTTTCCATTTCCCTGGCTTTATGCGTGGAAAACAGGTATATGAATGTCTAAAAGATTCTGATGTTTATGTAATGCCTTCTGTGAGTGAGCCTTTTGGTATCTCTCCGCTTGAGGCTATGCAATGCGGAACGCCTACGATTATATCAAAACAGAGTGGCTGTGCCGAGATTCTTACCAACTGTATAAAGGTAGACTACTGGGACATCAATTCGCTTGCTGATGCCATTTATAGCATCTGCCACAACGAGAGCTTGTTTGATTATCTTTCTGTTCAAGGAAAGAACGAGGTAGATCAGATTACTTGGGAAAAGGTAGGCTTGTGGATACGTGAACTCTATGAACGCACTTTGGGGTGGCGCTAGATAAACAAAATAAAGTAAAACAGTAAAAGTATATATAGCATGAAGACAATTTGTTTATATTTCGAAATACATCAGATTCTACATCTGAAAAGATATCGTTTCTTTGATATTGGTACCGATCATTATTATTATGATGATTACGAGAATGAGAGAAACATTACAGAGATTGCAGAGCGTTCATATATGCCTGCGCTCAATGCGTTGCTTGATATGATCAAGGCTAATGGCAATTATTTCAAGGTGGCTTTCTCTCTTAGCGGTGTCGGTGTAGAACAGTTAGAGATGCATGCTCCGCAAGTGTTGGAAAAGTTGCAGGAACTCAATAATACAGGCTGCGTAGAATTTATTGCCGAACCTTATTCGCATGGTCTATCTTCACTTGTAAACGAGGATGGATTTGACGAGGAGGTGAAGCGCCAGTGCGCAAAGATGAATGAGTATTTTGGACAGTATCCAAAGGTGCTGCGCAACTCGTCGCTTATATATAGTGACGATATCGGATTGAAGGTTTCTCAGATGGGATTCAAGGGTATGCTCACTGAGGGTGCAAAACATGTATTAGGTTGGAAGTCTCCACATTATTTATATAATAGCGAGTTGGCTCCAAACTTGAAACTTCTGTTGCGCGATATAAATCTCAGCGATGACATTTCACTTCGTTTCAGTAATAAGGACTGGAGCGGTTATCCATTGTTTGCTGATACTTACATCAATCGTATTGCAGGATTGCCAAAAGAGGAGGAGATAGTAAACATATTTATGGAACTTTCTGCTCTTGGCATAGCTCAGCCTTTGTCTAGCAATATTCTTGAATTCTTTAAGGCTTTGCCTGCTTGCGCTAAAGCTAAAAATATAACATTCTCTACACCAACAGAGATTTGTGAGAATGTAAAGTCTGTTGATTCGCTTAATGTGCCAGACACGCTTAGTTGGATTGATGAAGAGCGTGATGTTAGTTCATGGCTAGGTAATCCTATGCAGCGTGAGGCTTTCAATAAATTGTATAGTGTTGCCGATCGTGTACGTATAGCTAATGATCCTCGTATAAATCAGGATTGGGACTATTTGCAGGCTAGCAACAACTTCCGCTTTATGACAACGAAGCCTGCTGTTGTTGGTGTTGATCGTGGCATCTATAGCAGTCCTTTTGATGCTTTCACAAACTATATGAATATCCTTGGTGATTTCATCAATCGTGTCAACAATCTCTATTCTACCGACATTGATAATGACGAACTTGAAGGTTTGCTCACAACGATCAAGAATCAAGGTGATGAAATAGAGATGAAAGATAAGGAAATTTCTCGTCTTCAGGCTAAAATTGAAAAGATTGAGGTTGAAAGCGATAAGTTCCGTGAACAGGTAGAAGTGAAGTGTGCTCCAAAGAAAGATACTGCAAAGAAAGAAACTACAAAGAAGTCTGCTGCAAAGAAATCTGCAACGAAGAAAGTAGTGAAGGAGCCTGCCGTGAAGGCTTCTAAGGAGTAATTATATAAAATCACTCTGATATGTTGATTTGGTCGTAGCTCAGTTGAGGTTATTCCCAATATGAGTTGTTTTATAGTGATGATTATTGTGATATAGGGAAGTCAGTAAACTGACTTCCCTTTTTTTGTTCGTGGTTTAATAAGCGTTGTGTCACCACCACCTATTTATATATCTTGTGTCAGTCATTGTTTCCTTATTATCAGCTAAAAGAAAAAGCAATATATATTAAAGTTCACAGCACATTAGAATTTTGAAATTCTGTTGTTATGATTTTTTATTACGTTATCCCTAGTATTTGAAACTCAAAAAAATAAAAATACTAAAATGTTTAAAACGACAAAAAAACCTCCACTTTATGTGTAAATTATTATGCAACAGTTTGTTAACCCGTGGAGGTATACCTCCACTATCCTCCACGGTCATCCACCTTTTTTGACCAAAAAACCTATCATTTCATAAGAGCCATATCACATAATGCAAATAACCTAAAATATAATAAAATAAAAATTATTTACTTATAAGTGTTTTTAAAACATTTATCCAATAAATTAAAAACGTTTGATCGATACTATAGAAACTTTATGTCGTAGGAATGGAAATGTTTGATCGATACTATGGAAACTTTATGTCGTAGAAATGGAAACGTTTGATCGATGTTATGGAAACTTTATGTCGTAGGAATAAAAACGTTTGATCGTAGAAACAGAATTATAAGTAAATATAATCGTAGAATGGTATTGTATATCCAAGCTTTTTAAAAAGTAATAAAGCACATAAACATAACGAACGTAGTATTTTTCTTTTCGAAATACAAGATAGTGATAAGGCCCTAATCACTCTGCAATTTACGAAGCAATAGCGAGTAATAAGGGCCTAATCACTAAATGGATACATAGAATTTTATTTGATAGCTTATGCCTTAGATCTGTTAATAACAAAAAAAGTCAGACAGGTATAATTACTCTGTCTGACTCTTTTTATTTGTATGATTTATCTTTTATTCTTTATTTAAAATATCCTTGAGCAAATCAGGTAACTGAATATTCTCACAATTAATTACTGATAGAGCCTTTTTGCCCTTAGGGGTCAATGAGAAATACATTTGTCGCTTGTCTGTATTTCCAATAACACGTTTGATCATGCCTTTATTTTCTACAGACTTAATAACTTTGGATGTGTTAGAGGTTGTCAATCCAAGAGAGTCAGCGATTTCACCAGATGAAAGTTTCGAGGTTTTTGATAGACAACATAATAACATGCCTTCATTGAGACATAAGTTATATGTCTTTTCCATCTCAGCTTCAAATGCTGCTACGGCTCTATTTATTTCTCTTATTTTACATAATGTTTCCATCTTGATTTTCTATTTTGCGTGCAAAAATACATCTATATGTTGAAAAAAAAGTATCTACATGAAATATTTTCTATTTTTTAACGCCCTGTATATGTGAGATAACACATTGTTTATTGGCTATCTTTAAGGCTTTTACGTGTATTATTTTTTCTTTTTTAATATCAAATCTAAAGGGCAGAACTTCGTAAATGATGATTGCAATAAATTGATACCCACAAAAAGTGGAAGTAATAACCAAAGTATAGATACTAGATATGCCAGGACTACACCAACGATAATCATAATCCCGGCTATTCTTCTGATGATATATTCTTTTTCCATCATGATTCTTTTTTATAATAATATAGAATTTTTCTCTACATCAATAACAAATGCATGAGCAGGAAAGCTAAATCCTGAATCAAGATTGCATAGGTTAACTTTCTCTATGACAAGTGATGACTCTTCTTCTGTAGTAAAGCAGAAAAACAGAATGGAATTGGTCTTTGCATTACCCGAATTTTCTCCGAACCAATTTAATAGTTGGGAGCTCTTATTCTTTTTGAATCCGGTTATATCTATTGTGCTAAACCTCTTCACGCCAGCTTGATCAAGTAGCTGGGCTACTTGGTCATGGCTTTCTTTGATACTTAATATGATTGTCAGTTTCATAATTCTGTTACTTTACTTTGTTTTTTAGCATTTTAAAGTATAATAGTGGAACTACAATTAAAGTGAGCACTGTAGATGTGATAGTTCCGCCGATGAGAGATATTGCCAATCCTTGGAAAATAGGATCGAAGAGTATTACAATTGCACCTATCACAACACCTCCAGCGGTGAGTAGGATAGGGGTGGTTCTTACTGCTCCTGCTTCTACAATCGCCTGTTTTAGTGGAATTCCTTCTTTTAATCGCAGGTCGATGAAGTCAATTAGCAGTATAGAGTTACGCACCATAATGCCCGCCAGCGCAATAAAGCCGATCATGGACGGGGCGCTGAAGTATGCTCCCATGACCCAATGTCCTAAGATAATACCAATGAGAGATAGCGGTATCGCCGATAACTGTACCAGAGGCGTTATGAAGTTTTGGAACCATGCCACAATCAGTACATAGATAATAATTAATACGAATAGGAATGCGATTCCTAAATCGCGGAATACGTCGTATGTAATCTGCCATTCTCCATCCCATTTCAGCGTGAAGTTATCTTCTTTGCTTGGCTGTTTGTTGTACTCTTCGTTTAGCTTATAACCATCTGGTAATTTTACCTTTGATAGATTTTTTGATACATCAGACATTGCATATATTGGACTTTCCAACTTTCCAGCGACATCAGTTGTGACATAGACCACTCTTTTCTGATCTTTGCGGTTAATGCTTTTATCTTTTGGTCCTTCAGTTACTTTTACCAAATCTCCAATAGGTATAGCCATGCCTTGCTTGTTTACAACTTTCATGCTCAGGACATCTTCTATACTAGACTTATCTTTTTCTGGCATTTGTAATACGATGCCAATTTGATCTACAGTTGATGGACGATGCAAGATACCAATCGGCATGCCTGATAGGGCAGCATTGACATTTTGTAGCACTTGTGCCTCTGGTATTCCCAGTTTCATCGCTTTGTCTTTGTCCACTACAAATTTATACTCCGTCTGATTATCTTCCACAGTCCAGTCTGCGTCTACAACATTATCTGTCTTTGACAAGATGTCTTTCACCTGATTGGCAACATTGATTTGTTTCTCATAATCAGGACCATAGATCTCGGCTACGATGGTTGACATAACAGGAGGACCAGGTGGAACTTCAACGACTTTCACATTTGCGTTGTATCTTCTACCGATAGCCTGCAAGTCTGCACGCATAGATTTTGCTATGTCGTGACTTTGCTCGCTACGGTTTCCCTTGTCAATCAAGTTGACCTGTATGTCAGCTATATTATCGCCTGAGCGCAAATCGTAGTGGCGTATCAGACCATTAAAGCTGATTGGTGCCGATGTGCCTACATAGGTTTGATAGTTGGTCACCTTGTCGTTTTTGCTTACATATAGTCCAAGTTCTTTGGCTACAGCAGATGTACGTTCCAAAGTTGTGCCTTCAGGCATGTCAACAACAATCTGAAATTCATTCTTGTTATCAAATGGCAGCATCTTTACCGGTACTGATTTTGTAAAGAACAGTAAGAAGGTTGCTAGCAGAATAACAGTTAATGACACCATGAAGGTCCATCTTCTTTTTCTGCTTTCAAGAAATGGTGTTGTTATTTTAGCATATACTTTATATATAAATGTCTCATGCAGTTCGGTAGATGACTTCTCTTCTGCCGCACCGTTGCTCTTTTTCTCTTTAAATCTTAGGAAGTGATATCCAAAGTATGGTGTTAATGTTAATGCGATCAATAGCGAGAATGTCATCGCAATAGCTGCGCCGATAGGCATAGGACTCATGTATGGTCCCATCATTCCAGACACAAATGCCATTGGCAATACGGCAGCGATAACCGTTAATGTAGCAAGAATAGTAGGGTTGCCGACTTCGTTGATAGCAAAGAGTGCTGCTTGAAGTGGCGGTAGATTTTTCATTTTAAAATGCCTGTGCATGTTCTCGGCAATGACGATAGAGTCGTCTACCACAATACCCGTGACAAAGACGAGAGCGAAAAGCGTAATTCTGTTCAGTGTATACCCCAAAAAGTAGTAGGCAAACAGCGTCAATGCAAATGTGATTGGGACAGACAAGAATACGACTAGTCCTCCGCGCCATCCCATAGCGAGCATGACGAACAAGGTAACAGCAACAATAGCAATAACCAAGTGCATTAACAGTTCAGATACTTTGTGAGATGCAGTTTCGCCATAGTTACGTGTTACATCTACGTGGATGTCATTCGTGATGACATTCTCTTTCAACTGGTTTACCTTATCCGTAACAGCTTCAGCCAGTTTCATCGCATCCGATCCTTTTTTCTTGGCGATAGATATCGTTATGGCAGAATAATCATCTGGCATATTGGCTTTCTCCTTTGCCTCAGCTGCTCCATAACTGAATGAAACATATTGCTTAGGAGTTTCAGGTCCGTCTTCAACGTCTGCAATTTGATAAAGATATACAGGTTGATTGTCATTTGTACCGACAATCATATTCTTCACTTCATCCTTATTGGCAAAGAAGTTTCCTGTTTGAACAGAGTAGGTCTTATCTCCGGTAACGATATTACCGCTTTGCATCTGGACATTGTTTGCCTGAAGAGACTGCGAAATCGTCCCAAAGTCTACATGGCTTTCAGCCATCTTATCTTTGTCAAGTATCACTCTTACCTGACGGCTTTGTCCACCAATAACTTTTACTTGTGCAACATCCGGAATCTTTTTGACTTCATTGCCCACAACCTCAGATACCTGTCTTAGTTCATAGCCACTCATCTTATTGCTCCAGAGCGTGAATGCCAAAGCTGGAACATCATCAATAGAACGTGATTTAACGAGAGGCATCGTTGTACCTTGTGGCATGTGGTCCATGTTTTTCATGATCTCGTTGTACAACTTAACTAAAGACCGTTCAGAGTCTTCGCCAACATAGAATTGTACGGTGAGCATGCCCATGCCATTCATCGAAGTAGAATATACATGTTCCACTCCCTTGATGTTTGATACAATCTTCTCCATCGGTTGTATCACTCCAGATTCCACTTCTTTCGGTGTAGCGCCTGGATATCCGATCATAATGTCCGCAGTAGGAACTTCTATTTGAGGATCCTCTTCGCGCGGAATGTAATATATGCTGAATATGCCTAATAGCAAAAATGCAAAAACGAGCAATATGCTTAGCTTGGATTTGATAAATGCATTGGCTATCTTTCCTGAAATTCCATTTTCCATAGCTCGTGTTTTAGTCTGTTATGATAATTTTTTGTCCATTGTATAGTTTCACATGAGCGCTCTCTATCACTCGGTCGGTTTCACTAAGACCAGACAATACGATTACTTGATCTCCTGTTTCCTTGCCGAGACGCACCCAATGCAAAATGGCTTTGTTGTCTTTACCTGCAACATAAACACCAGTGAGTTGATCTTTTGTTACGATAGATGATTTGTTGACAAGTATTTGTGACGTACCTCCATCTGCTTTCTTATTTTGAATATGGATTCCGGCATACATACCAGCACGCAATTTAGCCTTGTCACTCTGATTGATAGAGATTTTCATCCCATATTGTCCTCCTGTCATTGTTGCAGATGGACTTAGTTCGCTGACGATACCATTTATATTGATACTCAAAGATTTGATATCAATCTTTACATGGTCGCCAACATGTATATATGCTACATAGTTTTCAGGAACAGATGCAGTTACATTCATATCTCCAGATTGTTCTACTGACAGCAGTGGCATTCCTGGATTGGCAATAGTGCCTTCATCTACCATTTTTTGTGTAACGACTCCAGAGAAAGGTGCCCTTATATTGGTATAAGCAAGCATTGATTTCACTTCTGTCAATCCTTGTCTTGCCATTTGCAGACGAGCTTTAGCTGAAGTGTTCTTGAGTGCTACGTTTTCCAGTTCTTTATCAGAAACACTCTTTTCTTCGTGCAGTACTAGATATCTTTGGTAATCTCGCTGAGCATCTTTTGCAGCAGCGCTAGCCTCGATAATCATAGCCCTGACCTGAGCTTCTTTAGCTTTAATATCACTACTGTTTACGATTAAAAGAGTCTGACCTTTCTTAACCACGTCACCTTGCTTCACATAAATCTTATCAATGTATCCCATCACCTTTGTGCTGATTACTGCGGTCTGTTTGGCAGATACCATACCGCTGATAAAGATTTCTTCTCTGTTAGTACTTGTAGGATAATAGGTGTTTACTCGTACCGCACTCTCTTCTTTTTCTTTATTTGATTTAGATGAGCATGATGCAAGCACCGCAATTGCTGCTATGTATAAAAATGTATGTACTTTCATTGTTATAATTGATTTGATGTGAATTAATAATTTGATGTAAGTAATTCTGTATAATATTTCGTGATATTATATGACATGATTGTCTGGGCTAAAGCAATTCTCTGCTGAGAGAGTTGTGCTTGGGCTGTGAGAACATCTGTGGTGCTGGCAAGTCCCTCTTTATATCTGTTGTTTAGAATTCTGAGCGCTTCGGTTGCTTGTGCCACACTTGTATCATGTTTCTTGATTTCAATTTGCAAATCATTCAGATCTCGTCGTGTCTTGTTAAGTTCCAGTCGGCTTTCATCAATAAATTGATTCAATTCTTTATTTATCTTGCTAGTTGTATAATTCGCAGATTTAATCTTACTACGGTTCTGATTTCCAGAGAATAGGTTCCATGATAGAGAAATACCAGCCATGTAAGAGCTTTTATTAAAGCCAAAGACTTTATTATCATTCAGTTGATAGCTACCAAATGCGTTTACTTTAGGTAGGAGAGCCATCTCAGATGATTTAGCCATCATCTTTGATGCGTTAAGAGCAGTCTTCATTGCCATGATGTCTGATCGTGTTTCAGAAACCTCTTTTTTTTCAAATCCAACAATCTCCTGTGTCAGAGAATCTGTAGAATATAGGCTTTGCTTGTCTTGAGGATTTCCTGCGATGAGGTTCAGTCCTTCAGATGCATTCTCTATATTACTTGTTGCCTTAGAGAGTGTGCTTTCTACCGTATTTAATTGCACTTCTGCATTCAGTACATCAGATTTTTGTACCAATCCCTGTTTATAGAAGTTGTTTACTGATTGATTAATCTGTTTTATATCAATCAAAGTTCCTTGTAATATCTGTCTCAACTGATAGGCAAACTGTAGTTGGGTATAGGCTTTCTTTACTTCAAATGTTATATAATTTTTAGTATATGCCGATTTATATTTGTATACATCTTGCTGAAGTTTCGCGCCTTTGCGTGCATAAATCATGTCAAGATTGAATATAGGGAGTTTGGCATCTAGAGAAGTTCCGTAGTTATATGTCGCTCCCGGATTGTTCAATTTCGATGGTTCGAAATCTTGTGATGTCGCAATACCTTGCTGAAGCAGGAATCCGAATGCATTCAAGGGATTGTTAGTCACTATTGCTGTATAATTGACAGACAGCTGAGGTAAAAATACAGCGTCTGTTTGATGATAGTTTGCGTTAGATATCCGGTAATCAAGTTCCGCTATCTGTATGTTGGCGTTATTCTTTGCGGCAATAGCAACAGCGCTTTCCATAGAAATATGATTTCCTGGTTGTGCGCTCATTGCTATTGGGTTCATAAGAATATACCCGGTTGCAATCAAAAAATACTTTATTTTATTCATCTTTCGTCTTGTATGGGGGTTAAAAAGTAATCTTCTTATTCAGCGAGTAGAATATCTTTGATAGCTTTCTCAAAGCCACTTTTTGGCATGGCTCCGACAGACATTTGTGGTGCACCATTCATTGGAATGAACAATACAGATGGTATGGATCTTATTCCAAAGACAGTTGCGAGTTCTTCTTCTTGTTCTGTGTCTACCTTATATATATAGATACTGTCTTTATATTCTTCAGCCAGTTCTTCCATAATAGGACTTACTGCCTTACACGGACCGCACCACGATGCATAAAAATCAATTATTGCTGGTTTGTCACCAAGGTAATTCCATGTTGCAGGATTATGCTCGAAGTCTGCTACTTTTTTAAGAAACTCCGCTTTAGTCAATTGAATTGTTTTCATATATGCTGTGTTTAAATGTTTATATATTGTTATTTAATTCTTTAATGATCATGCTATTTCTTCGGTTTGTATGGCTTTATAATGTCTTTGTAAACTTGTCTTTTATCGTTTGACACAGAGCAACCTCCTGCTCCGCAACACGATAAATTAAATATCCCTTGAAACATAAGTAATGCACCGAAAAGTGTTATTACATACTCTTTAGAAGTTATGCCCATAACGCATAGACCTATTCCGAAAACCATTCGAATGATACGTGATATGTTCCAATCAACGAGTATTCTCTTCATCCATTTAAAAGTACTCTCTTTCATATTCGTTTTTATTATATTGTTCGTGATTTCTTATAGATTATAATTCCTAAAGATATATGTTCCTTTGGAAAACATTGCAAATATAAGTCATGTTTTCTATAAAACAAAATTTCCAGAGGAAAATATTATGTTTGCATGTAATATTTTCTACTTATTTTACAATATTACTTAATTTCAATGCAAATGAGATATAAAGTATGGTCTTCTATAAAATATTTATGTCTTTATCTCTGTTCGATTATTAATGTAATCAAGCAACGAAAATGTAATATTCCATTCTGTAAAATAAAGCACGTTTTATTTTGCTTTTCCACTCGTTTGCATTACTTTACCTTCGGTGAAGATACGCTGCACTCGGTAAAACAAAATTAAAACACGTTTTATTTTGCTTTTCCACTCGTTTGCTTTACTTTACCTTCGGTGAAGATACGCTGCACTCGGTAAAACAAAATTAAAACATATTTTATTTTGCTTTTCCACTCGTTTGCATTACTTTACCTTCGGTGAAGATACGCTGCACTCGGGAAAACAAAATTAAAACACGTTTTATTTTGCTTTTCCACTCGTTTGCAGTATCTTTGCATAATAATAATAATTTAAGGCAAGCGAAATGAAGACATGTTATGTGGCGGCATTGGCATTAGCAATAGCTGTTGTATCTTGCAAGCAAGACAAACGAACCGGTGATATAATAACTAAAAAACCGGTAACTGAAGTTCACAAGACAATTCAAAAAACTGGCGATTATTCTCAGACACGTCATGTGAATTGGCTTGGGAATAATTATTCTATTGTAGTACAACGAATGGCAGAAACATCTTCTACCGTCGTTGATGATGCTTCTGGAAACAAATATTATGATAATAAGATTATTGTAAGAATATTGAGAACAGATGGTACAGAATTCTTTAAACGTGAATTCAAGAAGTCTGATTTCTCTTCATATATTGATAATTCTTATAATGAAAAAGGTGTGCTTTTAGGTGTTGTCTTTGACAGGGCAGAAGGAGACAATATGTATTTTGCTGCAAGTGTAGGCTCACCTGACAAATTGAGTGATGAGTATGTTCCGCTTGAAGTGAAAGTATCAAGAACTGGTAGTGTTTCTATTTTAAAGGATACACAACAGGATACAGGAGGTCAACAGCAAAAAAGCGATGATGAAGAAATGACGGAAGATTAAATAATATTGATTATATAACACAAGAAAAAGAGATTAAGGAATTTCCTTAATCTCTTTTTTCTTGTTATTTGGAGTTTATTAATAACCCTTATTTTGCCAGAAACCAGTAGTGCTGTTTTCTTCTGTTGTCAAGTTGGTAACAGAGTTTGTTTCTGCATCTGGTATTGGACGATACAAATGATGGCTGTCAATGTTGGCAGATCCCTGCGCATTATACTTCTTCACGTATTCAACGAGTTTACCAGTACGCTTAAGGTCGAACCAACGTTGGAATTCACCGCAAAGTTCTACACCACGTTCCTCAAGAATATCGTCGATAGAAGATATGCTGCTTAAAGAGTTGTTTTGTCCTGATATAGCACGAGTCTTACGAAGTGCGTTGATAGTGGCAAGAGCATCTGTGGCACTACCTGCTCCAAGCTGACCTTCAGCCTTGATGAGATACATCTCTGCCAAACGAAGAACGAAGAAGTCGCGATTAGAGATATCGTAAGTTGGGTATGTCTTATTATAAACATTATCAAGGAACTTAGATATACATGGGAAAGAGCGATATCCTTCAATCTTTGGATCATTATAACGTGCATCGCCATATACATCAGATACTGTTTTTCCACCAGTTGTAGGAAGAGCTTTTGACTCGTCGGTAGATGTGTAGACAGGAATATCTCCACCTATTGCAAATTGAATGCGATAACGATTCTTTGCCCAAGCCTGTAATGCCTTACCTTCTTGTGAATTTCCATCTAAGGTGCTATAGTAGATTGCTGTGTCACGGAATGCCTGTAGTTTGCTGGCATCAGTTATATTTTTATCAGCCCATGCACCCATCTTGGTATAGTTTTGCGCATTTTGTGAAAGGTCATGATTTGCAATGCGATAGGCATCAAGCATTGTTCCCTGATAACGTTGATCTGTAGACTGATGCTTTGCAAGTATACGCCATAAGTGTAACGAAGGAAGATAGCGTGTGAAACCACGTCCATAAGGTGAATATGCTGCAGCTACAGCGACATTCTGTCCTGTTTTCTTGCTTGTTATTGTATTTCCGTCGTCAGTTGCACGAAAGAATACATATGTATTCTTTGTTCCGCTTCCACCAAGGTCGTTACATCCGTTGTTCCACATTGGGACAAACATCAGCAACATAGAACTACCGCCACGAGTGTAACCTGTACGTGTGATAAGACTGTTATATTCTGCGTTGTTTCCATAACGTGGAGGTATACAGTTTACAGTAGATTGCAAGTCACTTGAATATGAAACTCCAAACAATGCCTCTTTATTGTTTGTCCAGTCCTCATTGTTCATAGACCATAAGTCGCTGTAGTTGGCATATAGAGTTGCTCCACTTCCGGTGATGACAGCATCAGCCTCTGTAGCTGCTGCTGCGTAAAGAGCCTTAGCATCCATACTTGAATACTTGTCATTTCCTGCTACTTTTTTATTTAGCTGTCCGTTTATCCATGATGCAGCATACAATAGCACACGAGCTTTCAATGCATGTGCAGACCATACAGTGGCATGTCCGCTAGCCTTTGTTGTAACAGCAGCTAAGTCAGTAATGGCATTGTCCAAATCTGCGAGAATCTTACCATATACCTCGTTTTCAGGCATACGTATAGGATTGGTGTTCTGGGCAGTGATAGGGGAGTCATTGTATGGAATAGCACCCCACATATTAACCATGTTGAAATATGTAAGTGCTCTTAAAAATTCAGCTTCACCCTTATACTTAGCTTTAGCTGCATCGTCAATCTGAGCAGATTGTGCAACATATTTCATAGCATTGTTGCATACATCAATACCAGCATAGCCCATTTCCCAATATTGGTCAAGACAAGGATTGTCATTTACATTATCGTCTAGTGATACAGAAGATATGTTGTATGAGTTCATTGACTTCTGCTTGTTATCAAAACCATAGTAGAATAGGTCTGTTCCACCTTCTGCAAGACCTAAAGCTGGTTCTTTTCCATACCATCCACGTTGGAATGCGTAGCATGAAGAAATTAATCCCTCAATACCAGATTTTGTGGTATAAGTGATATCTGCTGTTTCACCAGTCTTGTTCTTTTCATCTAGGAAGTCTGAACAGGATGTAGTGCCCAATAGTAATGTTGATGAAACGGCTATATATAATAATATTCTTGTTTTCATGTTCTATTTCTTTTAGAATTCGAGATTAATACCGATAACTGCTTGCTTGGCAAGTGGGAATGAAAAATCACCACCAGCTTCTGGATCGAAGTTGTCTATATGTGAGAATGTAAAGAAGTTCTTTAAAGAACCATAGATTCTTGCATTACTCAAGCCAATCTTTGAAATCCATGTTTTCGGTAGACTATATGATAGCGTGATATCCTTAATCTTCAGGAAGTCGGCTTTCTCATATAGTAATGATGAACCGTAAGTGGTGTAGATAGACTTGTCAGCTCCAGGACTTGGGAATTTTGCATTTTGGTTTGTATATGTCCAATAGTCTGTGCATCCACCACCCCAGTTGGCAGTCTCATAATCAAGTCGGTTATTCATTGCGTATGGTATATAGCCACCCAGGCGTGCCATAAGCTGAACGCTAAGAGAGAAGTTCTTGTATGTGAACGTATTGTTCATACCAAAGAGATTTTCTGGATCGGCATTGTAAACTTTGCGGTCATCTGAAGATAACTTTCCATCGTTATTGCTGTCTGCGATTTTCAGCGTACCAGGATCTCCGTATCCAGAAGGATAGCTTGCTGCTACCTCGTTGCCGTTGCTGTCATAGAACTTATGGTTTGCTATGTAGTTGGCGAATTCGCCTACACCCCATGTGCCATAAGTCTCATAGTCTATATATGTGTTGACACGTTCGCCTACGATTCTTGCACTATGATTAATTCCTGTTTCATATTTGTTAATATCATCTGTCAATTCTGTAATCTTGTCAGACATATGAGAATATGACCAGTTAATATTCCAGCTGAAGTTCTTAGAATCAATGACAAGAGTGTTTAACTGAAGTTCTATACCAGAACCCTTTGTCTTACCGATATTAGATATAACACTTGGGAATACAGAAGAAGTAGGAGCAGACTTGTAGAACAACAAATCATTAGTCTTGCTGAAATACATGTCAACGCTACCGTTTATTCTATTGTTTAGGAAACCAAAATCAAAACCTACGTCAAAAGAAGAAGTCTTCTCCCATTTAAGGTCTGGATTACCCATGTGACTAGGTATCTTACCAGCAACATCGTTACCAGCAAAATTGTAGTAGATTGATGATGTGTTCAATGTAGACAAGGTTTGATATGGTGCAATGGCAGAGTTACCAGATAAACCCCATGACAAACGTAGCTTCAAGTTGTCTAACCATGACTTAGTTCCAGCCATGAATTTCTCCTCTGTAATGCGCCATCCTACTGCTGCAGAAGGGAAATATCCCCATTTGTGACCTTCAGCAAGTTGCGATGCTCCATCAGCACGAAGTGATAATGTTGCCAAATACTTGCTATCATAAGAATAGTTCACACGTGAGAAGAAAGACAGCATACTCTTCTTTGTATATCCGTTTCTAATTGTTGGAGATGCGATTTTTGATAAGTCATAGAATGAACTTTCATAATAATGTGTTGTTCCTGCACTACCGAATATATAAGTAGATTCATATACAGACTGCAACAGCTCATGGCCAACCAATGCTGTTAAGCTACTCTTTGAACCATTGAAATTGGTATTGTAGTTGATGGTGTTATCCCATGTAAGGGCTGTTGTATTGTCTTTGTTTGATGAAATGTAGTTGGTATGAGGAGTCTGATAGCGAGTTGTACTCTCATAATCCTGATACACACCATCGCGGGCATCTGAACGATCGGCATTAAATAATGAACGAAACATCAAACCCTTGAATGGGGTGAACTCAATATAAGCATTTCCAAAGAAACGTGTCGTTTCTATGTTATGCTGGAAACGACCGTCAACCATGTCAAGAAGAGGATTGCTGTGGGCTGTATACCATGGGTTAGGAGCTGCATTGATGCTTCCGTCTGATAGATAGGCATGAGTTATTGTCGTCATCTTCATTGCCTGAGAGAATACTCCTGAATTGGCTTTGTCGTTGTCCTTATAAGAGAACATTAGACTACCGCCAATCTTGAACATATTGTTGATTTTATGGTCTATATTGACTTTACCATTGTAACGGCTCAATTTATCCTGATCCATAAGACCATTATCATACATTGCACCAAGAGAAACATTGAAGTTTGTTTTTTCGCTACCACCAGATACTGACAAATCGTAGTTCTGTGATGCAGAGTTCTTTAGAATAAGGTCGCCCCAGTTAGTGTAAGACTTGTCCTCGTATATACTGTAAGTCTCAGTACCATCCTCAAGTTTATAACCAGCTGTAACCTGTTGAGCTGTAGCATTCGAAGTACCCCATTTGCCACTTGTCTTATCAGCAATATAGTTTACTTTGTCAATCAGTCGGTTCATTTCGGCGTCACCATACATTGACGTAGGAATATTTGTAGGACTGTTGAATGAGTTGTAGACATTCAAGTTAACCTTTGTCTTTCCGGCTTTACCGCGTTTTGTTGTAATGATGATTACACCATTTGCACCTCTACTACCATAAATAGCTGTAGATGAGGCATCCTTTAATACTTCTATTGACTCAATGTTATCAGGGCTGATATCAATGGTAGAACCATATTGAACACCGTCAACAAGAATCAGTGGACCGTTTTGTGCCAATATAGAGCGAGTTCCACGCAATGTCATGTTTAGACCGCCACCAGCTTGACCATCAGATTGTGTAATGTCTAGTCCTGGAATCTTTGCCTGCATAGCCTGCATAGCATTTGCAGAAGCAACTTTTTCTAAATCTGACGATTTGATAGATGATATAGATCCTGTCAAATCACGCTTTTTCATTACGCCATAACCGACAACAACCAACTCGTCAAGAGTCTTGTCATCGCTTTGCATAACGATGTTAAATTTTGTTTGGTTGCCTACTTTTACGGACTGTTTCTTGTAACCAACGTAAGAGAATTTAAGGATAGCACCATCGTTGACATTGGTGAGAGTAAAATCACCGTTAAGGTCTGTTACTGTACCACCAGTGTTTCCGCTGACGATGCTTACACCAATAAGTGGTTCTCCTGTGTTGTCTTTGACTGTACCTTGAATGGTCTTCTGTGCAAAAGAAGCCATACAAAGCATACTCAAAAGCAAAGTTAATGAGACTTTTCTTAATTTTAAATACATAGAATTTGTTTTAGTTTGACATGTTACTATTTATATTAGATATAAGTGAATTGTTTTTCTGGTACTTTAGTTTGACCAAATTTAGTGATTATTTTCAGTTTTGATTTAAATGCTTTCCATTTTCTTGATTATTTAATAATATTATACTATTATTTTAGTTGGTTAACAAAAAAGAGGCTGCATCATTATTATGATGCAGCCTCTTACTTAACTTATATATCTTTTACTGTCTAAGCAATGTTTGATGAGCCTTCTCAAACGCTTGAGGATATTTTCCAATGAAGCACATGTTAACTAAGCAATTTGCTAATATCTCTATATCATTGAGGTCTACACCTTTTTCACGAGATACATCTTTGCCAAGTGTTACTTCCCATGGACCATTGAAGCATGAATCTTCGGCACCCATGTATTGTTCTTCACCTTTGCCCTTGTTAAGCTTGTATTTAATGCTTTTTGAAGAAGCTACAGGACGTGTAGAAGCCATTATTTTGTAGGCTTCATTTAATGAATCACGAAATTGAGCTGTACCTGGGAACATATCGTTAATGACGGGCATTATCTCGTCAAACTCGTATGCTTTTATTAATTGGTGAAGTTTCATATTCTGTATATATTTAGAATTTAGCCATCTTAATGGCATCTATGGCACATTCGTCACCCTTGTTTCCAAGTGAACCACCACTTCTATCCTTAGCCTGTTGCAAGTCATTTGTTGTCAATAAACCGTAGATTACTGGTATTTCCTGATTCGCATTGAGTCTTGCTATACCATAAGTTACCCCTTGACATATATAATCAAAGTGTGGGGTCTCGCCTCTGATGACGCTTCCGAGGATGATGACGGCATCATATCCTCCATGAAGAACCATTTGACGTGCTCCGTAAACAAGTTCAAAACTTCCCGGAACTGTTCTTACATGAATATTCTCTGGCAGAGTTCCGTGCTTTTTCAAAGTGCTCACCGCTCCGTCGAGGAGAGCTCCTGTTATATCTGGATTCCATTCAGCAACAACAATGCCGAAACACATATTGCTGGCATCAGGAATCTTACTTAAGTCGTATTCTGAGAGGTTATGTAATGCTGTTGCCATTATCTTGATGCTCTTTCTATATATTTGTCTATTTCTTGACTCTGAACGAGTGGAGAGTTGACGTATTTTGATTTGATGTTTTTATAAATCTCTAATGCGTCTTCTTTCTTTCCCTGACTTTCGAGAAGTATTCCAGCCTGAAGACGGAATGTAGGAGCCAAACTGTTGTTTACTCCATCTTTGCCTTCGCCGTCAGCCATGTCTGCTGCTTTCTTAAGACTTGTTATAGCCTTATCCAACTGGTTTACGTGTGCATAAGCATTACCAAGTGCAGCAACTGCAGCTGGGCTAACCATTGCATCATTTGATGGTGAATATTCATCAAGATATTTCACAGCATCATTCCATTTGTTTAGATTTGCATAGCTCAATCCGGCATAAAGATTAGCCAAATTTGCAGCATTGGTTCCACCATAATTGTTAATGATATTAACGAAACCGGTAAATCCAGCACCGTCACCGTTAAGAGCTTTGTCAAACTGCTCAGCATTGAAATATTCCTGTCCCTTTGCTATTTCTGTATCAGCCTTTTCCTCACGAGGACCTCCTACATAAGCTTTGTAAGCGAAGAATCCTGCGATGATTACGATAATTGCCAATACAGCAATGATAATAGCTTTCTTGTATTTGTCGAAGAAAGTTTCTGAATTTGAGAGGGAATTATTAGAATATACCCTCTGTTGGTTTTTGTTTGCCATTATTATTTGTTTTTATTTATTTCTTTTTCAGTATCCCATCCAAATTGGATAAGTGGTATAACGTCGCAAAATTACGTAAATAATCTCACATATTGAAATATATTTCCTTTTTTTTCGTTTTAAGTTATAAAACCGATAACTTTGCAAATGAGATTATGATACTGAATAAACTTTCCATAATAAATTATAAGAATATCCGAGAGGCTACTGTTTGTCTGTCGCCAAAATTGAATTGTTTTATTGGTAGTAATGGAGTGGGGAAGACCAATTTTTTGGATGCGGTCTATTATCTCTCTTTCTGTCGAAGTGCGTTCAATCCGATTGATTCACAAGTCATTACTCATGATCAGGAATTCTTTGTCTCGACGGTAGCTATATAAGAGATAATGGTGATGTAGAGAATATTTATTGAGGTAATGAAGCGTGGTACAAAGAAGCA